>JGI24022J15233_10011724_pt1 | contig 10024 bp, 4 predicted proteins | sample Ectturendosymbi2_FD_15233 | JGI IMG/M metagenome (IMG submission 15233)
AGTCCACTTCTAAAAGAAGCGAACCACTACACATTTAGGACAATTCCGCAAGAGCACTGGTCCATAGGAATGTCCATGGCACGCCCAAGTTAACAATCAAGAAACCTGGACCCGCCGGTCTAGCTCGACACCGCTCAGTTTATCACAACAAAAGTGAATTCACTCATGATTTTATTAGTATAACTTCAAGCATTGCGATGTTCATCACAACAGGGGTTTACAATATACTTTAACATATACAAGCTTTATCACGAGTAACCAAGAGTAAATGTGCGGTTTTATTATACCATGAGGAGAGAGAGTAACCCATAGTGTTAAGCAGTCGCACTACAACCTGCTTAAAGAAATTGGCTATTACCTCGGTGATTCCGTTAGTCTAGCCGTTCTAGGATAGTAGCCAGCTACAAGCGTATTCTGGTTCTCGAATTTACCAGACCCCACAAGTTCGCCAACTATCCATCCTTCAATTGGGTTTGTTCCAGTTTGGTAAGCTCACTACTGGTTTGGGTGTTGAGACTGGTAAGCCCACGAGATCAACTGACTGGCTAGTGAGTTTCAGGTGGAGAGCAAAACACAACATATGATACGTCGATCACGTGACAGCCTACTGCCCAGTGATTGGTCAATCTGATGACCACACCTACCTCACGTGATTACGTCATTTTCGAAATCAATTTTTACACTAAAAACGAATGTCGTTTTTATCAGGATTTTTATTACTACTTTCGTATGAGATCCTATTGTAAATCTTATTACAGGTTACTCTCCTCCTAAATGTAACTTACAATAAATCTACAGAGTGCAATTTTACAGTACATCAAATAAATGCACATGATGGTGTTCTAAAAGAGTTAATGTCTTTGTCCGTTGTTTAATGTCCAACTTTTTTCGGCTCCTCGTGAACTCGTCAGTACTTTCAACTTGATTTCTTTTGTTATTTTAGATAATCGAAGTCTTCTTTCGTTGTTGTTTCAGGGTCATAAGACGTTTCATGTTGAGGAGCCGAAACGAACTCAACACTACGCTACTGCACTGGTCCATGCCGCAAAAACGCGTGGGGCAGGCATAAAAATGACACGAAAAAGACTGAAATGCTGCCAGTAACATCTGTTGTCATTCTGTGCAAGATCCATGCCATATTGTGTTCGAAAATTGTAGATTTACATGGAATAGAAGTTTATGACGTTCTGTCTTGAAAATTTGTTTATTTTCGTAAAAGTTTCTGATTTTTATTACTGTACACATCACGATTGTCTAAGCAAAATGGCGAAATTTGTTTACAAAAACACCCGCCAATCAGTGGCAAGCTATCAATCACAAACTATTTAAAATAAAATGCTATTGAATCAAAGCCATTTTATCATAGAAAATATCTTGAAGATCGAAAAAAAGGTACTCATTTCGAAAACAAGCACAACTCTCCCTATCCGAAAAAACGGTTGGGGTACGCGCATAGACGTAGTCAAGGGGGCCATTTGCCCAAATTTCTTGCGTTTCTTGTCATTTTGTGCTTTGAGAGGCCGTGTCGAAAACAAAATACTGTTGCTCGCATAGGGTCAAAAGATTTGCCCGCCCCACTTCTGTGGTCTGGCTACGCCAGTGCAGTAGGTACGCGTAGAGACAAACATCCCAAAAACTCGAAGCAGTAAATGGCTCTTTTGCCTGGAAGGTGTTTATTGCATTACAGGGGCATTGAAGATGATTAGACAATATTTCGCCATCACGTCACAGCGGGAAATGTGAAGTTTATAGTTTGCAGCGAGTCAGTGACCAACTTCTGCTCATCCATTCATTTTTTTGTATGAAACACGACTATATCGCTGTAACGCCATTTTAGAAATACTGTACAGTAGGTTCAAAAAATTTTTATCAGAGACAGCAGATAATGGGTCGATAGAAAATCATCTGATTTCGTGTTGAGCTGAACTTTTGTCCTAAAATTGTTGCTGGCAGGTCTGATGCTAATCAGTATTCAGTTGTCGTCTTTGGCATAGCCTCCAGCTAAACTAGCGCACTTCATTTTTAGCCTACCTGACCGTAGGCTATGTTTTACTGTTACGTTTGCTGTTATGGAATTTATGCTGTGACTGAACGTTCCAACCTAACCTGTAGTTAACTGCATTGTTAGTTCCTTGCAGCGTAATTTTGGTGTCTTCGTTTAATTAATAAAATGAGCTGCACTCATTCATGAAAATTTGTAGAAAATGCTATAGTCTGCTGCTTAATTAACTTTTGTCCACAGTCTGCTACTTATTCAACTTTTGTCCACAAGAAGCCCAATCTTACCCAAATGAAACAAGAGTTTAAATTCCCACGTGCGGTTTATGTAACATTGGGACCATATCTTTTGTACAAAAATTTGCTGATTAGAACTTTCATTTATAGTGAAATAAACACATTCGGACTGCCCAAATTCAGCAAAAAAGCTTTGCATGTAATATTGTCGTCCATATCCCTGTGCAAGAAATGGTTTATTTAAAGGCTATCCAAAAAAATCACCCCATTGGCCTTTCTGTTTGGGGAACCATCGATCAAAAAAAGTATCTGAAAACATTTAGGGGGGTTTCATCCCCCTTAGCCCCCCTCCTGGATCAGACTATGTTGGGGGCATTCTAATGAAAGTTTGCCGATCGCTGCTGTACGCAATACTGCTGAACGGAGCTCAGCAAGTTGAGGCTAATCAAAACGTTTCACAGATCAACTATGACTGATGGAAGGCTAACAAATCTGGCAATGAAATCTACTGAAAGTGAAACTGCTACAATATGAAATATGACTGAGTTGACAAAAACATTTCCATTTTTGAAAACTTGGAAAAGTCATTTTCCTAGCTTGAAACATAGCAAATGTTTAAGTCTGTCTGCTTTACACGTTGTGTTGATGCTGTAGAAAATGCTTACAAGCATTTGTTAAAATAAATCGATGTTTTTGTTTATGTTAATACAATGTGTAAAATGCAATGCATTGTATATTGGGGGCCCCAACGTCCAGGCTCGGGGGAGCCCCCAACCACCTAGCGCCGGCCCTGCCTGCCGGAGAAAACATTTTTTTCACTTTTTTGACTAATTGATTGCAGATTTTCACCAAATTCCTATATTTTGAAGGTTTTTGATTACAAAATTATGTTAGGATGTTTAGAGTATCTGTTACTGTTGAAGCAATCGATTTGATTAAATCTTGACTAAAAATGATTAATTGTTAATTATTTAGTCATTTTTACTTTGCTAAGCTACCGATGCCTCGCAGTTGCCCACATCTTGACTCACTCGGTATATTTGGCTTGGCTTTCGGTCCTAAATCCAGCTTCAAACAAAAATGTCAGGTTCGGGCTTGTGATTTCGGTTCCAGGCTTCAAACTAGGGCCCGTTTACAACTCTGGGTCGCGGGTCGCCTGCATTTTGACAAAGGCTTGCAGTTTTGTTTCATGTCAGAATTTACCATAGACTACGTATTTCAAGCTTTTGTCAAAATAAAATGAACTCTACGGCACTGAAGCAAGTGACAAAAGATGAGACTGAACCAGTGGAAGCCAAAATCTCGCGCAAAATTTTGTGAATTGTTCGCACTTAAAATTTCGTTCTTTTCTTTGTCCACAAAATTGTTCCGCGTTGTTTGTCGGTCGTGCATGTATTTTTATCATTTGTCGCCTCAGCAATTTTTATTGTTTTGCCTCTATTTGCGAGCAAAAGTAGAGATAAAAACCACGTACTTCAAAGTCCAAGTGCATGAGAGTACAAGACACTTAAGCTGCTCTGCACCTTAATGTCATTCAGCACACTCGTTCCAGTTTATCATAGTTTTTGGCTGCTATAGGATTCTATTTCATCAATCAACTATGCGCATGCGCGTTCGTAGGGGGGGGGACAAAACGGGCATTTCCTCCTCCCCTGGAAATTGAGGCTAAAAATAAAAAATGTTAGAAAACCTGAATTCAGCAGCTANGTTCCGATAAAATCATTTGATTTTGTTGCAATGACAGTTTATTTCCCGGTATGACACTGACACTGCACAAGAGCAGTGTCAGTATTTCCCGGTATGACACTGACACTGCACCAGGTTCACTGTTCTGGTGTCATGCAATAATGAGATTGCAGACCGCTCATGTCCGCTGCTTTGCCTGCAGAGGCAAGTTGCGAAACATGTTAGCGGATTGTTCTACTGTTGGTCTTCATTGCGTAACAGTACCATGGCAATGAATCTTCAAACGTTCACTTCAAGTCACGGTAATCGGCGTTTTTCGCATGTGACCCGGGATCCCACTGTGGTTTTTTTCCACCCATATCTGCTTTTTTTAGTCGACCTGGGTGACAAGGTTAATTATGAAAAATCCCGTTAAATCTGGGTTTTTTGAAGTGATAAAATAATCAGCAACTTCAATGGGATCGATGATATAAAGATAACTTTATATTACAGTTTTTGCATGCGCTCATCAGGTGAGAAAGTACGCATATCGCATGAAGCAGAACATGTTCGATCGGTTTCATATCCTTGTATAAGATCATTGTCGGGGTTGTATATATAATGTTATTGCATCTAATGCCAATTGAGGAAACTGTGAAACAAGGGTTAGGACTCATTGTTTAAATTTCGATGTTTCCGTATGCATACAAATTACTAAACAAATTTGAATCAGAGGAAGGCATTGGGATTATACTTTTGTGGGATTTTAGATACAGCTACAGTTCAAGATCGCACAAAGTTTCCTAGTTTAATACAAATGTACTCCTACAATTAGTGAGAGATATCATCAACGGAGTATGTTGCCAGCGTTATGAAAACGTCTTGAGCAAGAGAAAGGTCGTCCAATTGGGTTCAAACGTTAATGTTTGCGCTTCAGAAAAAAATTTGGAAGAGGAACTATAATTAAATCAGTAGTCGATTGTCGTTTCAATTCAAATAAGCTCACTCGTATGTTTTTGTTCGTAACACAAGTTTTCTGGGTTTTTATTGTACGAATATAGTTTTTTTGGTGTGCAATCTGGGTTTATTTTAAATCACTAAATGGGAGTCTTGCATGTGACTGCTGAACGCAGACATCTTGGCAGGTAATGCAGCGAGACAGTGACACTGTTGATAGCGGTAAGCCACGTATACTGTACTGTAGCTTTATACTGTGTGAAAAGAAGCATGAGTAAATCTGTAGCAGTACTTCCACAAGTTTGAAAAATCCATTGTTAGTGTGAGACTGTGATCAACGCGACCGAGTGAATAGCTTAATCAAACGACTCTTATGCAGGTTTCTTTTCACAAAGTATAAAAATACGTGGCTTGTTAGAATACGTCTATGCAGACTTGTGGGAATACGTCTTTATCTTTAAGGTTTGGTTCTGACTTCTTAGTTAGCACTTAGTGCAAAGCTATATTTTCTGTGGCGAGTTTTCGTAATTAATCTGTTCAGTTTTTTAAAGCCTGCTTGGTGTTCTAACTTTAGTAAGTTGTCCGATAGTTTTGTCAATATATAGTTGCAATTCTCACTGCTTGAAACAGTTTTGCGAGAGTGTCTAACTTTCTTGTTTTTTCACCGCTCATGTTGTTGTGTCTGTTGATTATTCTTACATTATGACTTATTTGTAGAAAGTGCTCGAAAAATGAATTTTAGGCAGTTTATGAAAGGAAAAAGCATTTCTGAAAGCCGAAGTGTAGGAAACATTTCATACAAAAGATTGAGAATTGAGGTTCAGCCAGTGCAGACTAATGGGGTAGAAAGGATGAAGCGTTTTGTGAACGTCCATTCGCATTGCATCGTAAGCAACCTGCAAAGGATAAGCAAAATTTCGATGTTACCCCCTGCCTGGAAAATTTTATGCCGACGCCCGTGAATATGCGCATTATATATTGCGTTTGATAATTATTTCTACATCTGCGACGTGACGTGGTAGTTGTAAAATCTTTGTACATTACGTTTTCTAATTCATAAAGAACAGTTTGCATTCCGAATCCAAGCATTTAATAATAACTATAATTTGGATTTTTGGGTAACTTTGGGCGGGTTCTTCTCTTGTGAAACATGGTTCTTTTCATGTATTGTGTCATAAAACAGAGCTGATCGTGCGTCCAAACGTTACCAAGAACGCCTCTGCGCTTGTGCTTACCAAAAATGAGAAAGGCAATCAGTTCATGTCAGCAGTTTTCAGTTGCTATTGGAACGAAAATGCCATTCAACAAGAGTGAAGTAATTGCTTTGTAAGTTCGATTCGCTTGCTAGTTCGGTTTGATTGACGTAACTTTGCACCGCCCTCCCCGCTCGGATCTCCATTGCACAATTTTCAGCTCAATTACAAGCGGTACTGGTATAGCGGTACACTGTCTAATGTCCACCACAGTTGCAATACTATGTATAGCCGTCTTTTTGGTATTCATATAATTATTCTGCTAACGCTAAAACTTCTTCATAAAAAAGTTGTAGCACGGTTGGCTGAGCACAATGACGTCATAGCATCACTGCTCACAGCAGCCCCGCGCCTAGGTTTTGCATTGGGCTCCGCACTTACTAGGGCCGGCCCTGGGGTTCCACGAGCAACGTCAACATTTTCCAAGGGTTCCGCTGCAGTAAAAAGGTTGAAAAACACTGTTCTAGGTAACAGCAGCATGTACACTACTGCTCTGTCTATAAATTACAGGACAGACTAAAATACGGACTGAATATAACTTCACTGATTTGCAGTGATACATATTTCAATTTGGGGAGTTGAAGCTTTGTTTGGGCGGCTAAAACTGAAATTCGGGCCCCTGTAACAGCGTACCCCCAATTGGGGGGTATGGAGGGCGGATGATACGGCTCTGTGCAGAGGAAAATCAAATCACTTTATTGTGCAGCTAACGAGCTCAGAAGTGCCTTTGATTGTATGGCTCTACTGCAGTTAAAAAGACTCTTGTTTTGTGCGTATTACATGCCAGTGTATGCCTGCCAAGTGTGGCGCAGGCAGATATATACCGTTTAATAACGCTTAAAAACGCTTCCACGTTTCGTACTACAATGCATTGCCTACCGAATTTTGCGTTACACCCGAAGGAACGTAAGTGTGCACCCCACTGACAACTTCCGGCACTGGGACTTCTCGGGCTAAGCTCGAGCCTTCAAATATTCAATTACGATTTATATTGCAGGATGTGAACTTGCTTGCTTTGTATATTTGTGCCAGCACCCACTTCGCTGATTAAGGTTGTTAACTCGGGCTCTTTTCATTGGGTTTTGTTGCTTTTCATAAATTTTCGTTCCACGTCTGCTCTTTCGCGTAATCGCATTCATGTTGCAGATGCATGTTTCAAAAATATTGTTCGTAGCAGACGTTCTTCCGACTTCGCTCGCGCATTACTCGGGCTCATCCATTGGAGCCCGAGCTGCAGAGCCGTATCAGCCGCACTTCATACCACCAATTGGGGGACGCTGCCACAGGGGGCCCAAAATTCAGTCCCGTCACCACATAGCCCCTAGAGAAAGCTTAGATTCCCCAAATTGAAATACGAAGCACTAGAAATCAGTGAAGTTAGGGGGCCCTTTGAAAGAAAAGTACTTATGCATTATCGTTACTTTGGACCCATTTGAAAGCAAGGTATTTACACATTGCAACTGCTGCTAGGGGCCCCTTTGAAAGTAAAGTAGCCTGCTTATACATTACAGTTGCTGTTGGGCTCCTTTGAAAGCGAGGTACTTACACATTACAGTTGCAAAGGGGAGCCCAAGGCAAGTGTCTCGCTTGCCTTTTAAACACACCACTGTATATAACCGTGACAATGATCTTATATGAGAATATGAAACCGATTGAACACGTTGTGTTTCATCCGATATGCATACCTTCTCACCTGATGTGCGCATGTAAACACCGTAGTGTAAAGACACTGTCGATGGAAAGAAATTCTTTCTCAGCAAAGAATCAGACACTAAGATCTTACAGAGTAGGCCTATCTAATTCGCCTACGAAGTAGGCATCATCAGCTCTTATCCAAGTGGAATCAATGTAAAGTTATCTTTATATTATTATATTGTAATGTAAAGTTATACTGTAATGCAAAGTTATCTTTATACTACTGAACACACTGCAGTTGCTGACGAGTTTATCACTTCAAAAAACACAGATTTAACGCTGTTTTCCATAATTAAACAAAGACACACAGATCGACTAAAATAATAGATATAGGTGGAAAAAACCCTCAGTGGGAGCCCTGGTCACATGCGGCAAAACGCCTACCACTGTAACTTGAAGTCAGTGTTGCCACCTTGGTTTCCATAAAATAAACTAGATGAGCCTGAAAAAAAGGCCAGAATAAACCAAACTGAAGCAGAAATAAACACACACAAAAAAACAAAACATAATTATGAAAATAAGCAAATTTGAATCTCATTCTACAAAATCAGTCACGATTATTTACACTGATACAACTTTCAGCAGTATTGCTTTCATTGCATACCAAACTAGTGCCAATAAAACTTCCCATGGTCACTGCTTCTGGAATCTCAGTCATAATCATAACATGCTTCAAAATATTGTCTCTTTTCAATCCAGTTCTGATAATCAAAATTGCATTTGCCAGTTCTACACTCATTCTGTTTCTCAATTTTAATTTTTCAACGTTCATCTGGTGGAATACTTGTTCCATTTCTGCATTAGAGCGTGGTATAGGCTACATAAAATGCCTTGAGCAAATCCAGCCACTTTTTTGTATTTGTTTTCTCCGATGGCATCTTCATATAAACATACTTCAGTCCAATATGCTACTGTGTCAGTAACATTTTGCCAAGGGACAATTATTAAATGCGGCCAATGGTATTCAATTTTCCCAATGACTTCACTTTCTATCCGAAATTCATCCAAAAACTAAATTAACGGTCCTATAAGGTTTCATAGGGCATTTGAAAAAAGATTGATGACATTTCTTCATTATATTTGAATGTGTTGGTACCTCGTACTTGCTTAAATAGGCAAAAAGTGAAATTGAGACATCGTTAGGATTTCTCGTGGATTCCTCGTCTGACTCGGAACTGTTGTGACACGTAACTCGCCGTCGCGCCTAGATGTAGGCTTTATTACACTTAAATCAGGTGCGAACGTGAAAAGCAGGCAGCATGAATCCAATGGTAGCGATCAACAAACGGTGCGCGTAGAAAATGACTACGATCAGAACAACCGGCCACAGTTGCGGTAGCAATCAGACGAGATTGCTCAAGGTAACATATCACCACAAGAACAAACCATGTCTCTTATCAAAGTTTCAGTTTCATAACCAAAGTAAGGTCTTGCATTCAAATAATCAACTACGTGACATGTCAAGGGTTGCAGAGTACTTGTTCTTGTTGGTACAAAGATGTGTTGGAAAACACCTTTGCCAAAAATAAAGACTGTCCAAAGGCCTGCTTGGATTTTCCTTAAACTAAGCGCCAAAACCAGATAAACGTCATTGCAGGGAACCCAGCTGATGCCTGACGTAAACAACAATCGCTGTCAATTAAATGACAAAAATATCCAATTCCTTTTGTTAAACTCGTTCAAAAAATTTTAGTTGGAAACTGCGAGCCTCTTATGGGTATTTGCGGAAAAATAGTTATAATTGATTTACACAATCTGCAAATGCTGTTCATGTTGTTAATTAAGTATATATTTTTTGAATGTCTATCCCCCCTGCACAAACATGAAGGCCTCCAATGGAAAACTTTCTGGCGACGGTTCCGCCCATGCCCACAGATATGGGGGACATTCGTGACAGTTACCCCCAAATACTTTTTTTGTCCCCCAAATTTTGTTGTGATCAGAAATATTTATTTTAAACATATGGAAAAAACAAAAATCTTTCCCCCTTAAAAATGTATCTTGTCCCCCCAAACCTTAAAACCTGGCTACGGGCCTGGTTCTGCCAAAACTATGTCTGCAATTAGGATATATTGTTTTGAAAGCCATTCAGCCTCGAGATGTAGCATAACGTCGAAAATTTTTTTTACAAATCACCAATAGGGGGGCTCCTGTAAGCATTTGGGGGGGGGGCAGAGTTGGGCTGCTCCGGCACTGGGTACAGAACATTGGTTTGGTGA
>JGI24022J15233_10011728_pt1 | contig 10022 bp, 4 predicted proteins | sample Ectturendosymbi2_FD_15233 | JGI IMG/M metagenome (IMG submission 15233)
GTAGCGTTCCTTGGGCAAGAGCGTTCATCTCAACCACCTCGGTTAGAAGCGCAATTCGGGCGTCGGCCTGCCGCCAATTGCCGTCACCAACAAAAAAGTAAAACCTCACAGAGTTCAAGTGTGTGTAGCTTCGTTCTGGTTTACATTTATTCAAATTTTGCAAGTGAATTTGCTTGAGCAAGCCAGTTGAACAGATGTCTTTGAATTTGTTTATAACTAACATTTTACACGCCTTTCAAAATGTCAGTGGATATGAGGTGTTTTTCACCAATGTGCAGTTTTTAAATTACACTCATATACACTGTTTGTACAGACACACCAGCGTGACTTTAAGGAAGTTTACTGCTGTAATTCCTTACACTGTATGAATATTTGGTAGAAAATCTGCCAAGTCGACTGTTTTGATTAAATGCGATTGAGATTTTGTGTCCATATCTATTATGTCTTTTTTTGCAAACGTTTGTACCCTGTTCAGGATTCCTGATTTTACTATACGCGTCAGTAAAAGCAGGGTATAATACTACCCACAATTTGCATACATCTTCCTGGGACACGTGACATCCGCTATTTCCAGACCAAACTATTTCTTACTTTCATATGTCCATTGTTAATCACTTTTGCAACAAAATTGTATCTGCCCAGCGAAACGTACATATCATACAAATTTGTGCAGGGTTCCACCAAAAAAGGATTTCTAGGGGGGGATCTTTTGTTTGTGCGTAATGTCATGCACGCGTTCGATCCGTTTTTTTTCAGATCAAGTCATGGTGTTGGAAGACTCTTCACATATAAATAAGGTATTGGTGATCATATCTGGTCAAACAGGTTTTGCGCTTAAAATTGCATTGAAATGTTAACGTAGTAAGGTGTCCAAAATTTGCTACACACCAGGAAACCCTGAGAAATATAGAATCCCATACATCCTATACATAGGCTTTCAGGGACATTTTTGTAAAATAACTTTGGCACTTTTCCATTTGTCTCTGAAAGTCAGGAAAAGTCATGGAAGCACAGGTTTCTAACATATTTCTTAGTTTATGAAAACAACAAGAAAACAAGCCCCTGGGTAATGGACAACCCATGATTCCTGAGCAGGTTTGTATTTAATAGAAGTGTTTTACTACTCTGGAAATTATTGTAAAAATAATCCTTGCAGTACGGCCTTCATTTCGGACTACCATGAAGGAACTAGTTAGGAAACTAAATGATGCTAGTCACATAATCGAATGACCTACTTGGCCGGCACCGCAGGCTACATTGAATCATTTTCTATATCACGTTTTCAAGAGTGCTGTCATTGTATGGGATACTGCGGCTCCACTCAAAATCCTTGATATTTTTATTGGGTTTGTCATGTCTTTAGTTATTTACATCAGACTTGTTCTCTGTAAGTGAAGCTGAGTGAGCCAGGTTGCGAATAATCAGATATAGGCCACCTTTACTGAAAATCTTTCGCAGCCCGCCGGTGTGGCAGAATATTTAAAATCATTAGACCTTTATTAGATTGTAGCCATAAGAAAGTTTTGCACAATTCGTCTGTGTCAACACACAGACGGCATGCTTAACTTGACTGAAATTCTTCCTGAGGCAGAAACCAAGCTTCCATCTATCTTTTTCCAACTTGCGTGGGAAAAGATAAGGTAGATATTAACTTGGACTAGTCTTACGTTCAAGGATCTCATTAACCAGATTTAACGGACTCTTGGTGAGATTGATTACTTCGGGCACCAAATGGGCAAATGTAACAGAAGAACGAACGTTGTTCACATCGACTTTGCAAATGCACCCGCGTCTCTCCCGCTGATAACTGTACAGGACGGTGCAGTGAGCGTCTACCAATGGGCATCGAACTTTTTGATTTTCGGAACACATTTTTAGCCCAAGCTTACGCAGAGCTTTGCGGATGAATATTATACGTCGGAAATCAACGTGTTTTCGAAAAAATAGTGGCTTTCATAAAGTTCTTTATTCTCAATTTTTTCGTCATAGAGCTTTCACTGGTTAAAAGAAGTAACAACGTTGATCAGACAAGCGAAAAAGTAAATAGTTCGGCCACTTTCATTAAACTTGACCCCTCAACCTCAGTGTGTTGAAAACGTGCGTGTTTTTAACCGGACATTCAAATGAAGAGGTGAGTGGGTCAACAATATCTAACTTGATCCAAGGGTGAAGAGGAAGGAGATGAGAGCAACTGGTCGCTAAGAGCAAAAGATTGTTCCGCACCTGAAGATTTTTCTATTATTTACATTCACGTCCTTTTTTCCAGTTACGTACCTCCAGGAACTGTGCAGCACATCTCTGAGCTGCAAATGTTTTTGGGCATCTGAATTTGAGAATTCGAGTAACGGCATCAGGCGAGCTGCCTGATTTGATAACGCTGGAGGGAGGGGAGTCGAAACGGAGGTCCACTTCCTAAACTGTAATCTGTAGACCTGTACGGGCGGACTTTCGAAGGTCTGTGACTGAGCAGGTCCGCCCGGTGCATTACCCCTTCAGCTGACAGCTTGATGTTTAGTATTCTTTCGGTTTCAGTAGGTTGTTTTTCTGCGCTTTTCAGGGTGTTTTCATTTTTTAGCTGGTATAGACATCCGCAACATCCGGATTCACTATAATTTTTAACTTTGTTCTGAGTGTTGGCTAGTGGCCCCCCTGGCTCGAGCCTCTAGTTACGCCACTGCGCATCGCCCGGTCAGTTGAAGTTTTCAAGCCAGGTCAGCCTGACCCGCTCAACAAAGCTAAACTCTCAGGGAACTCACACTGCCCCGGAAATTTGACTTTTATGCAAATGCGTTTACAAAAAACAAACAAAGTATCAATGAGTATGTCATTAAAAAACCATTGCTGGAGTCTTTCGTGGGCCAATGCTCTGTTATCCCAGCTCAGCGTTGCCCGTGGCGATTTCAAGCCCGTAGCGAGGTTTTAAGGTTTGGGATGGGGACAAATACATTTTTTGGGACACAATATTTTTGTTTTTATTTTACGTTCGAAACAAATTTTTCTGGGTACAAAGATTTGGGGGCACTGCCCCCGAATGCCCCCACCGTGGCTACGGGCCCATGGCGATTTTGACCCGAAGTTTTGAAATATTTCCAGTTCGGAACATGCACGCCTCTAATCTAAAGTTTTGTGGATAAATAACACTATTTCTAGAATAAAGACGGAAACAAATTTTCTCAAGTGTTTGCCCAAACATATCTAAATATTCAACATACAACTGAAAGAAAACGGTTGTCGCTACTCTCAAAATTCAGAAAATTTCCAAAATCTAAGAAATTTCCGCCCAAACATTAAATGTTTCCCTGAAATACTAAACATCAAATGCCGATTGTCAGCAGCAACACTGTATTTCCACTGACGCCGGCCTCGGATACCGCTTCTAATAGTCAAAGTAACGAAACCTTACCGGAAAATGCGATCTGGTGATTTGGAAGTCTTGGCCAGGTCGAGATAAGCGCTGAGGAGACATATACCCATGTCTGCTCTGTGGTTCGTGCTGCAGTTCGTCGACGCTTCGCTCCATTCGCAATGTCCGGGCGGAGGGAGGGTTGTTTTTTCTCTAGGATGAAAAGCGCGGTTCAAGCCGTTCAGGGTCTCTGCGGACACTTTGTAGGTGTCGTGTTCCTTGATTTCGTTGCATGTTGCTTTTTCAAAGATTGAGGCCATGTTCTGATTGCACGCCATCTTGTTTCCACCCAGGATTAGAAAACCACGTCGGTCACGGGCCACCATGTCAAGCCATGCCACGGAGGCCTGGGTCAACTCGTTGTAGCTTAGATCGAGACGGTGTAATCCGAGAACAGTGGCGCGAAAATGCTGAAGATTGTTGTTTTTAAGATCCAGCTCCTTTAACCTGGTGAGGTACTTGAAAGAATCGTTGTCAACTGCTCGAATGCTGTTGTAGCTGAGATCAATCACTGTCGCCCTAGGAACTTCTCTGAAAAAAACGGCGACGTTCGTGTGGTTTGCAAAACCGTTCTTTTGTAGAGCATAAAAAGGCAAAGGTGATTTCAGTCAACACCAGCAAACAAGCACAATCTTTTGTGCTTAAAAATCTTTTTAAATAGATTGTTGATTTTTTACAATGTCTTTAAACGTACCTTGCGGTTCGAAAGGGGAGACAGTTTGGGGGTACTAACCCTGACCGCTAGCAATAACAGCATCCATGTGAAACAGCTCCTAATGTGAGTTACGACTACTTCTTATTGGTTTCTAGGTGCAGAGTAGATCGCATCGAATAAGCGTTTTTGTGAATTTTCGAACAAGAGCAAACAAGAGATCTGATAAACGGACTGTCCCGTCGCCGCGGGGGCTTTGGTGGGCTTAGTCTCCAATCAAGACGCGAAACCCCCCAAATTAAAATATCAAACGCTCTAAATCAGTGTTTTTTTGTCAATTTTTTGCATGCCGTGCCCCCTGCACAAAGGCAAATCCTCTCGATTGAGGACATTCTGGCGACGTTTCTGTAAACGGACGTTTTATTATTGCTCTTTACTTTTCTTTCCATACTGAAAGATCAGGGAAAGCACTGCACATCAAGGCCGAATTATTCAAATCATCAAATGGATTCGACTGGAGAATTAGCAAGTGATTATAAAATTGCGCCGGCGTTTAATACAACGTTTTAAATTTGTTTGCTTTCCGACGCACCCTTTTCCGACTCTCCCCCAAACACCTTGAATGGAACAGTCACTGCTTTTCAAAGCGCAGAAAAAAGCAAAAAACGAATACACGTTCAATGTAATTAAACACAGGTCCCCTATTAATGGAGAAGGGATTGTAAGGAAAAGTAATAAGTCAAAAAAGGCAAGAATCAAGATGGCAAAAGTCAAAATCAAGGCTTTTGTAAAGAGCTGAATTGCCCATACTATTGCGCTTCCTTGATACAAAGCAAATTCGTATATTAACACCAATATTCCCCACATGTGACCGGTAGTCACGACGTGAAATATGCGTCAACTTATTCCAGTCGAGATTTGCAAAAAGAAACTGAATTATTTTCGTTTTTCAATAGGCCAAACTCTTACTGAAATGCGTTCCGTCCAATGTATTGTAGCTTGTTTCCCCTTAAATCAATAGCCAGGCTCCGGTGTTTGCAGCTTACTTCCTTGTTCTCCCGTTCGTTTACGAGCCGTTCAATCTTGCTGTTGGACAGGTTGAGGGTTTCAAGTTGGCACAGCGTAGAAAACGGTGTGAATGTGATGTTAGCAATCGTATTGTTATCCAGACGTAACATTTCCAATGCAGACAAAACGTGTACTGCTTGTATGTAATTCAAATTCAAAATGCCGTTGGAACTAAGATCCAAAGTGATCAAGTTTGTCAGAGGAAATTTTCGAGTTTTGTTAAGGTCCATGATAGAAATTTGGTTTTTGCTCAGTAGCAGGGATTTAAGGCTGACAAGTCCATCAATCATTGCGTTGTCCAGATTTTTCAGCTTGTTTCCGGACAGATCCAAGGAATCTAAAATAGTTAAACGTGCAAATGTTCCTGGATGGATATTCGCAATGGCGTTACCGCTCAGGTTTAACTTAAACAGATTTGTGAGCGGTGAAAAAGTACCGGGCGCGATGTCGGTGATTTGGTTTTTGGCCAGATCGAGCGAATCCAAATCGATCAGAGCCTTTGAAACAAATGTGTCGTTTGTGAGTGTTTGTAAATTGTTTTCCGCGAGCGAAAGGGTGTATACGTTTCCCAGATGATCCAGAACACTTGCGCGCATGGTTTCTATTCCCAAGCCAGATAACGTTAAGGTGTGAAGTGATGGGAAGTGTCCCAGACTCTTCTCCAAACTCCCCACCTTCACAACACTTCCTTTCATCACATCTATTTCTTGCAAACTGGTTGAAAAATTGTACGATAAGCTTGAGATGCATTGAGCGAAGTCATTCGTCTGAAACATATGATTCACAGTACGTGAAAAATTAATTGATTCCGGACACAGATGTTACTTATAAGACCGCAAAGAATCTTGACTTGATAGTAAAGATCACAATTTCGCTTTGTTTCATCTTTACAGTACAAATAATTTTGTAGCAAAAAGCTAGAAGAAATCATAAAATTAACCCTCATAGAGAAAAATAATATTGAAGCAATAGGAAGGTTTTTGTTATTTGGTTGCTAGGGATTTGTAGGCACTGGTTCTAGAAAGACAAATTCAGTTGACAGATTTCTCGGTTAGAATTAATCGTCTATAAATCTTTGTAGAATCTGGTAAATAGACAAGCTCTGTTTCAGGCCAAACTACTACAATCCATATCATAAACACGCATAGAAGTAGGCGTCAGGGTTCAAGGGAGGCTGAGGCACCACCAACTGTTTTGCTTTCAGGAAAAAATCATTTCAAACAAAAAATTAACCAGAAGTCATTGGTTTGCAAATATTTATTCTCCTAAATTGTTGTCTTTAAAAAAAAATTTTTTTGACAATTTAACTCCTTCGGTCTTAATCAGGTGAAAATTGCATTATGCAGGCGCGTAGCCAGAAATATATCGGTTACCGTGAGAATTGCAACTAACCGAATAAATCTTGTTCAAGTTTTGCTCAACGGTTTAATAATTGCAGTCAGGGTTTTTTTAAAGAAAATATTAGGTTCCCAGTATGGACCTGTAGGGATCCGAAAAACCTCCGACTATCCGTTCAGATATTTCCCTTGATAATTTTTTCTGATTCTAGGGACCCGAATCGAGTCCCCAAAAACACCTGATTGCAGTTCAAATATTTTCGGATGCAACCGCGTTTTTCACCCCCTAGGTACGCCCCCGATTCGATGTGTCATTTTATTTTTTATGACTCATTCATTCAATTTCAAGACAGCTTTTCCTCTTGGGAGGGCAGCGGGGACAGTAGCTTCAGGAGGACTCGATATATCTCAAAGGCACCTCTTGTATTTCCGATGGTGTAGGAATGACTGGGTTCAAAAGGCCTCTGAAATACTCTCTGCACTCCCAATGTTGAGTAAGACATCATTTTGTTCTTTGGTAAACCTAGAAATATTCAATTTTTGCCGCGGAGACAGAGGATGGTTTGCCAGAACACTTTGCTGACTTGCCAGTAGTTAGAATCTAGTTAATATCCGAAATTCTCGCTTCCGGGTTCCACCACGGGGTTATTTTATTGCCATTATTCGTCATACACTGAGTTGTTTCCATCCGCTACCCGAGCAGAAGATAAAGCTAGATCTGCCACTCCACGCATGCATCCGCTGTACATTCCGGGAGATCTCGGAACAAGGGTGATACGCTGTCGGCAAATGTCTTTCTTTCATCTTTGTCCCCGCAAGGCCTCTGCTTTATTCGGTAGGCTTCCTAGACCTACATGTCGTGTAGGCCCTGTCGGTTTTTCCAGACGGAAGTTGCAGACGACCAGGTGGTGATCAGATGAAAATTCTTCACCCCTTTTGACACAAACGTCCACCACTGATTTGGGAAAATCAGCTGAAACGATATAACGAGTGGCCGTTGACCCCACGAATATCTGCTCCAAGCGTGTTACATCTCTGTGTTGGAAGAAGCGTTAATGATGAAGAGTGTGTTGGTACAGCGCAGTTGTAGCAGGAGCCATCTGTTGTCATGTTACGTAAGCATCACCATGTTGGCCAACCACGCCCTTGCATGCACCAGCATTGAACCCTTTCTGGCAGAAACACCCCTTTTTTATTAAATTTTTAACTTTTTTGAATTGCAAACAAATTAAATTTAGGAGTCAAATCGTAAACATTTCTGAGAAATAGACTTTTTTGGCTTGAACATACTTTTCGGACAAAACGGGGTGTTTTCTGCCAAACACCTTACCTTCGCACAGACACTCAGTCACACGTTAACATGTGAGAGCACAGGCACGCGTAAACGTAAGATACGAAAGAACTAACAGCGATGCCTTGCAAAATAAGACTTATGGGTTGAATGAACGCGTTGTTACTACTTTCCACGTCGGAACAAGAGCACTTCAGCACGTCGGTCGTGTTGACACTATTCATGCAAGCCAGAACCGGAGCGGATTGTTGTGAGCAGCAAGGAGTTGCGGCAGGCGAGCCTGGTCGGGTTGACAGAATCACCAAAATCAGCAATCTGTAAGTCGGGAATCCCGAAGCGCGCCGCATGTTAGTCCCGTAACGGATACAATGGCGACGATTTCTTCAGCAAAAAAGCCCTTGTTTTGCTTGTATTGAAACAAGTCCTTTTTGACCAGTTCGGTTAGATTGGCGGTTTGGTTTCAATTTTCTAAGAAAAAATGCAGTCTTTATAGCCTTTTAACCTAACAACCTGCAGAGAGAGAAGGAACAAAACGCTTTGCAATTCAACCAGAAATGCGTTAGTTGGAGGTTTTGCCCTTGAACACTTTCACAAAGAAATACTCTTAACATTTAGTCCCTTCTCACCCCGCCTTTGAGTGAGCCGATAAACTCTGAGCAATATATTCTCAAACTTACTGCAGCCAGTTGCTTCTGAGGTTCCATTATGGCTGTGCTTGAACGAAGTCGGCTCCTGATGGCCATGAAACGACAAAGCATTATGGCGAAAAGCACCACATTACGCCATTTCGGATTAACTACTCTTTGAAGAAAATTATACTATTCGAATGCTTTCGGCTCTAAAATTTTATGCCCTCGCTTTTTCTTCATTACCTATAGTTTTTGAGGGGAAGGGGGAGCTTTCAGCTCAAAGACAGAATTACTTTCCAGTGAAGGCAGTTGGGAATTTGTGACTTCTCAAAAATTGAGAAATTTCGAAAAACCGACTGCACTGACATCTATCTTCTGTGCCACATTTCGAAGAAAGAGTGCGGTGTTCTTTTGACAAAACTGGGCTTCGGTCCCTCCCTGACGACTGCACAACTTGTTCATGAGACCAAAGCGTTACATCTGATGATATCGTCTCGCCACGTGTTTGGAACCCTGACCAACTGCATCAACCTGTCGTGTCACTTTCGGTTCAACATTGGGAGATGAAAAAACACCGAAAATAACAAAACAAAGACAGGAGACAGCTTGAAACAACAAACTGGGTTTTTATTTCATTAAAGTGTTTGTCTGGGTGTAGGCCTAAAGCGGTTTTGCCAGGCTGTTGATGAACTGCACACTGCGTTACACCATTTCAGATATACACGCCGCTTTTCAAACAGTTACATTGAGCACAAGTCCAGCTTCAGTAACGAAGGTGGCAAAAGGTTGTGTTCCAGAAAAGTGGACTATGGTTACAGCCTTGAACGGTTCATTTTCAAAGAAGCGCAACTGCACAAGTATTGTTCGTGAAGATGTGACTCCCGAAGATGTGCCTTTCAGAAGAAAAACAATCGTTTAAGCAGCCCACGCGAAAGAATAACCAGAAGAAGCGAATGAACATGAAGGCACAGCCTTGCATTTGAGCTGTTTAACAGGCCAATAAGTAAAGCATTTAATTAAGTACCGAGATGAAAAGCCCTGTGTTTCTGCTTTGTAACGCATTTTGCTTTCATCCGTTGCGTTAATTAACGGTATAGGTTTGTGATTTGCAGTCGTATGCTTGATAACTGCGCACGCCCAGAAAACCTATGCAGCATCGCAAACCTTGTTCCAACAAAGATGCACGGGAAGCAGCGGCGAATCAGGCATTTTCATTAAGGGACCGGGCAGCAACCAAACTGATATTTTCGGGGGGGGGGCAAAATGATTATGATCGTAACTTCTTGCTGTACCTAACAACTGTACATGTTTTTGAAAATTTCTGAGGGGGCTCAATTGCCCGTTTGCCCTCCTCAGGTTGCGGGCCTGATTATAACCATGTGTTAGTGGGGGTCACGGTATTGTATGTTGCCATGACAAAGCTTAGTATGAATTTCCCGTCTAAAAAAAGATTTTTAGAGGCATAAGGAGCCACGCCAAATTTTCGGAGGTCATGGCCACCTCTGTAACTTTCCTCTCCTCCCCTGGTAAAAATCTCTGCTGATAAGCGCTCCATAGCAACAGCCTTCTCCAAATCGATCACAGCTTTGTTTGCCACTACAAATCGCGCCGCTGTGCAGCAGGCCCGTAACAAGGGGAGGGG
>JGI24022J15233_10011729_pt1 | contig 10022 bp, 5 predicted proteins | sample Ectturendosymbi2_FD_15233 | JGI IMG/M metagenome (IMG submission 15233)
AACCACAAGAACCTGAAGGCGTCGCGATCTTCTTCCGCGACAAAAACCTGGTGAAANCAAGCTTTTATGTCGGCCACCACAGCGATGGCTTCTTGCCTAAAGCGCATAAGAACACCAAGAAGGTCANTCACTAAATCCGGACCCTGTAAAAGCTTATCATTCAACGAAACACCATCAAACTTGGCGCTACAATCAAACACNACCCGAAACTTCGTGAGAACTGAAGTAGAAAAATGGGGNACATAAAATGTCTTGCCAGGCGTCACGGGAGCATTTTGTGGCACAGGACTTGCATAACCACAGGCAATGTACTCGCCTATTTTACCACAATACTTCTCACACAAATCAGAGTCAGTCAACAGCTTCCTCTGTACTCCATGTAGACGCTTTTCTGCCATCAGGCGATTCTGCGGTAGATTTGGGTTGTCGTCTCTCCATGGCAGAGCAATCTGGTAGTGCCCGTTTACTTTTTTGATCGACCCTTCCATGATGGCCAGTGCCTTCTTATCTTCTTTAGACATGCTTGGCAACTGGGGTAGATCTACATCGCGAAAGTCTTGCGACAAGATATTTAGTACCGTCTCACAAGAGTCGGTCGCCGGTTCATGCAGCTTGGACGTGCACAGAAAGTTGACGCATACCATCGTAGTTTCAGTTTCTTTCTGATTGCAGTGGTCGATGCCCCACAAGGCCCACCCAAGTGCGGTGTGATAGGCGAAAGGTGCATTGTCGTCTCCATAACGCCAGTCACTCACTCTGAATGCATTTTGCACATTCTGCCCTGTAAGCAGTTCAACTCGGTTCTCACCAAGATCGGGAAAGGTGAGATCTTGCAATTGAGGATAACTATTGGCCAGCCCGGTAGTCGGTATGCTAGCTGTAACGTCAACAATAGTGTCCTGAACAAGAGTCCCTTTCACTTGGAATATATCCGGTTCGCCGACGCCCTGAATGTGCATTTCAGGTAGCAAATGTCTAACCTCAGACACACCATTGTTCGTACACATCTGCACGTTTTTAGCAGCGGTCAATTTCGCCCCAAGCCTTCGGGCAAAACTTGACGTGCACACGCTTACCTCNCTGCCGTCGTCAAGGAGACAGTAAGTTAGAATAAAGTCTGCCGGGTTTGTCAGCCACACTTTGACCGGCAGTGCTTTGTGTAATTTGGTCCCACGCGCAGGTTTTTTACACACATTGCAACCCACAACAGCCTTCTCACTCGACGTAACAGGTGACTTGGTTTCCAAGTCTTTATCAGCTGGAGTAGAAAGGGAATCAGGGTGACTTTTCTGTTCAATTTCATAGTATAATAATGAATTATGGCTCTTCTTCCCTCACAACTTGCATCTGATGTTTGACTCACAACTTCTACACAAATGGTTAGGCAGTAAAAACAAGAAACACAGTTTTTTGCAATAGACGAAGTCCCTTCGATCCTTCAAACCCTTCTTGAAATTCGCACAGTGCCACAATCTATGTGCCCCACCGCACTGCTCGAATGTGGCGTTGTTCGGGTGCGGTGCGCCCTCGGCAGCAACTTTTGTAGTTGCGCCCACAAGTACCTTTTTGCGACATACATTTGTACCATGATTGCTCACTGCGCGCTTGTCACCTTTGTCTTGTTTTGCCCGAAACAGACATTGGCCATACTGGCTTTCTGCATCTCTCGCTGCAGAATCCACAAATTTCCGCAATTTCTGAAAGGTACCTTGACCAGCCCTTTCTAAAGGGATGAGCTGTGTCTTTACCTTGTGAGGAAGTCCCTTGAAGACTTTCATTAACACGTCAGTGCTGTTCAGTTCCCCAGAACGTCCCCAGGCTTTGTAAACACTTTCACAATTAAACATATGATCTCTAAGGATTGTTAACTCTTTTCCGTCCCAGTCTCTCATGCGAGGTCCCTACAATTCATTTTGGACTTTCCTTATCAACGCAGTAGGATTGCCAAATCGATCTTCCAGTCTGCGCCAGGCCATTTCATAAGCATATTTTCTATCGGGATTAGCAGATAGTCCCTCTATTGCGTTTCTGGCTTCTCCAACGCATAAAGCTTCAAAATGCGACAAACGTATGTCGAAATCATCGTAAACTGTATCAACAAACTTGAAGAATTTTCGGTTGAACTCGGGAAACCTTAAGACATTCCCATCAAACTTCTCAATCACAACTGCCGGTGTCATGTGTTGAGCGGCATACATAGAATAACCAGGCATGTTATTGCATGGGGACACAACATGGGGCATGTACACTCCCCTGGCCATTGCTGGTGCAAACCTTGCGGATTATGGATGATTGCCATTTTGGCGATCATGCAAATTAACGCCATCNCGCTGCGGAGAAAACCTGTCTCGCAGAGTTCTTGTCGGAGCGGCTTCAACNCGATCAGCTCCTACATTTAGTGTACCTTTACTGCGAGNGNTTGCTTGACTGCTCGCATAGTTTCGTAGCGGTAGTGTTGCAACTCTACTCGTTGACGCATTGAACAGATCGTCTGTTCTACTGTGAGACGACCTGGAGCCATCTATAGTTAGGGGTGACATTCTACTTTCTTGTGCCACATCGTCTGGTGTATTACTAGATGACGACGATGCCGACTGCAGAGATATGCACGAGCTCTCTATCTGTGCGACACGCTGTTGCAAGGAGTCCAAACACAATTTAGCACGTACCTTATTTGAGGCAGAACAATCTTGCCTTTTCTTTATTGCGTCGTATGCAATTTGACCTCTTTCACCTGCGAGCCGACAGCTTTCCAACAGGTTTGCCAGGTCATCAGCATCTCCCGAATCTTCGGGTAATGCCTAAATTTGCCTGTGCAGCGAGTTGAGATCATGGTGGACATCGTTAAATTCTCGTATGAGATGCTTGACACACTGATCAGACACAGCGGCGGTTTGTTCACTGTTTGCAGCAACGTCGTCCCCGAGAGGGTCCTCATCTGAGCCTGAGTGGCCACTGAACAATGAGAGACCACTCTCGCGTTCAACAATTCTCCCTAGCTGTCTAGTGAGCGGACGGTTCGCAACGAAACAAGTTTGTGGTGGTTGTGCACTTGAACAACCGGACGTTTTTTTTGCCTTTTTGCTTCCCATTGTGCAGACCACAGCAAAAACAGGACAGCTACACAGTTGCTAAACTATGTCACTAAAGCAACAGATCAGTGTGCACCACAACTGGCACAATCACGCGTGTGAACTGCAACTGGCACAATCTAGCTTTCAGCTCCACAAACTGAAGCTTTACAACACCCAACACAGTTAGGGTGGACAGAGTCAACTGGTACAGCACCAGGAGAAACCCAAACAGCGTAAACCTGCAATCAAGAGAATCGAACCGGAGAGAAACTCCTAATATCTGATGTAGCGTTCTTTCCACTGGCTAGAGACCGGGTCAGAAATTCCAGATCGCTACACCGATTCCTTACTGACTTACAAACCAGAGCGGAGCAACGGATCTGTCTACGGCCAAATACTGAACCGATCCTGGGAAATCGTTCCTGTTGAGCGCAACTTAAAGGAACCCCTTTGGTTTACACAACCGCTGCCTAGCACACACTAGTCCGTACCCACACGTTACAGCAAACTACTCAACCAATGTTTTCGAAAGGCATAAACACACCAGCGTTACGAGTTACGACCACAACAGTTCATATGGAAGATCTCCAAGTTTTGTCACACAGCAAAGGCAATCTGCTGTACACCACGTAAAGCTCGTAGAGGTGGGCTAAGCCCAACCAACGCAGTCTCGAATCAACGTAGCAATATTAGGAGCGTTTCTGGACCCAGTCCACCAGCGAATGCAAAAATTCAACCGAACCACGCTGTCCAAAAAAAACAAGTGACCTCGTAATCAGGATGTTTTGCATGCCGCCTTGGCTGCCAGCACTCTTCTCCCCACGGCAAAACCCGCTTTGCCGCTTCCAAAGCTAATGATCGACTTGCCACTAATCACATGGCATCAGCGCTGAACTGCAGTCGCATGTGAACCTAACAGGCTACAGGGCAGTTGACACAAGATCTGGCTCATATGAATGAACAAGTTTATGCAATATGCAAGCAGTTATCTAATCAAATTCAATGGGAGGTTTGATACTCCTTGTTCTTGAGGAGTTTTTCTGACAATCACATCATCTATATCAAGTAGTCTTCCACTTTTCGTTGTGCGAGTCCATTTTCAAAAACAATTTTCCATATACCCGCCTTAACTGATAACCTAGATGCTATTGAAACGTATATACAAATCTCAAGAGGTAATTTTGGCTATGGCAAAATTATACAATTGCACACTGTCGGTGAAAGATACTATGCTATAATTAAACAACCACAAAATGGAAACAAGAAGCAAAAAAAATTACAAAAAAAATAATTTTTACAAGTTGTCAATCACAATGAATGGGATGGATGCAGATGCTGATCTTTATACAGATCTCCCATTCGTATATTGATGCAAAATAACAGAGGACAAAGGACATCCTCAATTATTTTCAAAAAGATTGGTTTTTGGATTGGGCTATCAATTCTGAGAACACCACTTCACACAAATAAATTTTGCAAAGGGCTAAGAGTTTATGAATAGCTGGATCACAAACGACTGGGTATTCATTTCTTGTTCTTATCTAAAAATCACAAACTCTGTTATTCGAGGCTCTTGTAGTTTGTTGCAAAAGCATAGCTATTTGCATAGTTAGGAGCAGAGATTTTTTGCGAAAGGATCCAACGCGTCAGGGCAGTTGGGGGATAAAAGAGTTGAGAGCAATAGAAACGGAATAAATGAATATTACCAAATATATTTGTTTCTGTCCAGCAACGATTATGTCCTTAACACTTTGAAAGCCAGCGTACGACATATTCATACCTAGATTTCGGCCTAAAACCAGTAGTTTTGGGTTGCCTTAACAACACCATAGCTCCTCCACCGATTGCGCTAGAGAGCTGTTCAAGTGCTCAAACGGATCGGCCAGTCTTTTAGTTTGCACTCGAAAAAAAATTTTTTGGTTGGGGGTTGCGGATTTTTTGTGAGTGACGTCATAAGTGAAGTAGTTTCTGGCCCATTTTGGCTCATGTTGCCTGGCCCAGGGCCCAACTGCTAGGCCAAAGTATTTCGCTCAAGTTTTCATTGGAAACTAGGCTCGAGTCCGAGTCTTTTGAGCCTTTGATAAACTTTCTAGCGTTTCTGGTTCAGAAGTTATGATCTAAAATAAACAAACTAATTAATTATCTAATTAGTCAAATATTTTCATTATTTTAGATTATCTCTTTTGAACCCAAAACCTCAGCAAGTCATCCAAACTATCAAATGACTCGGATTGTAGCTTAGTATTTTGCTGAAGTTTTTATTGGAAACTATCACGAAACGGTTGGTGCCCAGGGTCAGGTGAAGTGGGCCAAGGGGGCCTCCAAAGCAAAAAATTTTTTTTCAAGTGTAGACCTGATGACTTGCCGCGTCTTTTGAGTCTTTCACTGGGTCTGTAGCGCTGACCGGACCGGAGAAATTCTATCGCCCAGCCACGTGCGTTTCAGTGTTTTTTCCTCAATTCTCGATTTCGGCCAGATGCTAAAGTGTTAAATTAATTCATATTCTGAATTTTCTGTGTTTGTGAATAACTGCAATGAATCGTTTGAAAGTCTACCTTGAGAAAATGTGAAACCACTTGTGATGCTGTTTTCGAAAAGCACCTCCGGCACTCATTGCCCCTTTCTGTCCGGGTTGCTGAGTGTGAGGTAAAATCTTTGACTCCAATACTGACGTTTTCAGAATTTCCATCTCCCTAACATAATGTGAATGATCTTTCGCAGTCAAGAATTTTGTAGGAAGTAGCAATCAGTGGAGATCATGGTACACAGCAAGAATTATTTCTTTCAATGAAAGTTTCAAAAGAATTTGTAGCATCTCAACAGGCATGAGTTAAGATTTTAAATCTGGTGTGTGATGTAAAAAAATGATTCAATGGGACTCTCAGTGTCAGATGAAAAAATCCAACTACGACTCATAGTGTTCTCTGGATTCGAATTTCACCTGAAAGCCTTTGACTTTGTCTCTGTAACTCTGTGGTCCCATCATGTCCCCTCTCTGGCGTTCACAATGTGTTACTTCAAGACAAAGCAGACAACTGTGAAATTCGCAGCCCTTAATTTCGAACCATTTCTCCGAATCCAGAGATCCCAGTTGCACTGGTTCGCCCATCTGTCCAAAATGCCCCAGTAAAAATTGACAAGGCAAGTCTTACTGGATACACCCACAGGAAAGTGACCAAGAGATTTTCCAAGGATCTGGTGGAGTGATTGCATCTCCGACCTTTCTTGGTCAAGTCTTGGTGCTGAGCCAGCAGAAACATTTGAGATTGCTGTTGACTGTGAAACATCTGTAAAATCCTAGGGCTCCTGGCCCCGCAACCCTCCCCTTAACTCATCTTCCACATAAAGCAAGTTTCTGCATTTCATTTTCGTTGCAACAAGAGTCGCCTGTCTTCTTGAAAAAATAACTGCATGTTGTGCACAATATTGTAGGCTATGTAGAGCTTTCCATGTTGCAATAATTACTAACACATAGTGATGACGTTTGTAGCTGAAGAGCTACCTATGTTTTCAATTAAAGCATTGAAACATCCAACTCGGAAACCTACTCAATTTCAATAATGTCAGGCTATGGACCACAGGTTGAGAAGCCCTGTTCTAAAGACTTGTTTTATGGCCTAGTTTCCAATAAGTTTTTGAGCCACAAAATGGACTCATGGGCTTGGACAATGACCTCATCACAGAACTCTAAATATTCCCCAATCATGACATCATCAACCAAAAACCTCAAAGCCAAAACCAAAAAAATTTGAATTCTGAAGTTCCAGACTTTTTGAGCCTTTAGAGTATTTGAACAGCTCCCTACCTCAATCAACTGGGGAGTTATGTCCTTTAGCCCTTATAGTCAAGGTTACCTTTTGTGGGACTTGAATTTTCATCCAATTATTGGTTTTTGATCCGTAGTGTTGGCCCCAGATATGCTAGAAAGCTAATCAAAGGCTCCAAAGACTAGGATGATAGCTTCGTTTCCAAAAAAACTTGAGTCAAGAAAATGCTTCATTGGATTGGCACTCAAAAAAACTTGATTCAAAAAATGGTTCATTGGATTGGCACTCTTATGACAGGAGCGTATACATACGTGGGCCGGTACCCAATGTGTTAAGTTGTTTCAGGGTCAGAAATTCTTGGGTAAACTTTGAGGCACATGTGTCTGTCAATTCAGCATACTCAAAATTTTTTAAATTTTCACTGGAAACTGCCAAATTAATGTTTGGCACAACACATGAGCACACAATAGAAAACATGAGAAATTCTGTCACACACAGGCCCTATGAGTGGTGGAAGCCTTGGGATTCAGCAGCATCTTTGCATTAGTCTATTTTGAGTGAAAATATCTGAGACAATTTGTGCATATCCGAAGGTTTCAATTCATCATGCAATTGCTGAAGTAAAACATTGTAACACCATTGCAATCTGCATTTTTTACTTCCCCCTTTGTCATCACTCCTTCACGTTATCAAAACAAGAAGTCACCTGCAAATATAAATTAATTCACACCAAATTGAGTTATATTGTCTAATCCACTCTTTTACTGTCACTGCCATTCTTCTCTTGTTCCTTTTCAACAATTATAAACCAGTTTGTTTGAGGTGTTTTGGGGACCAGATTCAGGTTCCTAGGATTGAAAATCGCATCCCTAGAATCAGAGAAAATTATCATCGGGTCCCTACACTCGGAGAGAATGGGGTCTCTAGAATCGGATAAATCAGGTCCCTACAGGTCCATACCAGGTACCTAACATTTTCCTTCAAAAAAAAAACTGATAAAACCATCATTCACATGTTAATCACCAACGTTCATTCCAGAATGTACTTCACTTTTATTTATTCTTAAAAGGTGAGCTGTTTGTGCAACATTGCGATTACCTGCAGCAAAAAGACAGTGGTCAGACTTTTTTGAAGTTCCAAACTGTTACATGAAAACAACTTAAAACATTTCATGTCTAATGGGACATAAGATGTAACATGAAAACTCAGGTTGAACCAACCAATTACCAAGATGCTTCATGCAGGTCAGATACGCTTCTGTTCACAACACGATTACTTTCTTGTGCTGAAAAAAACATGCTTGGTACCTCATTTACATCCCAAACCTTTGCCCAAGATAGACTTAATACTTTACCGATACTAGGCAATTTACGCCCTGCTTGGTGTATACAAAGCTTGTGCAGTATTTCAAGGGAGCATAGAGAAAAAAACAGGTACTAGAAAAATCAGGTTTCAACAGTCATTTTAAGCATACATGCGTTACAGTATTGATACAGTTGCACAGATAGGCAAAACGGATCTGAGTAGGGGTTCCTTCCAGATTTATTTAATAAGGCTGTTGGCTTGAATCTATTGCACGCAGCACTGTTTAAATGTTCTGTTTCAAGTATCCATCCTGCATTTCAATTCTGACAGGGTCTGTTTATCCAAGTCTGTTCGAAACACCTTTTGTAGGCACCATGATGATAACAACCTGACTGATAGACGGTATTTAGGTGGAGTTTAACTTAGACTATACTCTTACAAAGAATCTCCTTTTTGAACATTTATCATCATCCTGACAATGCTTGTATGCATTTTTTGGGGTTGGAGCTAGGATTTACTCAGATATTGACTTCATTTAATGCCTAATCTGCTATTGTATTTTATCTGCTATTTTTGATATTGAGGCGACGATGTAAGTTTAGATTTCATGGAAGCTTCAAACAAAACATTGCCTGTCCCCTTGTCTTGGAACACCATTTTTTATTGTGAAGTAATTTTTTCTTAGTGTGGATCATGCAATATGATTGGACTGCAGTTCAGGGATTTAGTAGTGTTGTGGAAGCTGGATCACCTTTGGCTATCGTCGTTTCACTTTGGCCGAAAGTAGTCATTCCTGATAGTGCTCCAGCCTAACATCTTGTTGTCCAACATTTTTTGCAGAGTCACTGTTCCATCTTCATATGACATTGGTTATGTTGGCTACAACACAGAAACAAATCTTGGAATCTTCAATTTCTTTTTTTCCTATTGCATTTTGGATTTAAGTTTCTATGTTAACATATTTGTAAACTTTCGACTGAAAGTGTACACCGCTGATGGTAAGTCATGTCTCGTATTCTTTTTGTTGTTATTGAAAAAATGCATGTTTAGCAAAAGAGGTTTGAACCTCAAAAATAACAGTCATAAAACAGATTGTGCTGTGTAAAACATTTTTCTGTTGAAGATGGGAAATACAGATCATTCTGATTTTAGCATCCGTGTGTACACAAGAAAAGGAGCTTGTGCAAGGAAAGATTTTGCACAGCTGTTGTTGCAATGCATGTGTGCTACCAGCCAATGTGATGTGCATATCTTAACACCTTTCATTGCCGGATGGATTTGCCTATAAAACCTGTATTTTCGTGCCATTTGTAATTCCATAACTTGCCAGTCGATTGTGCTAAAGAGCTATTCAGTACACTCAGTAAGTCTTGTAGTTTGCAATGAAAAATTTTTCCAAGTTTTGGATTTCAGATGTTATGTGGATGACGTAATGAATAGAGTAAGTTTAGGCCTTACTGGCCAAGATCATCGAACACCTGGGCTCCTACTGGAAAAGGAAAATATTTTGCTCATTTTACAGTGGAAACTAGGTCAAAATCTAAGTCTTTTGAGCCTTTGATTGCCCTTCTGGCATTTATGGTTCAAAAGTTATGGCCAAAAAAAACTAAATTTGGGTAAAAATTACTTAACACTTAGACGTCCTGGTTAATTCAAGCAGTTCGCAAAAAAAACAGCTGGATCACACGTGGCTATGTGCAGGAATATATCCGCTCCTGCATGGGTTACGTACCTGATCGAAGTGTCAAAAGACACGGCAAGTCTTGTAGTCTGCACTCAAAAAAAAATTTTTTGCGTGGGGGGTGGGGGATGTCTGTGAGTGACGTCATAAGTGGAGGACTTTTAGGCCACCTTGGCCCACTTTGCCTGGCCCTGG
>JGI24022J15233_10011732_pt1 | contig 10020 bp, 4 predicted proteins | sample Ectturendosymbi2_FD_15233 | JGI IMG/M metagenome (IMG submission 15233)
GGTNGATTTTCTTTATAACTCCATTCAATTTAAAAACCAGAGTTGCATGATCCAGAGATCTTACTTGATTTGATACAAACATAAATCTTATTTCCATACACGTTGACAGTTGTTTTTGCTTCAAATTCACCCAACCATTATTGTCTGATACATACTTCAGATGGTATTATTTTTGTTTTGTCACATAATCAGTTATGTAGTCAAGACTAACCTCTGATACCGAGACCTTGTTAAAACTTCGAGACCGAAACTCAAGATTTCGAAATTTGTACATTTTGCTGAAATTTTTCAAAAAATTATCATCACCACTTTAAAGTTGAATTTTTTCAAATTTCTGCCATTTTTCCAATCTCTTTTGGTTGTTTCTTACTTACTAATACAACAGAGAAAAAACTCGTTGAATTACAGAAATTTTACAAAGCCATATCCTTGCAATATCGACAGTTTCAAGACAACAGGCTTGTGACCAAGACATGTAACCTTTGAGAGCATGATGAGACCTGAAACCTTCACCACCAAGACTGAGACTGGCAAAAATGGTCTCAGACTTAATCACTGCAAATAATCCAACAATGTTGTTGAATCAAAACAGTTGTTAAATTTATTGACTTACAATGTTGCTATCTTTTTATGATCCGGCAATTTTTCATGGTTGCCTTTATGCTCGACGTGCACGGTACAAGCAATTCAACAGCAATGAAATTCTTCACAACACCAATCTCATGTAGTATATACAATGTAAATGAGCAGTAAATTGTTTATTTTGTGTCCATAGACAATAACAGCATTAATAGAGCTAATTTCCGCAATTCTCTTCATTATCTTTGCTATTGATCTTGAAGAGACATGGTAGTAGCAACGGACTGATTTTGGCCATGGTTTTCAATAGCGCAATTAAAGTAGCTCCATTAGTATCCAGCAAAAATCATCTTTTTGTGGCCAAAAAAATGAAGAAATTCCATTAGGATGCATAAATTGTATTGAAGCATATTTGTTCCTGGTTAACATAAAATGAAGCTGCATTGCCTCTTGCGAGAGTTGCAAATAGTTTCACTTGAAAAACTTACATAATTCTTTGAAATTTGGTGTCACAGATTGACCACACAAGTACACTTGATTATTCTCTTAGTTTTTTGAGGGCATGATCTTGTTTGTTACTCTATAGCTTTCAAATAAAACAAGAATCAACTTATACCAGTTGACCTTTTTGAGTTAAAAGCAATTGAAATATGGTCATGCATGAGCGCACACAAAAACAATGTCTAACTTGATCTTGATTGACATAGTTCAAAGATCATAAGGAAAGTGCTAATGATTGATTTTTAATTAACATACCTTCTGACACATTCTTACAAATTTCCAGCTAAAAATAGTCACAGATAAAAAAGATACAAGGGTTTTTATGTCAGAGCACTAAATTCGCAAAAAATATACGCAAAAATTAAATGGGAACACTGCAAATTTCAAACAGCCATAACTTTGTGAATACTGGTCCGATTTAAAAAATTCAAAATGTTTTGAAATCACAATGATGAGATCTCTATGCTTATGAAATTTCATGGATTTTGCTCACGGTCAGATATATAGCTCTGGATCGCCTGGCATGGAATGGCCCTTTAATAAATATCGATAAAGAGAAAAAACTGTGCTGCAAGAAATTTTAACCTACAGACAAATTTTGAACTTTTTTTGACCTCATAACTTTGGAATCGCACATGGTATCAGCGTGAAATTTGGTTTGTGGACGTTTCATAAACTTTGAAAAAGTCAGAAAAATTTTGACTTTGTTGACTTTTGGTTGCCCTATCCATCTCATCGTGGTTTTTGGCTTTGTGGTAGATGAAATAAAAACCAGCATTCTTGCAGTATTTCGCTTAAGTTTTGAGACACCAGTCCGTTGCATTATTTTCGCAGTTTGAGTCGATTGTGTGGACATCTATTCACGTCCATAAATCTTTATGTGTCTCCTTCTATCCAAGGTTTGTAGGCATAAGTTAAGATTGTTTTTCTCAATTCGCGTTTTTTTCACCTTAAATTGATTTCGTATGGTTTTCTATTCTTTTTACAGACGTTTCACAGATTATGGTGGGTTTTTACACAAAATGTTCCAATGAGATTTGCTATTCGATTTTCTTACCGAAACGAATCCGGAAATTTCGAAACATTTCTCAGATTTGTCGTTTTGTTAACATTATTTTCAAAATTATGAACAGAATGAATTTCTGGTATGAACAACTTCCGTTCCAGAGTGTGGGACTTTCAATGTCAAAGCATGGCCGGTTTGTTAGAAGGGTGTGTTACATGCGAAAAATTTATTTTGCGTTAGACATTCGTCGGATAAGTGCTTCCATACTTCTTTCAGTGTACTTTTGCAGTAACTGGCTGGTTGTTAAATAAAACGTAGATGCGAGACTTTTCAGATTGAGTCATATCTGCATTGCACGCATCGACTTACTAGCGCAGTGGTTCCCAACCTGGGGTACATCTAGGGGTACATTTCCCTATCTGAAGGGGTACATTTAAAGTTGCCAATGGAAGGGGAAAGATATTTATGTGTTATTTATTTCCAAATATTTGTACATATATCAGTAAATATTATATTTAAAAAAATCATTATATGCTTATTGTTAATTATGTTGACTTTGGGAAGTAAAAATGGAATTTTTGTAGTTCTGAAAATATAAAAGTTTTATTAAAAATTCAGTGGATTTTTGTTATTTTAATCAGCCTTTTCGTCATAAGAAATTTTACGGGTACATGCTCATTTGTCAAAATACTGAAGGCGTGCGTGGTCAGAGGAAGGTTGGGACAAGATTTAACATCTGCTCTAGTTAAGACAGCATTTGACATCGAAATCGCTAGTTAGTCACATCCGAACGAGGTCGGTACATTAACTATGTACCGGAACAGGAACTGAACAGTGAGTTCGGATCGGAGTACAGTACAGCTAATTTCCAACTGCTTATGTTGCAATTACTCTACTTGATTGAAGCACAAGTTGGTCACAATTGAGTTGGCTCAACAACTGACGCTAGGGCCCTAGGTCTGTCGGTTGAATATAGTACCCTCGAAAATGAGTTGCTTCCTTACTCTAAACACCGGCATTCAGTGCAGGGAACACAAAGTGGTTCTGTCTGGTTCGAACAGCATGTGAATGGATTTCGTTGTGATGCTGCGCCACAGTGTAGCGCGCGACTCAAAGTCGTTCATCTTACAGATATGACTACGCAGGGTTTTACTAGAAGGAACAGGTAACGGCAAATATAACCGATTCATATGTTCCTACGCTTTCCTTGTTTGATTCTCTCTTTTCAGGATACCCTTAACCGCAAGTGCTTGCTGTGTTATTATAATGCTTTTGTTTATTTTTACCGCGGAACGTACAAAAATAGTTGGATTTTTTAAATCTGTGGAATTTGAAGAAAATGTAGAAAAACAAGCTCGTCGATGTTTTTTATTATTATCCTCGTGATTGTTCGAAATGGCTTTTTGCTAAAGATCGCATATATTTTTTCTTCAGCTGATCATTCGTTTGTGTGTCTGGCGTAATTTTGTCTTGTCAAGAAAATAGTTAAACATCTGAAAAACGCAATATCTCCGGAACGTGGTATCCACTTCGCGTGGCCGAACCCTTTACAAAATCGTTCTCCCAGGAGGTAGTAATTTTGACATGCGTGTATTGATCGCAGTATCGTACCTTAAAGCAGGGTTTTTAGGATCAGGACTTGTCCGGGCGGCTTACGGTTAGACGCAAAAGGGAAAAGCGGATGTCAATGTAAAATTACAGAAAATGGTTGCGCCGCCAGGGACCGATTTGCTATCAATGTCAAAAACTTTGGGGGAACAAACTTTGTGTGATGTGCATGTTATTGTGCATATCACGCCAATATAATATTGTTTGGGTTTCGATGACGTCACCATGTTCACTCAACCGTAGTACGAACTTTTGACCTTTTTGTAAAATTGGCAAAATGGGAGGCAAATTGTGGAAATGATATATTTTGGGGACGATGGCCCAAGTGTCCCATTGGCTGCGCCCATGGCGTTGTGGCAGTTGCATAGTACTGTACTATTACATGAAAATGATTACTAGGTATTTGCTTGTTTACTAAGTACACAAAACTTTAGTATTAGCACTTGAAAAGTTCTTTGTCAAAGTAGATAAAACAAACACAACATTTCAATTATCCTTTAAAAAACAAACGATACATTAAAAGTAGAATTTGTGAACATGTATATTTGAGATTCAAATAATTGGCAGTTACATAATGCAATTCCAATTAATAAACAAGATTTCATTAACTGGCATGACTGCGCCCTACAATAACCGCAAAATACGCCGAAATCATACCGTTGTTTGTCGTGTACCTCGGGATAGTATTTAAATTTGCCCAACACACCGCGCAAGAAGACGACGCGAATCAATCACACGGTTGAGCGACGTTTATGTACACACTGATTCAGTTAATTCAAATTAACCAACACAATTACCAACAATCATAATAATTCAGTTTACAAAATAACTCTCTACGCTGTATCTATAGGCAATCCAACAATAATGTCCATTTTTCTGATTTATTCCCAGGCTGTACGCTGGGATTTTTCAACAATAATGTAACCACAAAATTTCTAAAACTACATTATTTTTTATCACGGAATATTGGGAGCTACAAAAGATATCTTGTCCAAAAGTTGGGGGGACATGTCCCCCCAGAGGCTCTGTCCCTGTTGCGCCCATAATTCCGTGATAACACCGAGCAAGACAGGAACAGGGATCGTAGCTGCACAATAATCGGTGTTTCTGAGGAGGAAGCTGTATCAAGATATTTATAGCCTATTATGTATTATATCATTTCCTTGACCGAATGCTTTCGCGCAAGCAGGTTGCTTTTATAACGATTTTTGTATGGTTCACCACCGCCATTGCTGTGTACTGTCAAGGAAATGCTGTATCTCCTGCCTGACCAGGTTCTGTTTTTTTCCTTGTTCTCCAAATGCACATCTACAGGGTCTTGTTCTGGTTGTCGTGGCAGAAATGTTTACTGCTGTGATTCGGGCTGTACAAAGAAAGGGATTCCGACAACTTGCTTTCGTTTTAAAGTCGAACCTCCTGTCACATGCTCAGGACCCCCTACGGAGTGTTGAAAAGTATGGAAAAAAGATCGGTCATTTACCAGCCTGGAAAAGTCGGGAACATTTTGTTTCGTCTCTTAGCAAGGAAAAAGAAAATAATTTTCCAGACTTGATCTTTTAACATGCATCTTCATCAATTTCGTTCAAGAATGATAATTTTACTTTCATCGTGTTAACTATTATAGTGCCTGTATTTTACCTGGGTATGTCATTCAGAAAAGTTCAATTCAGGAAAAAAGACCTGGAAAAAGTCTGGAAATTTATATTCATGATAAAAAACAATTGTAAAAAACTTTGGTGCAGCTGGTAGCTCTTACAATGTTGGTGTACGTAAACGTCCTCCTGGCTTGTGTGACGTACGGAACAAATCAATACTAAGTGGAAACTGCTCGTGCGCCTTGTTTTCGTGATTAGTTACCTGCTGCTTGACTAGTTAAAGTGCAGTCGATGTGAAGTAGGGTAGGGACCTACTAACATTACTATATATAAGCTGGTGTGACAGCGCCAGTTACCATTTTCGGATAACTTCTCATCAGTGCAATGTATCATCACAACTCTTACTGCGTGTTAGTAAATTGTTTTCATCAAGTTAAAATTATATGTTATTCAAATCACATTTGCACGGTACCTTGTTATCCAGCATACTTTGCTTAAGTGGGATTCTTGTTTGTTCCATGATATCACGCATGGCTTATCTTCGCCCTCAAATGATGCAAACATCTGAGATAGCAACTCTGCTTATTGTCTAAATTCCAATTTCGCTTTTGACATTACTTTTCGATTATGGGAGCTTGCTGATGGCCGGCCGGCCGGCTTTTGATTACAGCACTGGCAGTGGGTGACTTGCATTTGTGCTCGACTGTTTAACATGTGTGTCGGAAGTGTCGTGGCTCTAATCTGTAATGTCACCTAAATGATAGAAAAGGCTGAAGTTATTAGCACTTCCTGCCGCAGATCATTCATGGCACCAAGGCTGTTTTAACCGGCCGGATAAAATGTTTTAGTTGAAAACGGTTGAACGTTCGCAGTGTGAAAAACGTGTGTCAGCAATCCTGTTGAACTCAATCCCCATTGAAAAAGTGGTGTTGTTTTGGCTGCAAACACCTGTGTCATCAGTTGATCCATTGTTTCCTGTCCACATTTCACTAATGAATGCTCGACGCAGGTGCGATCGAATTCGAGGAGTGCGATTTAAGTGCAGTCGTGCTCCCGGCCGAAGCTCCCAACGTCAACGGCGCTGCTTCCGAGGACAACGTCTCTCATACGACGAGCAAGACCAGCAAGATGCCCATCGGCTTGCCTTTCCGAAGAAAGAGAGGGAACGCCAGAAAGAGTCAGAAAGATGGAAACAATGGAGGAAGTAACAAAGGAACCGATCGAGACGCTGAGTCCATGTACGAACAATGACATCTCTAAGCAATCACATTAACAAGTTTTCATCATTAGACTGCGTGCGGTCGATCTGTTATATTAAACCAGGGATGTCCAAACTTCCTTGCCAGAAGGCCACATAAGCTACAACAGTTCGAGGGCTGAACATCTTACGTAATGTGATTGTTTTGGGATATGTTGCATTCTACCAAATCAACAAATTTTTCGTAAATATATTATTTATTCATTATTGACAAATGTCTTCGTGGGCCGGATTTATCCCGGGGTCGTAGTTTGGAGACCCTCGTATTAAACCATTGTGGTTTCTGAACTGGGCTCTGACGCAGGAGGATTTAATGTGGTTTACACTCGTGGTTGGGTTGAATTTCTACATATTTACTGTTTCCGGAAGGACTTTACCCCAACATTCGCAGCGCAAAAGTATAAGTCACAATATCCTGAAAAGCACAAAGAAATACTTTGGTAGGGGCTGACTTATCTTATGCTTCGATATTCCAAATAATGCCCGAGCTATTTCTCGCTCTTGTAAGAGCAGTCGTCACCAGCTGAGGTTCAGTAAAAACAAGGCATGGCTGAGAAATTCATATTGGTTGAATGGTAAGCACCACCGACATCTTTAGTCCTTCGTCACCTTGGCGCCTCCTGGCTGCAAAGCATAGACCCGTCAGCTTTTGATTGATAACAATAACAACATTGCGTGTCGCTTGATATTTTTTGCCGAATTCGTTAACCTTGCCAGAAATTTGATGCCAACCCTGTCTCACAAATCCCGACCGCTTTTAATAACGCGTTTTTAATTTTGTATTTCAGTGAATCACCGGATAAAGACAGCAGTGTGGTAAGCACTGAAATATGTTTGTGATGTTTTTTCTCCACGTATCGCTTGCCAATCAACTATTATAAACAAGTATTTTTTGCGCCGTGCCACTAATGCTTATCGTTTTTTGTTTTTTTTTAATAGAAAATCGATGAGGAAGGATACACGATAAGACCGGAAACCCCTAAAGTAGGTATATGTGTTGTTGAGATGTGATCGACTTTCAGGTTCTAAAGTAGCTGGTGTTAGTACGTGAAAATCTTTTAACAAATTTACTTCAGCAGCAAGTGATTATTTTGTGTGCTATACATCTCTAGCCAATTAGTTCAGCGAAGCTAAACTCGCGCTTGAACGAAGAAATACGTTTCTCTTGTTTTGCAGAGTACAAAGAACAGTTGGGGTTTTGACTCAAGCGATTCCGATTTTTCTGATGATGGCCTATCTAAAAAAATTCATGTCAAAATCAACCCAAAAGATGAAGTAAGTTCACTTTGTATGTGTTTTTGGGCTGGTGGGGCTGCTAGCTGTCATGGTTTTCGTAGATCTGGTTGAATTTGTGCAAATAGTACATTGTCAAATACGTGCTACTTCAGCAGAAGCGCTGTTCTATGGAAATTCAGTCTCCAATAAACGTCCGGCAGCCTCGTGCAACGTCTCAATTAGCATTCAGTGCGCTGTACTTTTCGAACTTCTATCTTTGTATTAACTTTGATCTTGTGTACTAGGTCGTGGGAGAACCAGGCGGCAGTGACCTCGACACCCTTAATGCCGTTACTCGTAACCTCACGCTCAACTCTCCGTCAGCTATTGTAAGTTATGAGCGTATTGACTTCAGTGGTGTTGAGCTTTTCGTTCTCATTTGCGTTTTGGTGCTACCAAGGTTTGTTGCTATTTTTAATTGTGTCTCGGCTGTTTAAGACTATGAACGAGTTGGTAAATCGGTGTTCTGGAAAGCAACAGCGTTTTATGCACTACCGCTTTTGAAGTCTTGGTAAACACCACAAGCTGTCTGTCGACACTAACAATATCAAGCAATACTTTCCAGGTCTACTTTGTTAAACGCCTTCGATTAAAATCTTTGACTCTAAACAGAAAGCAGTAGGGTATGGGCTTGCAATATTTCATATTAGTTTATGTCTTAAAGCGAGTTGGCAAAAGGATGCTGTACTATGTGTGCAGCGTTTTGGATGCAGCACCGGCGATGAACAGCGGTGCACGAGACAGGTTGTGGGTTCTTTACTGCTTTGACATAACCCAGATCTGAAATTTTCGAAACAGGGAAAACGCAAGCGTTCTTTGCGTTACAAGTGACAGCCGCGACACAATCTTTTCAGCACTCGGGCAAAAAGTGTATCTGGTGAAAACATGCTTGAGCCTCAGCAAACAATCAGTCTTCGCTTGAATGGGAGACGTTTATTTCAGGGCGTCGCAAGATAATTGTAGGAAGCGCTTTTGCATGTCCTTTTCCGCGTTTTCAGCTGCCGGCTGACTCTTTCAAATTGGCGTTTCTGCATATCACGAACACGCTCAGTGGCTCAGTCAGCCCAAAATTGTTTGGGGGGGGCAAGATTTTTGACTTCAGGCGAGCAACAGTATTTTGTTTGGGATACCGCCTCTCAAAGCACAAAATGACTAAATATGCTAAAAAGTTTGGGGAGCCATGGCCCCCTGGCTACGCCTATGAACACGCTTCTGCCGTATACACCTCTAGATGCTCACCGTGATTGTGCCGGCGTTGCGTCGCCCGTGCTATACTGATAGATATTCAGGTTTCGTCACTGACAGATTTTAACTGATATTCTGCTAATATTTAAAAACCTTTAAAATGTTCAAAATATCGTCTGTCGCCATCACTACTCATTACACCATTACGTAAAACCACGAAAATCCAGGTCAATTTTGCCTTTCCAACTAATTCTCTTAATGCTTTAGTTTTATTTTCTTTGAAACCACGTCCCGTTAATTTCGTGGTCATCATTACATGCTCTTTTTTCAGGGCGGTAAAAGAGTGTCACGTAAGTACGAATAGTTGTATTGTTTCTATTTTACATTGTTCACTTTAAAAATGCGGTTTATGCAAAATCTGCAAGGAACAAAACAAAGTTAGTCATATTTTTGGGGCAATTTAAGAAATTGTTTTCCTTTATCTATAACAGTCAGTTTAATTTTAATAAAATGTAGTTTCACATTTACTGGTGAAGCATACGTCTGCTGCAGTGATGCAATAAATACTCATGCCTCTTCATCTCCTCGCCTCCACACAAACGCTGTGGTCTTGCAATCCGTTTGACGTACGCGACGTTGGCCAAACAGGGATTTGCGTAAGAATGACCAAAACGATAGGCATGGTAGTTTGACACCGAAAGAGCAACATTTTGTCGGCTGATGTGCTCGCCATCTTGAAATATGTTGTTAACCTATAGCGTGGGCGAAGCACCAATACAGCTTGCCTTGTGGACCGATTGATGGATTAGGTTGTTTGTTTGCGAATTGAGATAACGTGTTCTATTCGCCAACCTAATAGCCATTGCAGGCCATAGACCAGGAGCCCAACAAAAAGACTCGACCTTGGAGATAATGCCCCGTACCAGACGAACGACGTCGTCCGATGCTCCCGGAACCCAGGACCGGGGCGCAGCAGATTTGAACAGTACGACAGAACGCATTAGCTCAGGCGG
>JGI24022J15233_10011734_pt1 | contig 10020 bp, 3 predicted proteins | sample Ectturendosymbi2_FD_15233 | JGI IMG/M metagenome (IMG submission 15233)
CTAATGTTCGCTAATGGTTGGTTTACTGCATGCGATGGCTTTTATGATGCTTCTGCTTGTTGGCTGAGTCATATGAAACAATAAACCATAAACCATATAATTCTCATGAGGTAATTTACTGAATGGGACAAATTTTAGTTTTCTGCGTCTCTGTTCGACTTGAATAAGAGTAACTCTGCAAATGGACTCAGATAAAAGCAAGACAACACTTTTTCTAAACGCTTGATTCTTCCACTATGCCATACTCTCAAGGAAGCATCATTGCGAATTCGAAGTTAGTATGATTCACCAACACAAGCAGAAGCTAATAGACAGACTACGCATCTACGCATCCAAATAGATTATATCTGAATTAGATTTCAGGACTGAGTATGCGTTTGCATAGTGTTACGTAAAACGAATTTCCTATTTAAAAATTTGCTGGTTGATTCAACTTCGTGGGCCTACGCAGTTCAACAACAACTGATAAAGCATTTCAGCATTTAAAAGCACCACCACGGATTACAAAATCTGTTTTCAAGTTAAAAATGGTGGGAGTTAACTTTTGAAATTTTTGGTGAGGTTTTTCAATGTTTCGCGAAAAACTGCGAAACGTATGCTCTGTAACGGCTAATCCTGACCAGATGGACAAAAACGGATGCGATTTTTTGGCTCAGCGCCCTGCAAAACCCCCAAATCCGTTACAAACTTCAAGTCCTCAAAAATCCTCTATGCCGATGTAATCACTCGATGACTTGCATCGTTGTAAGGCGGACATTGTGATATCCAGCTCTTTGGCTGCGTGAAAGTCAAAACTTACATTTTATTGCTGTCGCTTCTCATGGGACTAAGGTCTCAAAAATATACGAATCGTATACGTAATGCATTTGCACCTTCAATCATTGTTCGAGTCAAAAGGTTTATCGTTGCTTTGGATCTACAAGAAAGTGAGTGGGGCTGCTTATGCGGGCAAAACGTGTGGCAAACCAACTAATGAGGTGAAACCTGAGGTGCGTTATACACCATGAAGTGATTAGTTAAAAAATGAGTTTCTGACCTGGTACTTTGGTGAAATCCCCCGATTTGCAAATGAAGTGAACAACGTTTGGGTATGGTCACGAAAACGACTAGTCTTGTGCAAAACAATAATAACAATTTATGCGATTCTGTATTGAAAGTGTTTTATAATTTAAAAAAAGATTAGAAAACAATTTTTCTTCAATTTTATAGGATTTGTGAATTAACATATTTTTTTCAAAAATGAGAAATCTTTCATGAAATAACACTGCTTTAAACTTTTATTTGAAAAAAAGTTACAGTGATTTTTTAAAAATCTAACAAAATTTGTGCATGGCACCATACCCAAGTGAGCTCGAAGGTTTTATTCCTCCTTTTAGGCCCTCCTGTTTCCAAAACGAGCTGACGCCGCTGCTCCGTGAAACCACGTGACAAGGTGATGCAACCCCAAGTCAGAAAAGCGTTCGCTTGCTGTGGGAAAAGTTCCATCGTCCACAACACCGTAGTATTATCGTGCGCTGTTCCCGACTGAAGTCTACAATGAACGGGTGGCATTTTGTAATCCGATATTTCCTCTCTACCAGCATCGTGTCAACGTTTATACCGCCATTTTGCGTGATCTGTCCAGTTATAAAGTCACCGCAGTGTAAAACAATTCAAAATTAGTAGGTTTACAAATTNATTTTCATGCGTAAGCCTATGTCCAGCAGAAAAATTAACTGTCCGGTACAATGCTCAGTGTCGGCGTGAAACATTAACTTGAGCTAGTCACGCTNGTTACACATTGTCAATTTTGAAAAATTTGTTTGCTATAGGCACTGCTAGGTACGTCACCAACAATGCCATGCGGAACGTTAAGACGACAGTTCAATTTTTGTTAAAATACTGTTTGCTGAGATACAACAGAACGATTTGAAACGGGACAGACTGACTGAAGCACAAGCAACGTGACGACAACTTTTCATAGGCGCATGTTTTGCGGACACATACCGTATCTTTTTGGGATACATAAAAATCTCCAGTTTTGAAACGAATTTTACGCTAAGCGTGACGGCTAATGAGTTTTGTCTAACGGATCACGTTAGAGTGTGATTGGTTTGTCAACGCAGCAGAAGCTTCTGCTGGCTGGACCACTGCCCATTGTAGAATGCTGTTTAGATTCTTGTTCCGTTGCGTCAAGCATCGAAATATTTCCAATCTCTGGTTAATCACGTGGCAGCCTATTTGCAGGTTTTTAATTAGAACATGTTTCCAGCTTGTTTCGCCAAATCATAACATTTCGCAACTTCAAATCTTGTTGGCGATTTGGTTACGAGTTATTCTCTGCCACGGTTTTGCCTCAGTCGGATGAATACAGCTGAAAGCAAACCCCGCGCCCGTCTTAGTGGCTTACAAGTATACTCAACTTCCAGACGATGCGGCGGAACGCCTTTAGAACAAAGGTGTTTGTAGGAGCAAGATTGAAAATAGTCCAATTTTTTCGCGCATGGTTTGGTCATGTTTTTCTTTTGTGATATTACTGGATCTTGCGTTTGCCTGTCAAAATCTCAGTATCCTTTAAGTCTGGAGAGTTGTTTATGGTGATGAGGTGCGATATCCCTGCTTTTTTGATGCATGTATTCTTCTTGACACGAATCTACTCAATGAGGGCTCAAGTGCATGCCTGGCTGTAAAATGAGAACCTAAAAAGCTAAAATTGAAGTTAAACATTGCTTGCGTAATGTATTTACGTTTTCCGCTGGGTCCAAAACTGTTCTGAAACTGCATATATTCTGCCAGTCAGATACAGCAAGTAAATTACTAATTTTTCTACCCTAGTTTCATGTTCGTAAAACTGGCATAACAGCTTTTCACGCAGGGATTTGTNCTTTTATTGTGGTAATTAATTTTGTAAAGAGAGAAAAATCTTCTGAAAAGATCAAAAACGGTGTTTGATTTCGTAGTTTTCAGTNAACATTTTAATGCGCGCGTTTACACAACTGGAAAAATTTTGTTAGCCACAGAATAGATAAATTTTCTATACTGTAAGTCTGCATTAAACTGTTTGATGCTTTCGATATTTGAGCGNATCTCTCACCAAAAATACTACAGCATATTTTGTCAAAGTTTATAACTTCGTTTTTATCACAAATGCACATCGAAAGTTGCAGGTCTAACAGGGTTTTTACGGGTTTAAAAAGCAACAGCATCAAAGAATTACTGCCACTACCAACGAAAAAGCTTGACGCAATAGGTAATTTCGATGTACTGGAACAGCGCAATATCTTTTAATGTATGGCTAATGTAAAGAATTCCAGTCAAAGTAAACAATGAAGTGTTAACAGAAACCGATTTAACAAATAAGCAATCTTCTAGCAACAAACAAACTCCTTTCCACAACTTTTTACATTCTTTTTGTACATTTTCTCTTTTAATCAGCCAATGAAACTTGAGTGATTGTCTTCGACCTATGTTCTTTTTGACTATTTCATCAAAACGTGGGAGGGCACCAGGGAAAGTATCATATTTTGACCAGCAGTGAATTGACGCCGCTGGTAACTCCACCACGCGGGACTGTTGCCGCAACTTTTCTCAATCAGAATACAGTTGGTTGTGCTAGCGGCTTACTCAAGCGTGATCATAGTACAACCGTGCAGACGGCGGAAGAAAAACGCCTGATTCTTTGAATGAGGTAAGCCCGACAGGCTACCGTCTCTATTTTCGTATGCCAGTCTGACGAGGACGGGGATAACCATGCACTGCATGCGTTGTTAAGATAGTAAGACAGCATGACGCAAGGCCTGTTTGGAGCACGCTTACTACCTGATGCAGTTAGTTGCAGGTTTTCCCTGGCTATGGCTTGTTCACAATAATGATAAATTCTTCTTTTCCACATTGTTTAAAAAATCAGAAATGAGTTTATCTATGTACACTGCTGTGACTTTAGCGAAACTGATGGCCAGGTTTGTCGATGCAAGGTTTTCAAACTTGACTCTCCATTCCCAAATCGTGAAACGCAGTTAGTGAACTGTTGACGGATACTCGTTCACGCGAGGTTTTTTTTGGCTGCGCGTTTGTGTTGTGTCTCTCTCTTGGCACTTGCTGAATGCTCAGTAATATAACTGGCATGACTGGAGGTTTGACCGCAGTAAACTCAGCTGAAAAAGGCTTTTACGCCTCAGATATACTGTATACCATTGTTTTATGTTATTTTACACTTTAACTGTACATTTTGGATTGTTTGTTTGTTTGTACTTTGTGTCTGGATGTTCACTAATCTTGTCTAGGAAACCTTTTGATACAATCCTTTCCCACGGTTTTTAATCTGAATTGTTCATAACTCCATATAAATTGTACTGATGTGTGCAAATATACTGTATAATCAATTCGATATACTTTCTACTTGGGCGGAATTTCGTTACTAGGTTGTAGAGATATGAAAACACTTTATATCTCTGTTAATTTATCGAACTCACCGAAGAATGAATTTCTTTGGTGGCATTCAAACTAATAATAAAGTTTCAGAACCGTTAACGGCTGATAGGTAATCTTCGAGTCCATGAAGGAAAGACCTAAGTTCCGCAACTTTACAAGGAACAAAACTGGAACACGTTGTAGCTAGTGTGTTAGAGTTTCGTGAATTACCACGTTCTGTACAAATGCTTTCGCAAAAATCGCAGCACGTAGAGGGGGTCGATTATATCGATTGACAGTGGGAATAAGAGAGAGTCAAAAAGCTTTCAAAGTATTGATTCTTGACGCCGTTGTCTGGTGCTCCACATGCGTCATGGACAACACTCGAGCTGTTGCCTTGCTGACCCAAGTGTTGGTAAATGTTGAATAGTCTGTTGTATAGCGTGAACCTCAGCCGAAAATAGCTCATCTCTCTCATTTTCAGGAATTGTAGTTTACTTTTGTGTAACCCTGATCTTTGTATATATTTTTTAACCGCGTTTCATCGTAATACGTTACCATTGGTCCTCTGGCAGTTTTGACTTCCTCTTGCACAACAAAAACTTGTTCAACTCTCTGTCAGCTTTGAACGTACACGTTCAATTTCACCTTTAGCGAGTGAGAAGACATTCGCAGATTTTTCGTACTACTTGTTGCTGTTGGAAACGGACAAAACTTCGTTTGACAATGTTGGACAGCGATAATATTGGTACCGATTCCGCTACTACGTTGGTTCGCTTTTCAGTCAACAAGGTAACCTGCAGCATTTTTATGTAATTGATCAAAAAGTTTTAATGAAATATTTGCGCCTACCCATGAGGTTGTCATGTTGTTTGTTATGGCACCAAGATTAAGCAAGTTTCATGGTTGAGATGCTTTTGGTCTCATTGACAATGGCTTTGCGTTGTTTGTTGAGTGCTTCGTGCTTGCTTGTTGAAAAATCGAAGCCCTGTCTCCTCCGATTTGCCGGGGAGTGTTAAGGCGCGCAGCGCCCAAACGACTTCACCTTTATTTAACCCTTTCCCGCTGTGTTACATCAGGTGGCCAACTTAATGTGCTCCCTTTCCGAACTCAAGAAGTCCGCTTATTTCGGCGAAGGGTCTAACTCTAATTGACAGCATGTGGTGTAACACGAGGTGCTCTGTTAGTGTTTACAAATGCAAAATTACGTCATACGAAGTATTTTTCCACAACAATAGCCTGTCGGCACCAGCTAGCAGAGATGAGCACGGATCAGGACTGAATCGGACTGGACAGGACTGAAGCCAATTTTGGCCGGATCAGGACTGGATCGGACTGCAATATTTTTGAAATTTGGCGGATCAGGACTGGATCGGACTGAGAAAATTTTTCTTGTTTTAATGTGATTATTTTGAACATTTGAACATATAAAAAATTTCAGTTGTCAATAGATTTTACAGATTTGCTGAATGGTAGTGTATATCCTGCCATCAATGGCAACAGCTCTGCTGAGACTATTTTGCAACTTGAACTGCAATCACTTTTGTCCACAACCACATACAACGCTGAGTTCTTGTAGCAATGTGAACATAGTTGAATGGTTAGTGTCTATGCCTGCTGTGAGAGTGTATAATAGGCTTACCTGGCAGGAGCAGTGTAGCACACTCAATAATTTTGTTTGAGAAGAATAGTCAGTGACGTAGTCAGTCAATGACGTCGTCCTGAGTCCGACTGTTACTTCCGTTTATTTTCAAACAACTGAAAATTGAAAGAAAGCACCAGCAAAAATCTGAGCAAGTTTGTTACGGGGGAGGCCATGGCCTCTCGGACTCAGTCTGGCTGCGGCACTGTCACCTTGCACAATGATAGTACTTTTTCATTCAACATTGTTTCAAATGTGATTATGACCATTACAGTAGTGTTGCGTTCTCCTGAGCACGAGTAACTTTGTGACGTATAAATGTGCTGTGTTTGTAAATTGGATATTTGATTGCAGTACCTAACTTGGCAGTTATTCTTGTTTACAATGAGTCGTGCTGTAGAGTTTTTGTATACGGCGCAGGTCTACCTAACTGTTGCTACCATATGCATGAATTTAATAAATGTGGTTTTGTCAAAAAACTGCATTTTATATTTCTGACTGGAAAAATTTGGAGGGGGTTAATAGGTTACATTGAATTGCAAAATGGGTCGCTGCTTGAAAAATGTTGAAAACCAGGGTTTAGATTTAGGGATTAGGATTCGGGTTTAGGTTTCAGGTTCAACTTTTAGGTGTGGGGTTTAGATTTTAAGTTTTGGGTTTAGGTTTTGGGTCTGAGTTTTGGGTTTGTTTTATGGTTTTTGGTCATGTTACATGGACCTTACACTTATCCAAGTGTATCATCCTTGTCACTTGACCAATCCAACCAATGGCATTCTCCAAATGGTAAAATAACACAACAGTGCTTTTGCTTCTGATGGCAAAATAGACGTGCCTTATTGTTAAATTTTGGAAATGCCAAAAAGCTGTGTCTATTTTGCCTTATGAGGCAGCAGCACTACTGGAAGTATTTTGCCTTCAACCAATCGCATTTGGCTAAAGGCAAAATAGCTCCAGTTGTGCTTTTGCCTCATTAGGCAAAATAAGCATATCTCTTTTTGCATGGGCGGGTCAGGACTGGATCGGACTGATGATTTTCAAAAATTTTGCGGATCAGAACTGGATCGGATTCAATTTTCTAGGATCAGGACTGGACTTGGACTGAAAAATTTCACAGTCCGCTCATCTCTGCCAGCTAGGCTGTACGGCGCTAAATAACAACATAACCTTGATTTCGCCGTCCACTATAATTCTGACAAGGCGCATGGAATGTGGTGTAGCTCCTGATCTACATTTCAATCATTACTTCAGCTGCGTCACTGTCAACATTATTAACAGGCTGTTGAGGATGATGATGACGCAAATTCTTCGTCTGAAGACGTTTCTGATGAAAAACGCGCCGGGTGGGACAACAAAATACAATATATCTTGGCTCAGATTGGATTTGCGGTAAGTGTGTTTTTAAATGTTGTTTCAAGCTGCCCAATTACAGAAATTTTGATGTGGTATTGACCACAACTCGTTTTAGTCTGTTCCACCGCTTATTTTCTTGTCTGCTCTAATGGCGAATGCATCGAATATATCGAAACACGCCTTTTTGTGCTTTGTGGCTATTGCTGTTTTGTGTGATTGGTAACCTCGTTTCTTCTGTTGCCAGGTTGGTCTCGGTAACGTCTGGCGTTTTCCTTACTTGTGTCAAAAAAATGGAGGAGGCGCTTTTCTAATTCCATACTTCATAATGTTGATACTGGAGGGGATACCCTTGTTTTATCTGGAAATAGCTATCGGACAGCGATTAAAGCGCGGAAGTGTTGGTGTGTGGAACCGCATACATCCGTATCTTGGCGGCGTCGGTGTAGCCAGTATGATTGTAAGTAACCCTTGTGTCGCATAATTACAGCAGATATTGTTCGGTTTCGTAGCAACTTAGTTCGAACGCATATTGCTTTAGTTCTCTTATGCGTCCCAAGGTTACTTACTGAAACCAAAGCTTAGACATACTTTTTAGCTTTTGTTACAAGCACTAACGAGCAATCCTGCGTTCGTCTCGTGAGGCCAATAACATAAAAGCTGTTTATTTGAGCGCTGTGAGTGCACACCGTGACTTGGCGTTTCAATGCACTTTCTATGAACGCGAAACTCATATAATAGAAGGTCGTTGAATAGCGAAATGCGTCACGCTGGGCATATTCACGACTCATGGCACACAAACCATGTCGGAGGCACTAGCAGTTCATTCCTGCTGCGTAGATAAATGCACATTCCGTACAAGGAAAATCTCCTTAACCCCATGCGTTGCGCGCGTCATAGAATAACGACGCCTAAAGCTATTTACCAACAGGAATAATACTAAACGGACATCTGATTCGTCACTTTTTTGTTGTGATGTGTTGAGTGAATCAATCCTCCTTCAAAAAAATAACCGTTGCCTCAGCGGTCCAAAATACTGAATATTTTGCATCACTTATCGTCAAAACCTGCTTATCTTTAGCGAACGTGTAAACGCTGGAAACTGACGTAGCTAGTTCGCGACAGAAAATGCGGTCTTGTAGAGTAATTGCTAGCGAGAAGATAAGCGCACAATTTCGTTTTGTCATGACAGTCTTAGTTGTATTTGACAACTGAATTACGTGTTTTGCAGGTTTGCTTTTTAATTGCCCTCTACTATAACATGATCATTTCATGGGCGTTCTTTTATTTCTTCAACTCTTTTCAAAGCCCGCTTCCGTGGTCGAACTGTCCTACCATGCCAGGAAATTTGACAACGGACAACCAGACCAGTAAGTCGAATCGGATGCGTCGCTTCCTGTTGCATTCACGGCCGCGCACGCAAAGTTATGAGTTAGTGTAGCTCCTGCTGCTTCGTCCGCACACGTCCTTAATCGGTAAACGAACATCGTGTCCGGTCAGTTGTACATCTAGAAATTCTTGTACAGTACTTGTTGAAGAGTGCCGCATAACCAGCCCAACGTCGTACTTCTGGTATCGGGAGGCCATAAATATTTCTCCATCTATTGAAGAGCCTGGTTCAGTTGTTTGGAGAATGACGCTTTCGTTGCTGGTCGCCTGGGTAATCGTCCTGATTGGAATGTTCAAAGGAATCAAGTCTTCCGGAAAAGTAAATACATTTCTTTCCTTTGAAACATTCATTGTGACTCAGCAGTAACGTTGAAAGTTGTAGCTTTGTATGCTTACCTTCAAACACACCACTGCAAACATAAGAAAAGGCAAAAGGTGGAATGATTGTTTATTTTTCTGTCACATCGACAGAATCGGATTAGAGTTTGTCTCAAACGCGGATGCTAGTATTAAGTTTTGCCTCAGCACGCGTCAATCACCAGGGTTTTCAAAGAGTTGGCATGAACTGCGCAGAGAGGTTTTTGAAAAGGGCTTGAGCGAAGGCTTGTCCTTTCAGAAATGCTTCGCACTTGGCAATCTCCACTACTGCTGTTTAAACTAGATTCGGGTCATACCCGACAAAACCTTCATTCATAGGCCTATGTGTTGAACCGAACAATGCACCCACGGTGCCCACTTAGTCACCTTGTCTGTGATTCTTACGTGCTTGTTTAGAGGCTGGGTTGCTAAGCAACCCGCATTCCAGTCGTCGACGACAATGTGAAGTGCGCACAGTTTGATTATACATGCAATTTTGTACAAACGAACAAAGCCAGAATTCTTATTTTGATTATTATTAGTTTTTATTAATAGGACGTCATACTCTTTTGCATACATGCATACCTTCAGAGATCCTAAAGTAGGAAGGCACCAGTTTCATTCTTTAGAATGACGTTTACCGCGTACACACGCGATGGAATGTGCAGCACCAGGCAAACTACCAGTTATTTTCCGGTCGCAAGAGTGGGAAAGAACCAGAAAGCGCGGCGTACATTGGTGCGGAGAACTCGTTGCACTGTTACTCTCTAATTAAATCTATGCTTTAAATTCTAAACCATCTTCGATAAACAATTGTTTTTGAAAATTCGTGCAGCTAAAATTTTTAAAACGTAAAAATTAACTTTTGTTGTAATCGATTGTTTGGTACGTTTCGT
>JGI24022J15233_10011736_pt1 | contig 10019 bp, 11 predicted proteins | sample Ectturendosymbi2_FD_15233 | JGI IMG/M metagenome (IMG submission 15233)
TTTCGCCCAAAGTAAGTTTTTGTCGCATAAGAACTAGTTTGGAGGGTTGCCTAATTATACACAGTTTTAAAATGTTTTTTCGTAATTCCCAAGCACTCTGTATCCTGAAGTTTTCCTACATATCAGTATAGTCCTTCAAAGGATTTTAGCATTGAACTGATTAAATAAAGTTGGCAGATTTCCAGGTTTGCCCATGGAAATGGGATTCCCCATGGATTTGTCTCATGGAATGGGACAGTCACCTTGAAATTTGTCCCATCGTTAGTAATTTTACGTCATACCGGATAGCAGCAGTTTTCTGAAGATGAATAGCATTATTATATACTCATTGCACAGTGAGTATTACACGCAGTAGCTTATGCAGTGCCGTAGTGACACGAGGCCCTCGAAAATAAGGATGTTGGGCCCTATTTACGTGACAACTGAAACAAGGCCACGCAATTTTTATTGGCCCCCTGATTGGAATTTTTGGGGTCTTTTAACCACGGTTCTGTAGAAGCTAGACATTAAACATGCATATGGTGCAATGTAATTCGTATTACTAGTATCTTCGGAATTCACTGGGATGGGACAAAAAAGTGTCCCGTGGACAAACCTGCAGATTTCAACTTTTACCTCAAGCAGAGAACAAGCTACTGATATCACAACTTTCAACAACTTGCGATCATACGGTCATACCTGTCCGGGAGAAAAAAGTGGTTTTCGTGCACGCTTGTTGCCATTAGATGGCGAACGGACAGGTTTCCGCATGAGTAGTCTTCGACCAGTGTCACCAGTTTCACCGCACAGACAAACATAAACTTCGGGCATTCCGTTTTTCTTAGCATTTGCAGTCTTGGGCAGCTTCAGGGCGGACGAAACTTTGCTGGTACGGACCAGGATCACGTAGCGTAGAACTGTAACGGAAAACACGTTAAAATAGTAGTTGCTCAAGAAGCAGATGTTTATGGCTTTGCGGTGTGAAGATTAAGTAGGAAATTTCATCAAAAACAATTATACAAGTAGTTGTTTTTTGTCTGAGGAGGGCAACAGTCACGAAGGATTCGCTTGGCAACATAAAAATGTTGAGAAAAGCAATGAAACGATTAGCCTTTAAATATAGCTCAGCCAAACTACTGCAGAACGCTCAGGAGCACACACGCGCGCAGGTGTAGAGCGGAGCTCTACCCAGGTTTCAAGGTCATTTTCAGATTAAAAGTGTATCAAAAAATTCTGCAAACACTTCCAGGTTGGTAAAACGTGGATATCACTTTCGTATTGGACTCTGCAAAAAAGTCTTGGTAAAAACATACAACGCTGTTCCACGTTTGCACGAGGAACATTTGCCTAATTTTAACTGCATCGCTTTGTTTACGACAACATTTAAACTATCGCTGGAAACTGTGCGCTTCTCGCTTGTTGTGCATTAGCAATCCTGGGCGAATAAATAATCAAACGAAGTTTAAATACAAGTAATTGAGAAATAAGCGTTTGGTTCAACTTAATCAAACCTGGAAGAGCTTGTGCTCCATCATGTGGTGTAGCAGGTAGCTCTCGCAGTGTTGCACCGTCATCTTTCGTCCGTGACAACCAGCGATTGAATTTAAAGCGGAGGATTTCGCTTGAGCACATGTCTTTAATTTTTACCTGCAATACAGCGTTGCTGTTTCATGGATACAACCCTGATATTTGGCAACAATATCCGCAGCACGACAGCAATTTTTATTTATAAAGAAAAGAGTACAAACTTACAAAAATGCACGCTTCTTTCTCAATATAACCAACGCATAAGCACACTATTATACGGTCTATGTTTAAACGTTTACAGTGCGACAGGTCAATACAATTTTGCTTTGCAAAAAACTAAATCGAATTCAGCAGCAAATATTTTGTTGAGGACATTAACCTCGTTAACAAACTGTTAAAAGATTACAATCGCAGGCTCCCACGACCAAAAGTGAAAACTACCAACAATACCGATACCTGTTTTAGTCTCCAGTCACACTCCAGAGCCGCTTCCTCCGCACCAATCCGTATTTTTGTAATCTCTCCAATTCCTGCCATGTTTACTTGGAATTCGTCAGTTTGGCCGCATTGAAACACGCCACCATCAGTACCTTTACCTGAAAGATTGCACGTTGAGTTGCAATGCTTAAGTTATACCAGGGTTTTTTAAGGTGTTTTAGGGACCCGATTCGGGTCCCTATAATTGAAAATCGGGTCCCTAGAATCAAATAAATCGGGTCCTTACAGGTCCATACTGGGTACCTAACATTCTCCTTAAAAAAAATCCTAGTTGTACTTTTCGAAACCAAACGGGACCAATTCGTTCTTGAATGGAACACTCACCCAACACGACCGTTTCTGTTCGACCCTCCTTGCCATACACATTCAAGGTCGCAGTTTCTTTCATGAATCCAGAATTACCAGTCGTCACGTAAATTCTGCAATCGCCATCTAAACAAATAAACAAATATCAACAGCAACTTCAACAATGCGATATGCACCGAGGCTCCATTTCAAAGTTACGTTTGTCGCGAACGAAGCATTCATGGAGTAAAATGGGACTCTTGGATGGCTTCACAGCCGCTTTATAGAAATTTAAAAAGAGATACGTGATGTTCCAGCTTGCTGGACAGTTTCTCAAAAGCTATAAAAATCTGAAGGTCTATAGAACTCCTGGACCAAAAATCCCACGTGGATATTTCAGTGTCCCAACTATTCCAAATAAAAATCGCCGTCCTTCATCGCATGTAAAAAGCTTGGTCCTATATGCTCTTATTTCAAAAGCTTGGAACGCTTAGCAATTCATGCTGATTTAAATCTTCATCAAATGAAAGAGTGGCATTTGACTAGATTACATACCTTTGGGGCCTGTGTTGCTATCTTCTCTGCCTTGAAGTTTCACTTCCGTAGACGACGTTTTCGGTATCTCCCGAGTTGGAGTGCGAGACGTAACTGAACGTTTATCTGAAGTCGGGATTGGTTCAGGAACAAAAGATGATTCGGGAGTAATCCATTGCTCGGGTTTTCTTGTTCTTCGTTCACCAGCTACATAAGACATTGAAGGTTTAATGCACCTTGCTCGGTAGTTCAAAAAGCGTTGAAAAGGACACGCGTTTTATTTTCGTTGGCCATGTCTTTTCGCTTGCACAACGTTTATCTTTGCTTTGTATTTAGCTTTTTTCGCAGAGCTTTATCGTCCGAATGTGACCAGACCATGGCCGCGTGTTACACGTCACTATACAGTTATCCGCAGCTGAGTTCGTCGTGTGGCATCGTGTAAAGGTGATTTTCAGCAAACAAACCAGTACCGTCGACGATATATTAAAATATCTTAAATAACAATAATATCACGCGAAAGTGCTAATGAAAAATGTTATTAAAGTTCAAGTAAACTATAGTTAACTTTGATCCAAACTGCAATGAAGAACAAAACGAGAAAAGCGGAACAAAAGAAAAAAATAAGATCGACGGATTGCAACTACAGAGTTGATTTCAAGAGAATTTTGCTTTATCACGATGAAGAAGCTTCGTTTCCGATATAAACCAATTATTTCTGAAATAGGTGGAGACAAGACAAAAATTGTTTGGATCAAAAGAATAAGACACGTAAGTCAAACGTGCCACATATAAACTTCGAACTGCATTTCATACGAGAGTATTTTTGGAAGAAAGCAGCTGCTATTACTGAAATGAACTAACAACCGTTAAATGAAAGTTACACAAAGCATCTTTCACGTTTCGCAACGCACTGGATAACATCCTCCTTTGAATATATCGATAATTAATCAGTTCCTAAAACAAAACATTTGATTTACATTTTATAACTTCCACTGTAAACTGAGTGTTTACATCGCCGGTGTCGACAGTGGGTTTCGCTTTTCCGTTTGTATTCAATCCGATGAACACCCCTCGATGCTTCATCGACTGCAGGGTGACGTAACCTCCGAGCTTGTATTTGTGAATTTTGAAGTGGCAGTAGACGTCACCAGAACCCTAGGAAAAGCACAAGNCGATACACCAATGGTAAGCATGTTTCCACATCCAGACGAAAATGTTAATAAAATACATTAAACCTGTCCAATGTATTTTCATACGAGTGTTTCGTTTTACAATTTTCACATTTCTGAACAAGTATTCTCAACGTGGGCTGCCCTTAACCAGAAAGCAGAGTTTCTAGGTTATTTTGTGACTGACTAATGAGCTTGAAATACCTATAAAGTTTACTGCGTATTTTGATACCTAACTGTCATGGGCATCTTTGTATAGATTGTAATTTGCAATGTCTCGTATGGGCATTTGCGAACGGGATTGATATTGATATGTCGTTGATATCGTTTTCATTGGCCGTGATTTTCATCATACGAACGGGATGATGTTGAGACCTTCGAGCTTTAGCACCTATCAAACAATAGCAAACGCCTTCATTTCGCGTGAGAAGCAGACCATTAATATAGGAACTATATCGATTCGCGTGCCCCGTAACTTCAATCAAACGAGGCCATATGTCTTCGGAAATCGATGGATGCAGCTGCGATTAAACACAGACAAAACGAAAGATGTATATCGTAAACAAAGCTACCAACCAGGCCGTCGCACTGGCCGTCCTTAATTCTCAAGAATCGTCTCGGATCTCTCTCGCACTGAAACATTCTTACTCCTTCAGCGACTTTAATCACTCGAAAGCGAACGAACTGTTGGGACAGAAGGGATTGACCGTGGTGATGATTGGTAGCAGTGGTCTCCTCGGCAAACCGGCGACCGGTGCCAGTGACGTCACCGTTCGACGATACTGCCAGCGCTTGGGTCGGGCTTGTGTTCAGCAGGATGACAGAGTTGTGACGAAAGCATCCCTGAAATCGCGAGAAAACACACATATTTGTCATNAGATACTACCTTTTTTGCCGTACTTTGTCGACAGTGCAATTAGTTATGCTCTGCAAGAACTAGATTTGCATGAGAACAAAGAAGACACTGCATCCAAGCAAAACAAAAACCACTCTAAAGCAATAAAAAGTATAAAATTAAAACCGCAGACACTCTTGTTGTTAGTGATATGACCACTACCTTCACGTATGCAGTGAACAATCGCCCGGGAATGTTCGGCTGCCCTCTAGTGTCGGCAGCTTTCCCACTCGGATCGAAAGTAGCATGTTGCCCGGGATACTTGCTTGATTCAAACAGCGCAGTCCGATCTTGGAGGACTTTCACTTGAAATTCGCAAAACGCCCCGCCCTTGCCCTAGAAAAAAAACTTTCCCTTTGTTTCTTGGTTTAGCAAAGCTGTGACGAACAATGCGTCAAAATTCTCAATCCTTGCAATTCATTTACTACATTATAAGGCGACCAAACACACGCGTCAGGTCTGGACTGCACTGGATGGTCTGCCCACCTGGCCGAGCATGCGGTTTTGATCGAGGGCAATGTGGAAAGAGTTCTGTGCAACACTTGAGAAGACTCGAACGTTTCCTCGTCGTCGCAGCACTTCGAATGCGCCTGAACGACAAAGCAGAAAAAATGAGACCAAGGGCACGTTTATCAAAATCGATGCTTTGGATTTTGTTCAAGTGACTGCCTGTGCACCTACGATTTTCCTGCTGAGGAGCTCCCACAGTGCCACTGCGCAGGTGAGAAGCACAACAGACAAGTTAAAACAAAAACCCACCACGTACGCGTAAAAGAANACAGCATTCGANGCAAAAGATTCATGTATTTGCAACAAATTTTTGCAATCAACAAACCCTTGTTTTTGCAACCAACGTAAAACTGCAAGCAATGCAACCCTTCAACATCTTCGTCGAATCCTACCACATACGCGACAAAACTTGAATGATATTGCCACCAATGTCTCAACTAAATTTTACACGACTTAGAAAACAAGGGCACTTCTTGCCAACATGAACTGCAGCGCACATCCGAATCAGTGGTTAATCCCCGAATTGCGAGCAGCGAGAATCAGAACAATTTTAAATGCATGTTTTGTAACAGTGGTAAATAATGTTATCAACAGCGCTGTCTAAACTTTCAGAGCTTTTCCTTGAAGTTGTTTTCTTTGCACGGATTGCATTTCGTATATGATTTATCATTCCCATTATCAAACCTTTTTGTTGCTTTTGCTGCTGATGGCATTGAAAAACAGAACGTGCAAAACGTACTGTGACGAAATTTAAGCACTTGTGGCAAGAGATTCTTACACTGCGGATGAGAAGGCTCGCCCAAGGCATCTATTCCAGCATCGTGGCGCACTCGAACCGCTTTCTGCGTTGCGTGGTTGATAAGGACGACATGGTTGCCGCGCTGAAACTTCCACTTCTCAAGGTCCCACTGTGGGTGAAGACAAACAAGAAATGTTGCACATCATTTCCTCATGTTGCATCACAACAACTAATTTTCTTACCCAGAAATCTTCTTTAATCTGATCCGCTTGACTTCGGCTTCTCGTAGCTGAAATACATTTGCAATGAAAAAATGGAAAACTGAAAACGATTGTGGTGACCTACAGATTTTAAGACTAACTCAACTAATGTTTAGCGGAAAAAAAAGGTTAAAACTTTTCGGCTTTTCCACAATACAACATGAAGGTCAACGTGTTAGCGACCATGACTGCAGTCACGGAAGTGTGAGCAAGGTTTATACTACTATTAAACTTTCTAATTTTATTGAAAACTCTAGGTTGCTCTGTATTTTTTAATTAATCTTCTTCTCGCTCCTCAAAAACTCTTGCCTACTGGGCCTACGNCAGCGACGCAGCGAATCACATGAGACTTACACAGACGAACGAACCTACCCAAAAGAGCTTTGCTTTCGGTTTCAGCGTAAATTTCTCTGATTGTTTTCCCATCATCTTCTCCAACATCAAGCCATCGATTACACTCAAAAACCCATTCCTCAGATCCCACGCGATCTTCCTGTAGAAAAAGATGCTTTGTCGCGGCAACTTGTTTTTCCTTTCACATAAAAGTAAGGTTGGCCCAGTTTTCTCCAGTCACATGCAATCATGTTGCTTCAAAAATGATTCTCTTATCAAGGAGTTGAATTACGAATGATTTCCATACCAAAAACGATTGGTTTATTAAAGTGTTCCATACATTTAAGTCAAGGGCTACGTTGCGCAAAAGTTCAGCGCAGACTCCTGGGCACGACTGGTGGAATGTGCTCTGACACAGCGTTTCTCGACTGGCAGTAGGAAAAAAATTATTTGCATTCGTTAATTTTCATATGCTTATCAGGCTAATGCTTCATCTTACGGAGGAAACCTCCCATCATAAAGTCACTTATTAAAACCATTCAGACTCCGCTTCAAAAACTCATTTCCCTGTTTCTGAGATGCATTGATTTCTAAGGTAAAAAACAATGACCTAGTCTTAATGAACTCTCCAACTAATCCGTCTACTATCACTCATATCAGTCTCATTCTGTGCTACTTTACCTACCCTCTACGATCTGCCAGTCGATTAGCTGAAACCCCGACAGTTAATTTCCTTGCCTTTACGCTGTTGGGTCGGAGGTTGCTTGTCACTGTCACATGTCAGTTTACTTGTCACACTGTCAGTTTGAGTAAAAAGCATGCTACAAAGCTAAACCACGTGGCAATTACTCTGCTAGTCGTACAGTGGACGAATATTTAGAGCGTCGTTTATTATATCCGTCTACGACCTTGTTCGGAGCTACAACCTTCATGTTCAGTGTGGATGTACTGCAGTGTTGCAATGTTATCCAATGGTGTAGTGCCACGAAACAAAGGGGGAACGTTCTGTTAAAACGCATATGTAACGTTCGACAGTTCGCCCAGTTGGGATTGTTTTTTTGTTGCAAGGAACACGTCGTTCCTCTTTCAAAAGATTCGGGAAGTCAGTGTTTCCCGACTGGCACCGTTGTTCAGCATCAAGACACCACAAGGGTGGTGACGCAGCCGAATCTGGTCGCAAAGTGTTTTGCTAGGAAATCGATTTCGCGTCATTTAGGCATCTTTAGTCCTGTAAATTGCAAGCAAAACCTTACGGGTGAAATGATGAAAAAAACTAAAGCAAGAATAAATACGCAGACTGTAGTTACAAACACGCTCTAAGCCATAAAGCTGCTATCACTAAAGCCGAAAACCAATTAACGCCAACTAAAGAGCGGCTAACAGCGAGCAGCCCTAGTGAACATCACCCTTGTGGTATCTTGATGTTAAAATGTAGATATGTGCAGTCAGAATCATTGCAACGTTATGAAAGCAGTGCGTGGTAGGTTTATTCCTCGAAAGCTCAACAACAAGCCTAGAAGTTAATTGGCACCTTTGTTGTCAGCAAATTTTAACCATAGTGCAACTTTTTTAACTTTGGGTTAAATTTAGAAAATGGAGCTGAAGAAACAGGAAGGCATTTTACAATATGTTGATAAGATGGACAATTTGCAATAATTCCGTAACAAATTTTGTTCAAAGTGGCCATAAAGCGGGTGATTCAAAAAAATATCTAGGTAAAGAGAAGCCTCTGAATCAATATCATTTCATGCAAGATATCGACTCATTCAATCTTAATATCTGCGAAAAAGAATACATGATCGAATTGCCTCATGATTATATGCATGATCAGAGGCAGCCAAGATGGCCGTGGGCCCTTTGTTTAAAAAATAGTGTGCTAAATTAAGAATTAAACAAGTAGGTTTATAGTACACTCGTAAAAGCTGGCTGGTTTCGTGTTTCAATAGTATTCGGGTTCGGAAAATAGTCGATGACCGTTTTTGTTCTTCACTTTCCTTCCTTTCCAAATTCAGTGCTATTTATGCATTTCAACAAGTACTATTTGTTTAAGAAAATTCTTTTTTTCGACAACTCAGGTTTTTGAACCCAAATGTTTGACTCACTCCAATCAAAAACCTTGGCCACGCCACTGCTGGCGAAGACATAAGATTGATCATGCATAAAATGCTACCATTGTCTTCGTTCTCGATGCCGCTAGAGAATGCACATCCGTTTGTCAGTCACAAAGCAATGAGGTTGTTACTTATGCTTTTTACCAACTGCTGTGCAAAAATAGTCTTAGCGATTTTTCTAATTCAAAAAAACGCAGAGAAATCAACTGGATCTCACTGTAACACTTCGTGTCTCTGAAACGTCTTTGCAACCGCGTTTACCTCGCATATTGACTCTGAAGAAGGAGTAAGCTTCACACTAACTTTCATTTAAATGCAATAATTTTTAAGTGCATTGACCATAGGTGTAGGAGCAGGCAACATTTGTGGGTGTGCAGGATTTTTGCCCAAATTTCTGCAAACTTGCCCGAAAAAAACTCCTCTCATTATGGGTGCATTTTTTCAAATCAAATCACTTCAAGCACCATTTTTGCCCAAATTTCCCCTAACTTGCCCGAAAAAAACTAAAAAAACATGACCTCCAAAAAAAATTCGTCTGCACTTTTCTTTCGGGCGCTATTTTTGTAAAATCAAAGCATTTAAAAGTGATTTTGCGAAGGTTTTCACACATTTTGCCCAAATTTCCACAGATTTTGTCGGAATTTTACGGAGTTTTGCCCGGATTTTCACCAACCTCCTGCATCCCCGCCTCCTACACCACTGGCATTGACATTTCGGTTTTCGTAAATTCACTTAAAAACAACCTCACTGTTGAATTATTGTAAACAGTCTTGTTGAACAAGATGTTTTTAACACAATAAGGTGTTTTCAGTTATTTTTGTAACCGTCCCTATAGCGTTGCTCCGATTTTTACCGGTCTGCAAGCAAGGGCGGCAGAACGAAGTTTTACTGGGGTTCGAATCTATGAGTACACGTCCTACATCACACTTGATTGATTCTGTGATGCAAGCGGTGATCGTTCAACCTTGCAAACACCTTGTTGCATGATTTCTAAATATATGGAAAACGCACCACATTCACAAGAGATATTTGTATCAGGTTAGGCTTTTGTTATCGACAAGAATCAGCCACTCAGCAAAATTTTAAAGATGATGTACTTTATAACGAAAAAGTAAAAATGCACAAAAATATGTAGTAAAGCAGTGGGGTTTTTGTGTCTCGGACACCCTTAAAAGTAGT
>JGI24022J15233_10011738_pt1 | contig 10019 bp, 4 predicted proteins | sample Ectturendosymbi2_FD_15233 | JGI IMG/M metagenome (IMG submission 15233)
GGAGGTCTCTTCCTTGATGGCGGCGACAGGGGCGGGCTCACTATCGGCCACGGCTTCCTCGACCACAAGCTCTAAAACAAAAAAAGAAGCGTCGCTTCTTCATGGCACAAAAGGCGAAAACCATAGCACCTGCAGCGAATAGCGCCTTCAAATGCAACAAATCACTGTTTCAAAACGAATTTATCAAGCCTGGAAGAGCACATAAGCTACCTTCTATTCGTTGTTTGATATTGTCTTTCGTTGCTTCATCCTCGTGAACGTGCGCAATCCAGTTGAAGCAAAATCTCGGATCTAACACACTTGCCACAACATACACTGGGTTCCCGTACGGATGGCTGCATCTCAAACTCCAGTCATCCGCCAAGCGGTCTGATTCGCCGGACAGGCCTACAGTTGCGAAAATGCCCTTAAAATGATTTTTCAACGACAACAGCATGTCAGCGCCTAAACGTCTTAAGTGTTGTTTTTTTTCAATAAAAGACAACAATCGATTGTGAAGTTCGAGCACTGTGGGCAAAACGAAACTGATCGCAGGCTCAGAACTCTGCTGAACCGCCGAAGCAGCTTCTGCAAACGGCGCAAGAATATCCACAAGCTCTTTCAACCGGTTCCAATCACTTGGACTTAACATGTAAGCCTTGTTTCTGGTGGTTTTGCAAATTTTGTTCAGTTTTTGCTGATCCAAGGAGAGCATGTACTGCATCTGCTGCAGACGGTGATTCCATGCAGTGGAAGGTATTTCTGCAGCACTGGTTTTCTTGCTGCCGAAAACCCTTTGAAAAGCGTGTTTGAAAGAGCAACTTGACTGAAACAGCTTTGAAAGGCTGGCGATCTTGCTCAGAGATGGCTGTAATCCTGCGCACAAGCAAACGCAAAATTTATAGTGGGAAATATAAATATGCGGGAACACACCACACAGTTCAAAGCGATATTGCAAGCAATGGATCCATACAGACAAACACTGCAAGAAAACCAAAGTTAATGAAAGATCAAAATAATTCGCTAAAACCTCAGCACACAAAATAAGCAAGTTTGACTGGAAGTTTCAAAGTTACGCATTAATGGAATTAATGAACAAGATGTGGCGCAAAGCAAATTCAATCAAATATGGTTTCCTACACAAATCAAAACAAATTAAGTTTCACGTGCCTCACTGCCTAGAACAGCCAGCTATCATCAGTAAACACTAAAGATAGACCGATATATCGGCCGATATTTGGGTTTTACCGATATATCGGTATCGGTCGAAACGGCCGGCAGTAGGTGTTGACAAAACGCTGTTATATTCCTCACGCATGCAGGCAACTTGCGCAAGAAAGCACAACAAAGCAAGTCAAGACAGTTATCTTGCAGCAACGCTAGCAGGTGCGTTTTTATAAACAAGCAGACAAGATGAACCACGAAGCGCGCGTCGGCCCTCGCAGCCGAAACAAAACCATCTCATCATAGCAAAAAATTGAAATTGCTGCAATTAAAAAATTTTAGCTCATAAATCCTGACTTTTGAAGTTTCTGAAAAAAAGATAAGGCATAGAACACATTATATTTTTGACAATGTAGCAAAAAACAAGATTTAAAAATTTTAGAAATATCGGCTATCGGTCCATGCATGGCCAATATATCGGTAACGGTCTTGACTTGCTTTGCTGTGCTTTCTTGCGCAAGTTGGCTGCATGCGTGAGGAATGTAACAGCGTTTTGTCAACACCTACTGAGGCCGATACCAAGATATCGGTAAAAACCAAATATCGGCCGATATATCTCTACTTTCTCACTGCGTAGATGAAACTCATCAGGCATTGAAGGCAGAGTCATGTGCATAATAATTATAATGAAACGCACCCACTGGTCCATTACATTTTTAATTAAAATTGCAAAAAGTGGCTATTGGCTCACAACAAACTACTGAGCCATTCTTCATGACACTGACTATTGCTTTTGCAGATGCCAGCTGAGAAAATTCGCATGATTGCATTCTCTTCCAATGAGATCAATATTTTTGCTCCAGATGCACAAAAGGGATTGTGTAAATTTAATTTATGATTTTAAAAATATTGTGCAAGTGGACTTACCTTCACTTTGCTTTATTCCATCATTAACGACACATTGCAGAGAATGAGAAAAACATGCCAGTTGGTGCTTTCCAGGGAAACCTTGTGTATTTTCACTTAGATTGTGATTTTCATTGTCTTCACTTGATTTCCACACTGAGTCATCATCAAACAAAACTTCAACTCCAACAGCTAGTTGACCATCACCTTCTATGCTCACAGGAAGGGAGAGAAGAGCATCATCAGGAAAAGTAGTTGCATTTGCATTTCTTCTGTTAACCACACTGTCCACAAGCACACAATCCAGTATTGAATTCATGTGAAATTCGTCCATCAAGCTATTAAGTGCGAACTTGATTTTGTCATCTGTTTGCTTGCCTACAATGGGGGCAGAAGGCAAAGAGTAGGCTTTAAGAAACAAACCATTAGCTTCTTCCATGTAATGAACAGTAACATTAACACTTTCTCCCAGTTGCTTATCAGATGATACAGCAACGGTTGCATTTATGCTGCAACAAAGGGACAGTTTTTGAGTAATTGTGCTTCTGAGCGCATGGCTTTTGTCAACAATCTTTTCTGCAACACTCTGCATGGAAACAGGTTTTCGTGTTGTGGCAGTCACTTGCAAGAATCTCTGAAATCCAACTGCCTCCACAAAACCAATAGACAAACCTTCCTGGATGATCAAGTCATTCGCTATTGACTCAATCACTACTTGTGTTTCAGGAGAATAGGTCACTGGTTTTACAGGTGAGGGCAACTTCACCAGAGTTCTTCGCTTTAATTTTTTTTTTTTTTCTAACGGAGTAGGTTTGAATCCTTTGTATTGGTGATACCTGCAAAATACTTTTTGTTAATTCTTTTCTTTCTTAGCTGCAACATATATTAAATTTGCAGGCAGCATAAGGTTCCAAATTTTTGTATATGTAATAAAATACAGTATACCTAAACAGACTGACATAACACAATGAAGACTTCTTATTCATAATTTAAAGTAACACAGCATAAAGCAACAGTCACCTTATTTACACTTAGAGGACAAAAACCAACTTGAGCAACCTAGCTTTTGGTGCACGTGCCCCAAGAAAGAAATCTAATTATTAACTTTTCTAATGTGGCAATGGTAACAAGCTGGGTATTGAAAGATTGCTTTACGAAACAGACACTATGTACAGCTGCATGCAAATTATTTCATGCACATAAAAGGATGATTTTCTCCATGCATATTTTATGCAAAGTTCAAAATGCAAAGACAGCAGTTCCAATGATAAAACTGCATGACTTTTGATAATGCAATCTGCAACATGAGGTTGCTACTTCATTGTGTAGAGCAAATCTCTCCCTTCTAGTGTCTCCAAATATCGTTGCATCCTACTTATTCTCACACCTTCAGCACCGATGCACGATATATTTACACTTCAAAATTGCACGTGAGCCAATATTTTTGCAACACTTTGCAACTCCATAATTCTCCAGACGATTGAGCTAGAGAGCTGTTCAGACCCGTAAAACATGTAGCAAATCTTCTAGTTTGGATTTTTTTTAAATTAGAAAGTTTTGGGTTTTGTTTTTTGTCCGGCGACATCATAAGTGTGGTATGTTCAGGCATTTTTGACCCAGGTTACCGCACCCTGGGCGGCAATGCCAAGATCCAATTTTTCGACTCAAATTTTTATTGGAAACTTGTCTGTAATCTAAGTCTTCAGAGTCCTTGATTGGCTTTCTAGCATTTCTGGTTGAAAAATTATGGAAAAGTAAAAATTTATAATCAATTACTTATTTAGTTAAGGGATAAATTGATTAGTTGCATTTAGGCCAAAACTTGGAAACACAAATGCTAGAAGGCCAGTCAAGGGCTCTAAACGTGCTGATTTTCAACTAGTTTTTTTTCAAAAGAAACAAAAATTGCCTTTTGCGGTTGAGGTGCAGGTCCTGATGTTATTCAAAAAACCCTAAACCTACCCCACTTACATCATCACCCCAAAAAAACTTAACACCTTGACTTCCAGTAGACTAAGGTTAAAATCCTGCAGTTTGCACGGGAATATCTCTGCCGACGATTGTGTTAGAAAGCTGTTCAAACCCTCAAAAGATTTGAAAAGTCTTGGTGTCTGCAATGAAAAAAATTTTTGTTTTTTTTGTGAGTGACGTCATAAGTGGTGTTATTTTAGGTCTTTTTGGCCCACTCTATCTGGCCTTACGCCCAAATTGCTAGATGATAGTATTTTACCAGTTTTTTTAAAGGTGCTTTAGGAAACTGATTCGTGACCCTAGAATTGAAAATCGGGTCCTTGGAATCAGAGAAAGTGTCATCAGGTCCTTAGAATCAGAGAAAGTGTCATCAGGTCCTTAGAATCAGAGAAATCAGGTCCCTACAGGTACATACCGGGTACCTAATATTTTCCTTTAAAAAAAACTAATTTTGCTCAAGTTTCTATTAGAAACTAGGCTAAATCTGAGTCTTTTGACACATTGGATGGATGACTTGCTGGGGTTTTGGGTTCATAAGTTATGACCTAAAAACAACAAAATTAATAATTAATCCACTAATTAGATAATTCTTTTGTTTATTTTAGGCCATAACTTTTGAACCAGAAATGCTAGAAAGTCAATCAAGGTCTCAAAAGACTCTAGCTTAGTTTCCATTGAAAACTTGAGCGAAATACTTTCGTCTAGTGGTTGGGCCCAGGTCAGGTACCGGACGCCAAAAACCTACCTTACTCATGACGTCACTCACAAAAAATCTGAAGCCCAAAAGCAAAACAAAATATTATCCATTGCAGACTCAAAGACATGCCAAGTCTTTTGAGGGTTTGAACAAGCTCTCTGGCACAATCGGCTGAGGAGCACTGCAGTTGGTAAGTCAACCGAAATATCCCTGGTTTTTCCCCGATTTCCAGGTATGATACATTCGTAGACCAGCAGTGAACGTGTTAAGAAGTTTTCTTAATTACCGAAAGTACAAGACTTTCCGTATGTTTAGAGGGTTTGAACTAGCTCAATTGGCTGGAGAATTATTGAGTTTCGGCTCACATGAACTGTTTCTGCTTCTAAGGTGTTAAAGGCAGAATTAACCAGAGCCGAAGGTAGGCCTGCACAACTCAGAAACTTGAAGGGCCAAATTTACCAACATAAATTTGCTGCGGGCCACAAAATCTATTTCATTATGTAGTAATTTGAAAGAAATTATGGATTGACAACTATATATGCAGTTGGGTTGCTGGAACATTTTCTGCAATTGCAAAAGCTCTCGCGGGCTGCATGCTGCCCATATGTTGTGCAGGCCTGCCCCAGGGGATTGAATAGTTTTGTTGATTTTAGGTCATGACTTGCCACCACAAATGCTAGACAGCTAATCAGTGGCTCTAAAGATGCGTTTTTTGCCTTTTTTATTGAAGAAACAAAAAATTGCCCCTTGCAGTTGGGGCCCAAGACCTGACGACCCCATCCAAAAAACCCTAACCTGTCCCAATTGTGACATCACCCACAACAAAGTTCAAATCCAAAAACTTCCCAATTTTTTAAAATAGAAAGTACAAGACCTTCTGCATCTTTAGAGGGTTTGAACAGCTCTCTGGCTCAATCACCTGGCGACTCAAGGCTGAACAAATACTCGTCCAAATTGTGCTAATCCCTGGACTTTAGGGTTAAACTCACATATATAGTCATCTAACAAACTTGATATGCAATTAACTGATTATTACATCAGCTGTACTGTCTGCAAGTTACAAATGCACAAGTAAATATGGGCTACTTTTAGTAAGAGCAAAAGTTATTTCACAAAATAACAGGTATACCAAGCAAGTTTGTACAAGCATTACAGCAAACTCAACATATATTTCTCACAAATACTATGCTGCTTCTTAACATTCACCCAAAAAGGTGGAAGTCATACAGAACAAGAAGTTAAAAACTTTGAAATTACAATCACAATAGGTAAAATGAAGACTTACTCTGATTGATGTTTTTGCTTTAAATGACGAATAAAGTTTGATGTTGTTCCTGATATTTCTTTGACAGTTACATTGCAAAACTTGCAAACTGCCATTTGTCTTCTCTTGTCTTTCAAAACAACATGTTTTTTATATCCAAACTGAATTATAGCTGGTACAGCGTGCACTACTCTAGGCAATGAGTTATTGCCTTCCATAGTTTACTTAAACAAAATGTAAACTCTTTATAGCACTGCCTCTGTAATAAAATATCCCCTAAAAGTTAATTTATTCAGTCACACAGACAACAATTTTTGAAAAATGAGGATAACATCTGAACATTTACACTTTGGGAGCCAGTGTACAATATACATGTACTTTGAAATCCTGCATGAGCCACTATTTTCAAGCCACTTTGCAACTCCTTAACTTTCCAGCCAATTGTGCTAGAGAGCTGTTCAAACCCTCATAAGATGCGGCAAGTCTTCTAGTCTGCATTTAAAAAAATTGCAAAGTTTTTGATTTCAGTTTTTTGTGGGAGATATCACAAGTGGGGTAGACTTTAGACCATTTTGGCCCATGTTGCCAGGCCCAGGGTGGCAATCGCTAGGTGGAATAAATTTGACCTGAGTCTTATTGGAAACTTGGCTAAAATCTGAGTCTTTTAAGCTTTTGATTGACTTTCTAACATTTTCTGGTGCCAAATTTAGGGCAAAATTGGCAAAAAATCTGTTTGGGTAAATTTACCCATATTTTGTTTTTTTGGCCATAACTTTTGAACCATAAATGTTGGAAAGCCAATCAAAGGTCCCAAAGACTAGGATTTTAGCCGAGTTTCCACTGAAAACTTGAGTCAAAAAATTCTCTCGTAGTTGGGGCCCAGGGCCCAATGATTTCAGCCAGAAAAGCCTAACCTATCACACTTATGACGTCACCCACAAACAACACATAACTTTCAAATTTAAAAAAAATCCCAACTAGAAGACTTGCCACACCTTTCAAGGGTTTGAACAGCTCTGTAGTACAATCGGCTAGCAAGTTATGGAGTTGCTAAATTACACAAGAATGTGTTAATGCTGAAACAATGTGTGGTTAGAAACTTCCATGAAGTCTACATTTGCAAAAGATTCATAACTAGGGCGTTGGTAAGGCAACCACAAACTGCTGTTTTTCAGGCCGAAATTGAAGTACGAATATATCGTACGCCGGCTCTCAAAGTGTTAACTTGTGTAAGTTGCGTTGTTGCAAACACTGCTTTTGCTGATTGTGTTTAACAAATGGACAACAACAATTGGGAAGCAACAATGAACACTGACTACCACGCTGCTATTGGACTGAATGACAAATCATCGCTCCAATTTATTTGTGAAATGTTGGAGTAGCGCTCCCGTAGCGTGTGTCCACATCCACAAACGCTGGTTTCACGTTCGCAACAGCTTGAATTGTGAGATCACAATTATCATTATCATGCCTCGTGGAAAATGTCAATTAAGTTAACCCACGAACACGATGTTTTAGCTTGCGTGCAGTATAAACCAGCGTGCTTATAGCCTAATACATCAAGTTAAGAAAACTAGAATCCTTTTAACTGGACTTCTGACTTGATTGGACTTCTGCACCTTAGTACCAGCCAAACTATTCGCGCTGCGAAAACTTTCAGAAGTATAATGGGAGTTTATTCGTACACAACACCTGCACGTGGTGGCTTCAAGCATTGGGATACTTCCCGATGATGCTTTTGTTTTGGCTGCGACGGCTGATGCATGCTCCATGGTTAATCTTGTCTGTTTGTTCATGAAACCGCACCTGCTAGCGTTGTTGTAAGATAACTGTCTTGACTTGCTTTGTTGTGCTTTCTTGTGCAAGTTGTCTGGATGCGTGAGGAATGTAACTGCGTTTTGTCAACTCCTATTGAGGCCGATAATATCGGCCTTTTTGGCTGATACTGATATATCGGTAAAACCCAAATATCAGCCGATAGATTGGTCGATCTCTAGTGTGAAGCCTGTGAACTTTTTTGTACTTGGTGTTTTCCAACGAAAAAGTACGCTGATGTTCTTTATACCTACACACATCAGCCCTGAAAATTTGAGGCCAATCAAGCAAGAAATCTCCAAGATATTTAGTTTAGCATTGAACAACTTTACCATGAGTAGGCCACACAGCAGCATGCAACTTGTTGTTAGGTTTAACATGATACCTTTTTTGTGCTTGCTCTTTTGCAAAGAAAATTTATATGAATGTTCTTCATCTTTTAAGTCATTTTTCCTGAAAATTTGAGCTGAATGGAGCAAGAACTGTTCAAGTTATTCAGTTTTGCAGAAAGCAACTGAATGCAAATTCACAACACTGTGTGAATGCATGACCATGACAATCTAAAAAGCATCCAGTGTAGGTTTTAAACATGTTTGTCAATGCAAGATTTCTTGACCAAATAAATCATAAGTCTTGAGACCAAGACTTGCACCTATCAAGATGATGAAACTGAGGCCTTTAGGACTAAGACCGATATTCTCACAAGCCAGTCTTGACTCTGGCTGTTAAGCCACACACTGTACCTAACAGTACAAGCTGTGATCTACGACATTGTCAAACAGAAGATCTGTGTTCAGTGCTGTACTATAATGACACTGATCTTCACATATTTGTACACAATAAATATTCAGTTAACACTCAAACTCTACAATTTGCCTCACTCTCACTTGGAAGGAAAAAGAACCGCTTTAATGGTAGAAGCAAGGTGTGAACATCAGCAACAATAACTACTGACCTGAATACCTGTTTGGCTCTGGTTGTGCTAGTAAACTGACCTTGTATCATGGAAGTTGATTTTTACAAAAAAATTGTAGTAATGTAGGCATCCTGCAATTCAACAAAGTTGGTTTATGTTATTGTTTTCTAGTGCTTCCTTCAAACGTAAAGTAAAACATTTGTCTATGTGATTTTTGCTTGTTTTTTTTTTGAAGAAGCAAGCAAGGTGTTAATAACTTTTTATTTGTACTTGGCCACGCTAGTATACTGAGCATGTCACAAAATGGGAGTGATTGATTTGCTTGTAACTTTATACCCATACCTAACCACTTTCCACTTGTCACTCAGCAAACAAATTTATCATGTTGGAATACTTCTGCAGATTTCTTCAAACAAAAAATTGCATTCAAATTGAATTTTCACCAAATTTTTGTTGCACTGATGCATAAATATGTGGCTGAAATGAGAGTGATCACTTTACATTCTTCGGAACACTACATAGCAAAATTGCAACGAAGCTGAAGACATCACAAAAACTTTTTTTCTTGATCATCACCCACCAATGCAGACTTACATTTTCACACAAAAATTATTCATAGTGCCTTCACTGCACAAATTTCGTCTATATGTGATCAAATAGGGCAAACGCAAAAGCATCAGCAAATATTGAACATTGACAAATAGTTGCCTGAGCATGGTTTTGATACATCACCAATCAGTGAAGTTGCAACCAAACAAAACATTTTAACTAGTGAGAATTAAAGGCCAGATAAATGCTGTGACATTCCAGTTTAAATTTCAAAGCATGTCAAATATAAAAACCAGTCTGACTGCAAGCTGAACCAAAATACACCCCCTTCACACTCAGGTTAGAATGCTTTGCACTGCAGAAGGACATTATGGAAAACAATTTTACTTGCAGATTAGCCAAAGCTGAGCTTATACAAACCAAGCTTGTGCTTGGGTAAGTCAACAGCGAATGTTTTTTTCTTACCAACAGTCATTTGTTCTTGACAATAGTAATAACAGCACAGTTTACTTCAAGGATCCGACTTCATGAAACCCAAAACTGGGTTTATTTTTCAGTCATAGACCAATTTTGTTTTGAAATGACCAAAAATAATTGAGTCTATTCGGTCAGAATGTTTAAAAAAGTAGGCTGATAAATACAGTTATGGTGTGATTTAATAATACAGGGTGTCCATAAAGTCCTGCACACATTTCAAAATGTAATTGCGAAGTAACTAAAGTAGATAAAATCATACAGTTTTTTGCAAAGTGAAGTTT
>JGI24022J15233_10011739_pt1 | contig 10019 bp, 2 predicted proteins | sample Ectturendosymbi2_FD_15233 | JGI IMG/M metagenome (IMG submission 15233)
CTACTCAAGTTGCATTGCCTGAACCACTTTCGGAGATAGTGCAAGTTGCCGTACGTAGCCTACAGCCTAACGCTTTTTGGTTGATTTTGAAACGGTGGTTTTCAGAATGTACTGTACGTTTTTGTATTTTTAAAATGTACAATACAGGGTGGGCCAAAATTAGACGTGCTCTTGAATGCTTTTTTATATTTATGGCTGAAATTTTGGGAGGGTATTGACAAATACTGGATCGTTCCGGTAAGAAAATTATTCTACTTTCACCACTGCTTCTAAGAATAAAGAAATAAGATTTGGCAATTACTTTTTTGATGTGAATTGTGTAAATGAAAACAGTTTGGCTAGATGTCAGGTACCCAGAACAAGGTGTAGCACGGGAACAACTTTTACCATTGAAAATTTTTGGACTTAGTCGTTGACCTCAATTATTTTTCTCTTTGTCACCCTAACCCGACACATTTACCTAAACACGAATCTCTAAGCTCTAATCATAAGTTTTCTCAACGTATTTGATATGTAGAATATTACTCTGTGCATGTGTACATGGTGTGAAGTCAGAAATTTCGCAAGTCAGAAATTTCGCTTGACACCGGGTCCGACAGAAAAATGCAGAATTCTGCCGCATCGACTTCGGTACCATGGGCACCCCCTTTGGCAGAGGTGGCCGGAGTCATTTTTTCATACTCCGACTCCGCTCCTGTTCCAAAATTTTTGAATCCTGGTCCGGAAATTTTTCAAATTTGTGAATCCGACTCCTGTTCAAACTCCAGTTGCAATCATCGATCCAACCATATATTACCCATGTTTTTACTTAAAAAATGGCAACACAGACTCCTACTACTGCCGAAATTGAAAGTGACTCCGGATACGGGTCCGGTTTTTCCGAAATTGTTGACTCCGGGTCCGAAAAAAACGCAGAATCCCACCGGAGTCGACTCAGGCACTCCGGATCCGGTCCCACCTCTGTCCTCTGGTAGCTGGTTTATTGCATTTTGAACTGTCAGACTCAGTTTCCTTTGAAGTGACGATAGTCTTTGTCAAACTCTCAATGTGTGCTTTTTGAAAAAAAGTCAGCTATCGAAAAGCTTCATGACGCCGCATTTTTTGCACGCGAAATCGTTGATGATTGCCTCCAGGCAGGTGCGCAGCCACTGGGGAAAATTGCCTCCATCCCCATTTCCGAAAAGTTGCACGAAATTTTTCAGGTTAATAGGCCTAAAGCTTTTGATATGTGAGCCAAAGAAATACTTCAGTGCAAATCAACGAAACTCCTTAGGGATCCTTCCCTTCTTCAGCTTTTTGTTGAACCTGATCAACACTGTGACAGAGACAATTAGGTGACATTTTTATTAAACTGTTAATTTCTATAGATTACTTGTGGTCAATCTGCAATTTTGGAAAGTCTAGAAAAATTGCGTCAGTTCACTTGAATCTTCTCAGGTCGGAAATTTATTCATCTTTGAGGTCTTATCTGGCCCAATTACATGGCTGTAGCTTAAAGTAGACCCAATTTATTATTTACCCATAAAAACAACTGAATGAGTATTAACAAAATTGTATTGTGCCAGGGTTAATAAATCATGCTAAACGCTTTAGGGAAAATCGCCAATAAATTTATATATTTTTACAGCGGTTTATCAAAATAATTTGGTTCTCAGAATATTTTCTATTGAACGCATTAGAGGTAAAAATAAACAAGGATAAACACAAGTTCATATATTCTTGTTGTCACGCACAAACCGAACAACCGCAACCGAATGCTCGAAGTTGTTGGGGGATCAAATCGTAATCGAAAGTTTGAAGTTATGGCAGAAAATCTTCTCAATATGCAGTGAAATTCTTTCTTAGTATTGCTCTTGTTCTCACGCGCACGTTGTGTCCTTGTATAGTGTGTTGAAGGTTCCAATTCCTCATTTGGCTGTGTTTGTCGTCCTTGAAGCTTCTTCAGTTGTCTCATAGTCACACGACTGTGCTGTAATCCGTCATTTTTTTATCATGGCTTTATCTCGTCATGGGCATGTTGTGCTTGCGTTCCTCACACGGTGTCACATGCTGTCACAGGTCCTCACATGGTGTTTGCATAAAATGCCCTGCCACATACATTCCTTAATTGTTTATTACATCAGCTTGTCATGTTTTTAGGTCTTATGACATGAGGTAATCTTCTGTTGACTTGAACTCTTGCTTCACGTTACTGGTTACAAACGGTTCGTGTTGCTTTTTGTCGAATTGAATCTTTTACAGAGTTTGACATTTTTCTGTATCATCAATGTTCTCAGCATAATTTATTCTTGAACATGACTGACTTCTTTTCACCTGACTTTTGTTGAGGTCTTTAAATTCGTGTTGGGTATATAACATAGACCCAACAGCTACATGGTTTACCAATTCTCCGTGATTAATCAAATGTGGATAGTGCAAATGCTGGAGATTTCGTATCATGGCTATCCTTAGCTTGAGGTAAAGGATATCTCGTAGACTTGTCGTGTGCAGCTTTGACAGGGTCTGCGTTTTTCTACAATTTGACTGGTGTTTTTACAATGCATCATCAGGGTGTATAATAGGGTCGCTGGTTCTTGTTAAATGGCCGAACTTGTGTTACATGAGACAGAGGTAAAGTGTAACAGCTTTTTTGTATTATATGCTGTTATTTCTCTCCACACCAGGCATGGGATGACAATTTGGGTTCACCTGGTATGGAAAGACCTTAGTATTTGCTAGACCAAGACCTGAAATCTTATCCCCTCTTAGTTCCCATGTAGAGCTGCCAAAAATTGTTTCTAATTTTATTGCTCACCATTATTGACTACGGTATATTTCATTTGCTCAGTTAGCTTTAGCAATTTAATACATCTTAAATTGTGTGAGGCCATTATCAGCTATACACTTACACATCAACTCAACAGACATTCTCAAGCACTACTGAGTAACACTACGTACATGGTGGACACATTCTTGTTGCATTAAATGTCACAGTAGAGATCATTGTGGTGCAAGTAATACTTTAAACCAGTGTTTCCCAACCTTTTTTGATGCATTCCTCCCTTGGCTCATTTTAGAACTTTTCATTCCTCCCCTATTACAAAATTTCAGCAGAGTGGCTGATAAGGTTCAAACGTCATTTTTGCGATGACTCAGATTGCACGTTGTGGGTTGAAGTATAATCCTATAGTGGCGTTGTTGTGTCCTTTCAATAAGTCATTATTGTACGATAATTAGCTCTGTTTGGTGGCTTCAAACAAGCAGCAAGTTTAACTGGGGAAATGTCAAAAATCACTCAGAAAACTTGGATTGCACTCAAACATCTAACTAATCGGGTATCATTAATGACATAATAATCGAATAGATAGCGCCACTGTTAATTTCATGACAGAAAGATAAAAATGAAAGAAAAGTACAATCAAAACACATTGAAATACTCCAGTAATAAAAAAGTTTCAAATATCAATATAATTCAACTTTCAAGTCGATAAATGCCAAATTTGTTGTTGTTTTTCATCGGAGGGTAGTTGGATGCAGGGTATGATTGCTGTAAAACCAAACTGCATATATGAATAATCATCAGTGATGGAGTCTCGAGACTTGGTCTCGGTCTCGAGACCCACTTTTGCGATTCTCGGTCTCGAAGGTTTCAGGTCTCGTCTTGGTCTCAAAGGCTGCAGGTCTAGAGACTTTGAATATTGCAAAGAAATGGTATAGTAAAATTTCTATAATTCAACAACATTTGTTTGTTGTATTTTCAGGTAAGAAACAACCAAAACTTGTCGGAAAAATGCCAGAAATTTGAAAATATTCGACGTAGAAGTGATGGCGATATTTTTTTAATTGAGCAAAATGCACAAATTTTGAAGTCTCGAGTCTCGGTCTCCGGATTTTTGATGAAGTCTCGGTCTCGACGTTTTAACCAGGTCTCGATCTCGAAGGTTACGGCCTCGACTACATCACTGATAATCATATTTTGTGTTTTGGAACTTATGTTACTAAATGCTGTTATAGTTGCTTAAAAATTAAGGCTGAAATTTGCACAAGACAATGTGATTGACTAAAAATTTAATTTCATTACACGCATCTTCTCAAGAAACTCTGTCTAACAACCGAGCCCTAACCAAAGCCTAAGGAATCCCCCTCACACTGAGGTGAGCAGTTCTTTTTAGATAGCTACACTACTACAGACCCGGTTTGAACATTCTGTTTATTGAAAGTAAGATGCTGTGGTAGTTGACGCTTTTTGTACTTTTGCAACAGTGGTTCTCAACCATTTCGCTGAAGGAGCCAAACCCAGACCTACGACTTTGTTAGAGAGCCGTACTAAAATTTTTACCACAAGTCAATTGACACGTTTTGTTTCATTGAACTAACGAAGTCTGTTACACAAAATATTAGAGGTTTTATTGAAAGACTGCTAAGATCCGCACAAAGGATGCATGGGAGCTGCATGCGGCACTTAGAACAGTGTTTGAGAACCATTGTTGAACAAGTAACACCACGCCTGCCAGCTACAATGTCACAGCCTTAGCAATTATTAAACCAAAGAAATATCAAAGGCTCGCAGATCTATTGTTGCAGTCTGGTATCGTAACTCGTAACAGTTGCGTTTAGTGTGCTGTAAAGAGCACTGTTTTAGGTAAAGTGAGTCTATTTGGCAAAACTTTTAGTATGTAGGAAGGGAACGGAGCTACCTCGCAGATAGCCGTAGCTCCGGTTCCAGTCCTAAATTTTAAACTGAGCTCCGGTTCCGGCTCCTGATTTTTAATTTGAGCTCCATCTCTAGGCAAAATGCCCAACTCCGGCGCTCCGGCTCCGCAGCCCTGAACAATAAGGTCTGTTTCTCTTTTTTGATCACATCAGTTATTACTAGTAGCCTAACCACTGAAAGCAGGAAAGGGTCTGCAGGAATATTTGATCTTCCAGTAAATTCTTTCTCACCTGCCTCTTACCTGCCACAGTACAGCTTATGTTCGAGTTCATAGGCTAGTATTAACTACAATTGGAACAATGGTCTTTATTGACGACAATAACTTGATCAATAAAAGTGGGACGAAAAATATTTGTTGCCAAATGGCACTAATGTTTGTCAACATCTACGTGTGCTAGTCCATAAAATAACTTACAAATATAAAATGATATAACTCATTGAAAGAGCCAATGTCAATTTAATTTAAACACTTACAATGAATGGGTAACTTCACTTTAAAGTGGAAATTCCTCCCCTGACCTCATGAAATTCCTTCCCAGGGAGGAATTCCTCCCCGGTTGGGAACCACTGCTTTAAACAATTCTAAGGTCTTTATCATCTGACAACCTTTTATGTGCACAAATCCATAGACTAAAAAGAAGTTAACAGTAATTCAGTTTTCTGGGTGGTTTGACATTCAGCATTCAACATGCAGTTTTACTTATTTAAGTGTGAGGGCTGATTACTAACTCTGATTAAAGATTTAATAATTACTTATTACAGAATACGAACTCATTTCACAGGCATGTTATGTCACTTTTAGTTACTACTGTAGCGCATCACTCGCATAGCAACAAAAACAATAAAGCATTTGACAGATTTTTCACATACACACACAGGTGAGGTACATCGTGTACAGCAAATAATAATTTAAAGACAACCCACATCAACACAAGCATTTTTGTACAATAATATTTTTCAACAAAACATCACATGTCACAAAACTTTACACAAGTCATTTTGCTTGCTTCAGATGTTTTGGCAACTTTTGGAAGGTCCCTTCCTACTGTAGGACAGTGATTGTGCAATATGTTACAGTACATTTAATAAGTTGCGGTAATGGTTTGTACGCTAACATAGCCGTTAGTACGGTGTTACTTACTGTTACTTAGCCCAACACTACAGCAGCAATTACTTGCAATTTAACTACCGCAAGACTCCGAATATTTTCATGCATACCTTAATATTCATTATTCAAATTGTCATTCTTACTCGTTAGATATCCCCAAATTAACCACTGTCGTCTGTCACAGCAGATGCATCAGCACAACCTCGCCATAGCGACTGTTTTACAACACTGTGAAGAGTACCCTAATGCTATCTTGGTGACAAGCGATCATATGACAGTCACATGACCCGTGATACTGACGTCACTAGAGTTTCCAAAAAATTTAAACGGATTTGATTTGTAAAACCAGAGCAACGAAATAAGAGCACAACATAATCTACCAACTAACGCATTGCTTCAAAAAATATAAATTGCCTTGACATGTACAAATTTGTGATAAACGACAAAACATTTAAAACACCAGATTACATTCATTGTGAATGCAATCAGCGGATGTAGTAACGCTTGTTTAAATGTATGCATGTGGACAATCTAAGATAGATTCCACAAAAAGATAACAGTGGAGAAGTTGATGGTAATGAATGCAAACTTACTGTATATCAAAGCGCTTGTAATCACTAACCAAAAGCAACAAAAATAGACCTTATGCGTATCACAGCTGTTTCTGACGCACCAGCTTGCTGTATCCCGCCTAATGGTGATGTGAGCTTCATCTCAAAACCATCCCAAAAAGTCTTCTCTCACAATTCTGGCGTGCTACAAATACAGCATATCTTATCCTTGTCTGGACCATTAGCCATAGCCTTAACTTAACATCGCAGATTTTTGTTTTTGTGTCTAACGTTCTTGTTTTTTCACCACTCGTTGTTAGAGCCGTTGATTATTCTTAAATTAGGACTTATTTGTAGAAAGTGCTCGAAAAATTTATATTAGGCAGTTTTGAAAATAAATAGCATTTCTGATAGCGGAAGTGCAGAAAACATTTTGACAAAAGCTTGAGAATTGAGGTTCATCCAGCACAGATCAATGAGGTAGAAGCTGTAAAGCGTTGTGTGAACGTTCATTTGCGTTGCTTTGTCAGCAACTTGAAAAGGATAAGGTTGCTCCCTCCTTGAAAAAAATTCTTGGACGCCCATGGATGCACTGATTTCGATCTAATTCTTGGGTCATAAAGCGTGGTGCTGTTTGGTTAAATTCTTTCAAATCACTCATAAATGATAAATGCCAAAGTTGTTTCCTCAACTTGTGTACTGAACGCAGTAATCAAAATGCTGTACTAGTTTGACGCGTGGTGAACAGCCTAAAAACATGAAAAAGCAGTAAAGGAGTGTTTTGATATTCTAGCGAGAGACCCTAGGCATTTGCCTGGTTTGTCCAATGGTTTTTCCGGCCCTGGGCTTTTGGTGCTGCGTTGAAAAATTGTACGCTTTAAATCAGGTCGCTTTCCAAGGTAAAAATCCCACTTTCCTATATCGTGGGCGCCAGGCCCACAACCAAGGAAGCAACCGGGCAATTGCCCCTCCCCGAACTTTTCAAACACATGTTTAGTTGTTAGTGCAACAACAAGTTACAATCATTTTGCCCCAAGAAAATATCAGCTGGTTGCCGTCGTGGTGGTAGCAATTCTGAATAGCGAGGTGCCTGCGTTACTTAAGGTTCCTCTTGGTAGAAAAACACTGGATTTCCTTCGGTACTGCTGACAAAAAAGTGTCCGTGGTCTACCAGGGTGGTCTTAATGAGATATTTTACTGTATGCTACTCAGAGAGTAAGCTGAATATGTTTGAGAGAACGTTTCGGTCACTCAAACACTTTAAGAAAACACTGTCCATACATGCATTACGATCGATAAAACGTAGAAGTAGAATTGAAACATTTCAACATGTAGTTTTGTAAATTAAAAATTTTAATAGCTTGCAGTACGCTGGCTGCAGCGCCGGATTTAACTGATGCGAGGCCCCCTCTCCCATTGTTGCGAGGAAAAAAATGGAAAGCGTTAATCAGTTTCCGAAAATGATGATCTGAAACTGCGATCAGTAAAAAAATCTAAATCATTACTGGAGTGCCCAAGTTCACCACGTTTGTTGCTGACTTCGACGCAACAGCGTTCAATTGCACGGAACTGTTGAAATCCTATTTGGCTGGCGGGAACAGATTATCAACTGCCACAGGCAAACGAACCGAAATCGCCACAATTGAAATCTTTGACAATGCACACGGCCTACTTTTTTATAAGAATCACATCTCGTTTTTTATCTGTGTTTAAAAAAAACAAACACACTGCACCTATATAGTATGTGTGGTGGCATAAAGACTTTAATGCACAACGTGAGGACCAGGTTACAACTCGCTCACCACGGTTGTAAAAATCTCACGCCCACGAGCAAAATACGTCACGAAAAACGCACCCAAATGGTTGCAACTGATAGATTCACGATTTGCGTATTTCTTACTTTTTCAGACTGGTAAGAATCGAACGCAACTAAACTGTCGTGTGAGAAGATGTGAGGTTTGAAAACCAGACCGTCGCCAGAAAGTCTTGCATAGGGGATTTAAATTTGCGCAAAAAGACTTGACATTCTGAAAATTTGACAAAATCTTTACTGATTTACAGTGTTTTACATTTAAATTTGGAGGGGCTGAGCTCACCAATGCCCACCGTGGCCACTGGACTGGTTTAAATTTCGCTTATGCTGTCATTATTGAAGTACGTATAAAGAAATAAAAAGCTACAATTGTCGAATCAAGTAAGGCTGAATATAACACAGTAAACAGTTGAAAAGATTTTGTCGCCTGCCTTCTTCATAACAAAATTATCTAAGAATTCATCACAATTTGTTTGCCTAGATTTGTCACTTTTAATGTACCGAATGTTTAGTGTGGACAACNTCTCCTGGAACATTGAGACCCTTTAATTCATTTTTAATTCTTTTGAGTCTTGAAAAGGACCTTTCGCCTGAGCAGTTAGTGATGATAAAGTTATGAAATAAGGCTTCGCGTGATTGCATAAACTAAGAAACACTAATCTAACGCATCAGACCAAAACGCGCTTTCGTCATTTCTTTGCTGTTTCTCTGTCTCGCTGGGGAAGAGTTCTGCAGTTGCCGGTTAGCAAAGTGGATTTGCTTGCTAATCAAACTCAAGATCTTCTCTGATTTGCTTAGCATGGGAGAAGCACAAACTTGCGCAAGTACTCAATAGAAATCTGATTTTTGAATTACTTCACTGAAGTAAATTCAAATGGAAAAAATCACATCTAAAAATACCAATCGAGCTTTACGCGATACAAACACTGATAAAACTACTGTATTGCTCAGTCACCTAAGAAACAACTAGCCTATGCTTTTATTGTAGGATACTGCTGCTAGTCCGACACATAGCTCTTATTTGCAGTGTAACCTTGCTTTGATCAGGTGCAGTGACGTAACTAGAGGTTTGATCCAAGGGGACCTTAGCTGATGGGAGCCCACTGGCTAACACTCAGAAAATAGTTAAGAAGCTGTAGCAATTCCGGTATTGAACAGCTATAAAAAAAACGAAATCACCGTAAAACACTCCACAAAACACAAAAAAAGAACAATCTACTGAAACCAAAAGAACAGTTAATTCTAAAATGCAAGCTTGGTAGAGGCTCGTTTTTTACATTTATTGTAGCCTGGCAAGGTGGGCGGTTCGCAGCCCTGCCATCCGTCAGTTGTGCCACTGATCAGGTGCATTTCACACAAGAAAGTCACAAGCTCTTTAGATTGAGCCACACGTAACAATCGGTACGATTTAGCAAACGCAGGACGCAGCCAGCGTGCTTTGAGTATATCGATACAATACTTGGCATGCGGCTTGACTAACCGTCATATTGAGATTCATGGAAACTCGTCGGAAGACTTTGGCATTATCGCCATGAAAGTAGAATAAAACTAAATTGTGAGGACAAAACTTTTTGACAAAGTTTAATCGAAATGATCATGTACGGGCCATTGGCTCTATGATTACCACAGTTTATTGGAAGCCCCTTGGATCTTGAGGCCCTAGGCTTAAGCCTATATAGCCGATAGGTAAGTCCGGCCCTGACTGGCTGTGAATACGTTTTGTTATTTAAAGACCGAAAATATTTCAAAAAATTATTGATGTTAGTAGTAGGGAACTGGGGATTGAGGGGTCCAGCTTTTTTCTTTGTTTGTTTATTTTATCAACTTCTCAACGATGCCCAAAATTGCATAGGA
>JGI24022J15233_10011740_pt1 | contig 10019 bp, 9 predicted proteins | sample Ectturendosymbi2_FD_15233 | JGI IMG/M metagenome (IMG submission 15233)
ACACCCTAGAATGGTCGTGCCTTCGGCACTCCCCCTAAAGTTGATTCGTGACGTCACACGATTCTGACGAAACTTTGCCCCCCCCTCGGAGATTTTCTGCGTACGCCACTGATCAGAAACCCAGTAGTTTATGCACACTGAATACTATGGACCAACTGAGGCAGCGTGAACTAGACATCCCTTTCCTAACCACCTCTAGCACCATGACTACAACTGCGTAGTATTTTCAAGATGATTTATGAATTTTTGAAAACATCCTGCCAAACTTTCTTATGCTCTTGTCGCCAACATAACTTTTGATGAATACAAAGCTTGGATGTTGAGACTTACAAATTTCTGAAAAGTCTGTGAATATTTTTGGTGATGAACAATTGTTTTTTTTCCTGCAAGATGTGTGAGTCGCACTTGTAATTTACTGGGTTTACGCGACTTTGAAATTGCGTGTTAATCATCGTCCATAAGCACATGTCTCTTTGTCAGTGGTTTCTTATCTGCGATACGCGAGAGCCGTGCTGGCAGTTTACGGGCAATTTCCCGTTGACAGCAGGATTTTGTTAAAATGAATTTAATCCGATCCTATATCAGCATTGACAACTCGTTATGGCAAGTTATAACTGTGCAAAATGCAATACAATCCTAAAACCTTCGCTGCGGGACTTTTGGCTGTTCCTCAGTAAATAGACTTTTGTAGGACCTCTTGCAGGTGATAGTACGAAACCTCAAGTCCGGGGATCTTAACCTGAGTTTAATCCCTAAGGGGTCCGTGAATTTGATTTAAAGGATCCGTGAATGTGATGTTAAGGGTTGAATAGGCTTTGCTCTGACATTTCGAAAGGGTTAATAAGCTTTGCACTTGCAGACATTTCGATTATTACTACGATGAATGAAACGTAATTTCGAATATTCATTGCAACGTTTCTTCTTGAGGGGTAAGTAACTTTTATTAGGATGTCCGTGGGGTCCGTGACACACCAGTGTGTAAGAAACGCTGCTGTAAGTGGTAAAGTATTCAACAGGATTGGGAACAACAGCGTGGTGCTCTGGATCAGTATATGAAAACAGGCGCCAGGTTTCATTTTTGGTCTATAGTGCGATTTCGAAGTAGGCCATAGGACTGTTAGAAGTCTTTACAATAACATTTGTGCTTTTCATCCAAACGCCTTATTGACCACGATGAAGTTTTTGGTGCAGTTATCGACAGACATTTCTGCGAAGAGGCGGAGAAGACTGGGTTTCCCTCTACTGGCACGCGGACGCTGACCGTGATATTTTTTCAAGGTTTTTTGGGAAAAATGTTTTGGTAAGTTTACGCAAAATTTTTTTAATGAAACATTTTTTAGTAATTTTTTTTCATGTTATTAGCAAAATATTTTTGTAAGTTTATGCACAGTTTATAGCATTTACAGTGAGGTCATGGATACGGTTCAGGTAGTGCACGCAGCAACGGACACAGAAATTGTTGTGGGAATACTTTGAAATATTTACTTCTTCCACAGCAATTCGCATGAACCTGACTTGAGTGGGAAAAGTTCCCTTGATGGCAATTGCAAAAAGCTAAAAATCCTCAGTAAGAGAGAGAAGTAGCAGACAGCACCTACAGTCAAGTTGTCTAAAGAATCATTCATCGGAATAGCAACTTGATTTGGATACCCGCAATCTCCAATTTTTCAATTACAAAGGTATTAGCTGAATAAAAGATTAGGAAGGTATGTAACATTTCAGCTATAATTTAGGAAGGTATGCGCCACGTACACCGGTGTTTACTCTGGTAGCAAACCACTGGATTGGACTTTCCGAAGCGAACATTCTGTTTAGGAATGGTGCCGAGTGGAGGTCGAGGCTATTTTGCCCGTGAAAAATTGCTTGTCCACGTCTTAAAGGTGTTGAAAGCTTTCAGCAGCGTTTCCACCGATGAATCGCTTCTCAGTATAGCAACAAATGTCAGCAACGAAGCTATAATACCACACACAACGCCCACCTGTAGTATCCGTGATTTTCAAGGGTACTTTGCCTGTCCTCTTCTGACGACTCTTCACTCCTCACTTTGCTCTCGCTCTTAAAACAATCCTTAAATCCGAACATGACGCAAGAAGGATTTTTTCGGCGCCTTAAGATTATGACGAGTGTTATAATAAAAAGAATGAATAATAGTGATCCAGCAATTCCACCTCCAACAACAGCGCTGGGGAAAGAAGACGCAGCAGCAAGGGAAGAATTCGAGGATGCGGGAGATGAGTTATTGCTTCTAATAACCGTGTTACCCCTCGACAACATGTTTGGTTTTGACGATGCAACGGATGCAGAGGAAATGACTGCGTTGGAGCTTTTTTTGGCAGTTGCACTTGTGAGTGGCTGCTGACAAATGTAACGCTTAGCAGAGTTACAGTCACTTGATCTACGCAGGCTGCCAGATTTAGGGATAAACACCTGGCAAATTCCGCTCAAAGGCGGAGATTTAACCCAATAAGGGTTGGAAGACCGGCAGCAGGCGGTAGAAGAAAGCTTGATTTTTACTTGTGCATCGTCCAGATCAGCTATGCTTCTGCTGCTCTTAGAACATTTCTCATCAACCTCCCTGGAAGGCGCGTGTGCTTCGATAAAGGTGTACCTGACATTACCAGCAATGCAGTGATTGCAAGACATATTTTTACTTTACTTCAATACGTACATAATAATAATTAGAAAAAATTGACGTGATTGTCGCAACGCTTTCCGAGAGTCTAGAATGAAGAATCGCTGCAAGTTTATAAGTTAGTGGCAAATATTAAGCAATGTACTGTGAACATGAAAACACTGGCTCAACAAATACTGTGACCCTCAAAACATTGACTCAACAAATACTGTGACCCAAAATGTCTACGTATTTTAAAACTCCTAGAACAATTTTGCTCTTCACGTAGTGTTTATTCAGCCTGTTTGCGGGCGTCATTCGAGTTTTAGAATGTTGCTGTTTTATGTAGAGGACTTAACATTTGACACGTTTCTGGCAACTTTGCTGATAAAATCATTAATACAATTAAAGGCCTTAGGTTTTCTGCAAGCTTTCGAGGAATCCACCGACTGGACTCCGCTTTTATCTTTTTGCGATGATTCAAACTTACACATATCTGTATTCAAGTAACTACTTTCCACATGTAAGACAAGCAAGGAATGTATTGGCAAATTTTTAATAGGAAATAGATTTCACGTAACACTCCGCATCGTCAGTCCTTGAGACTGCAAGCAATGTTAACAGGTGAAATGCTAAAACAAGGGCAGAGAAAGCAAACAAACTTAAAACATAGAGGTGAATATATCACAACACCAACTGCGACATTTACTGTAAAACCTTGAAATTACATCTGTCTCAAATAATTGCGTTCACTGGAAATTCAAAACTAACTTCAGATGTAACTTAAATTTAGTAAATCACAACACAAGCTGCGATAATCGAATTTTTATAGTTTTTGATTTTATTTGAGCTTTAATTTCATTGTTGAATCAGAAACTCCCACCAGAAAACCTTGGCTGGTGGCAGGTCTGAATACACATCACCAAACACAGAACTCTTTTCTTATTTATGGGGATGATATCATTTGGCACCGGAAGCCATCACGTCCTTCGCGTGATGCAAACTGTTAGAGAACCGCAGCGCTATTTGTTAAGGTGCGTTTTGCTGCGCCTCTCAGAGTTTGGTTCTCATGTCGTATATGATTGAAAAGTGAGGAGTAATTAATGGTGAAATTTATATTTTGCAGCATCTTCCACTAAAGGATGAAATATTGCATCAAGTTCCAATCTCTTTTTGAGGCGAACATGTTTGTGTCGCTCAAACAAACCGACTAAACATCTTGAAACTTTTACTGATTCCAAAACTTATTGCATAATTTGTAGATGCGAGTAGCTTGCGGCCACTCGTTCGTTCGCGTGAAGTACAATTATTAGGGGGAAAGCAGGTCCAAAACGGAATTGATGCGTCGCCAATGACGAAAATTTGACCTAATTGTGCAAGCGCGTAGGAACTGCAAGCAACATAAGCACGGGCGTCGGAAGGAATTTTTTCAGGGACTGCCACTAGAGGATTTTTCAAAATGTTTGCTAGGGAGGGCCTAAAGTAGTGAAATTTGTTTTTTCCCACTCGAAACTAAGAAAACCACCTTTTTTGCTGAACTTTTTCAAAATCTGGGGGGGTGCCTTGCCCCCCTGCCCCTTTTCCGACGCCCACGAAGTCAGTAACAACTTACAATCATCATCTTTGAGGGGCGGGCGCGAAACATTGGGCTACTGGGCAATACAGATGAATTGGACAGCACTTGCATTTACGTTTTCCTAGAGGCACTGCTTATGCTTGAGTAAAGCTTAAAACTTACGTTTACGATTAGGGTTAAACACAATGCCATTTACGGCTAAGAATCTCTATCGTGGGTCTGTTTGCAAAACTGAGTGTCACTAACACTGCATGTCTCCATGGATATATCATGCAACAGAAGTAAAGGTCAGAAAGCCTTGACGTACCATTCAGTCAGATTTTTCCAGAGGCTCGGGGTAAGAGAGAAAAGGGTCATTGAATTTACAGTGAAGAATGAACTGAAAAATAGCCTAAAGTTTCTAGTTTTGCTAATGGTCGGATACAGCAAGTTACTTAATAGTTTAAGGTTAGTGTTTTTGGTTTTTATTCAAAGTTTGATATTTTTATATGACTTTTTCAGAACAGTGGTATATTGTTAATTATAGCAGAATGCAGAGACCCAATGGTTTATNACAAGTTTTCGCTGCTNGCTTTTGGCTGATATCGGCTGATATCGAAATTCTTCTGAAGGTTTTTGAAAAATTTGCTGTAGAATTTTTTGTGAAATATATGCTGTTTTGTTCCCTGCGGAATGAAAAAGTTTTAGAGTTTAAAAACTTTACACTTGAAGTTCATAAATTTTGAATCGATTCTGAAAAGTACCATTTTTAGATAAAGAGTAGCAATCGAAAATCCGTTTGCAATATTTTACAGACCTGTATTCAAAATGAAATTTAGTTTGTATTCCGTTAGTCTTTTTCGATTAAAGTTGTCTGTTAAGGATGTGACGCAGGTTACTCAAGTAAGCGTCTATTCTAGGCGTTTTTACTTCAAAGCGTTTTGACTTCAGGTCCTTTACTGTGCTTTCCAAGTGAGCACAAAATTCAAAGCTGTACGAGTAAAAAAACAATCACTTGTTCAAAAAACCTTTTGTTTTACAGTTGAAAACACCGCTTTTCAGAGTGATCAAGAAGAGAAGAAAGTTTGCCGGTGCTGTCAAACTGCGATATCCACGGACACTTTTTTCTCTCCTATCCCGACCTGTGACTTTTCCATCACATGGGTTTCCAACAAAACTAGTAATAGGAAGTGCATTATATCATGTGCAGTTCTAGTGTCTAGCCCAGGAGTTCCCAACCTTTTTACGATCTCGTACCACTTGGGCAACCCGTATTGTCAACCCGTACCACTTCTTCTAGAACAACTATTTTGATCGTTTCTTAGTTTATTCAGAAGAATAATATACATTAGAATAACAATGAAGGACCATAACTATATTCAATGAGATTTTTGTTTACCTTCCACTAAATGGTCGATGCGTGGCGTAAATTTGCTAACAGCTCATCGAAAGTCATAATGTTGCGATACATTAGGAATAGCAGGCTACAGGAAAATTTTTTTATTTGGAAACAAAACCCGATACGTAAACTAGAAAGCTGCGAATCCAGGTTTTTGTGAAAAAATGCAAGTTACTCGCGTACCACCTGGCAGACCTTCGCGTATACCACTAGCGGTACGCGTACTACAGGTTTGGAAGTCCTGGTCCAGCCCATGTCCAACCCGCGGCCCAGTCGAAGGTCTTGTGCACCCCGGTTGAAGGTTTTCGTTTGTTGTGTATATACTATAAAAAGCAGCCTACCATTTTGCAATCCTAATTTTGACATTTTTGGTGCAATTGCCGTCATTACCACTTTATCACGTTTGTACTACTCTACTAGCAGATTTCCATGTGTCCACTGACACCTCGGTGGAAAACTGATTTTAAGTTTTTTTATCTCCATTGTTCCATTGGCACTAAACTAATTTCTACTTTTGCTCCATAAGTACTAATCTTGCCCATGAAATCACAGTCATGGAGTGAATAGAAGTTCCAGACAGTCGTTATCATTGTAGTTAGGATCCTAGCGCTTCCAGTAGCTTAAAGCTAAGTTTTAGTTGCTGAGAACAAAGCAAGCCATTCAATGTGTGGCCCTCAAGATAATGACATACTTTTTGGCTCAGTAAGGCATTTCGGTAGGACGTATCTGGTCTATCTAGCCTCTATACAGCCGTGGATAAGAATTTTCTAAACCCCTAATCAGGGGGCCATGGTTGTGAGGAGGGCAATAGAAATTGGGTGACCCTTTTTTTAGTTGTCACCTAAAACAAAGCCTAACGACTTGCTTCGGGGACCTCGCGTCTCTAAACCATGGCTGTGATGGTGCTGATTGTCCTGTGAGCATATAATTATGGTATTCAACTTCAGAATGTTTCTGCTATATGACGTTAGAATTACGTACTAACAAGAAAAGCAAAGAGGCAAAAGGACTCTTACTAACAAAAAGAGGCACCAGCGCACTTCAGAGATTAGAGAAGTGGAAGAAACAGTTCACACAAACGGTTGTAACAAAAAACCAGTAAAAAATCTTAAAATGCCATGTGCTGCAAGCAACGGGAGAAGGCAAAACATCACATTTTTTTAGGTAGATCTAAATGCTAGCATGGTTGCGATCCCAGTAGGACGTGGGGCAAATTTAAGTCCACTGTCCCATTCCACAGGACAAATCCAATGGCATTCCCATGGAAAAGCCTGCAAATTGCAGAATATTCGTTTTGTTTAAAGCAGACTTACCATTAACTCGGCAGATACATATAACCCGATTGCATGCTTCCACTTCTAGAAATTCAGAAGAGGGAAGCTTAAGGTGTCAATACAGTCACTTCAATACAGCTTATTTTTACCCACCACAAAGCTTTGAACATTTTGCACTTGCTAGCAATGATCCTGTTAAACCTCCGCAAGTAACGTACGAAAACCTGTGTTATTTCCATATCCGCCTTGAAAATAATATGGTTGTGTTTAATGACATTATATCCAATCTTCACGGTCAATATGAACGTTAGCTTTCAAATCTTTAGTCGCTGTCTTTTTCTGAAACTTGTGCTTTCTGCACAGTACTGCGAAAACTCGATTTTTGTCTCGACTGCTTCTATGGCAGCTTTACCAGATTTGGAAGAATAGCGCAACGCCACGTGAATTTACATGCATCTCGAACACTCAACGTTTTACGTGGCATTTGTCATCGCATGCTCTTAGATTTATACAAAGCAGAACGACCTGCTAGTGCGTCATGATAAGCCATGAGTAAGCTTCACAAAAATCTAGTGACTGATTTTCCGGTTTAATGACAGGGGACCTCAGCTTCCATAACGACAGATCTTCGAATTGTATTATGGACGTGATGTAGTGGAGACTGTCACCTCAAGACTAAGACTTGCGCAGAAGCCGATACCGAGACCTGAATGTTCGAGGCTTCAACTCGAGACCTGAAAATTTGTCGGCTCCAGCAGCATTTTTGGGAAATTATCAGAAAAATTCGCCGACACTCCTGAGCTTCAAATTCGTCGCACAGTCGATTTTGACATTTTTTCTTTTTTTTATTTATCCGAGAATAAAACCAACAGCGAGCAGTTGAGCTGCTGAAATTTTGCCAAGTCTTGTTAATAAAGCATTTAAAGTTTTGAAACAAAATGCTCAACGAGACTTTCGAAACCGCGACTCACACAAAGGGAGCTCGAGAGGCCAGACATGCTGGAGACCGAAACTAGAGGCTCCATCATTGATGACAAAAATAGCAAAACCACCGGTCCAGCTGTTTGCTTTCATTGCAAATGTAAAGATTCCATGATTGCGGCCACTGACTTTCAAGGATAACGTGGCTAAATGAAGGCACTACAGGTTGTTGGCATATACAAGGAAAAAGAATCAAACCAAAGCTCTTGAGACGAAATATTGTGAACCCGATCTCCGGTTATTTTGCAAAAAGGTAATCTGTGTCAGATGATGTAAACAGGAAAACTACTAAAATTCCCTGCTCCTGCTCTACATTTGATTGGCACGCAGGGAGTGGATACTATGTATTTGATGAGTGGTTTGTTTCATATTTGTTCTTTGACCATTCTTTCGCAAACTCATTTTGCGCCCTGTCACCTACTTACAGCAAAACCACAAAAAGACAAAAGACACCTGCGGTGTAAACATGGTATAGTAACAGTGTCCAAAAAATGCATAAAAGCAACCTTTCTTCATTTTCCATTACTGTAATATCCTTTTACCGCGAAGTGCGTCAGTAGAAGCTTATCTTTTCTTTAAAAAATACAGATTAGACACCGTTCTTTATGCAAATGTCTAATTTTGTAGTTGTACGCACTACAATTTGACAACTGCTCTCAGCTTATTTTACACACATTGCATCTCACAGATTGCAAGGGGCAGTAGCAGCGTACCTTGCATTTTTATTTGTCGCACTTCGTGCCAGCTTCATCAAAACAAAGATGGGGTAAAATCAAGGGCGTCAGAACTTCTGGTGTACGGTAGGAGTGGCATACCTATTTTTTCATTGCGGGGAATGCAGGGCAGGAGTGCCTTTTTATTTAAATATACATCGAAAGTTTGTTGCAACACTTCGATCAGCTAAAATGCTTCGAGTGTTTAAACCTGTACTTTCAAACTGTAATTTTAGACAAAATGTGCGAACAACGATCATGCCAATATATATGATTTTTGCATCAGAGGCTAAACGTTTGACAGACATAAGCTTAACAATAATGCCTATCAACACGTACAAACGGAACATCGCGCGTTATGAACTATTCTACACGTGAAAGATCCACACAATTTAGTCGTTTTGTTCATGGCAGCCGCCATCCAAAGTTTTACATTCTTCCTGCCCTATTTTACTGCGGAGTTTCCCAATAAAATATCTTGAAGATCACAAAATGTTTGGAGCAAGAGTGCTGGTATTTGGCAACTCCAGATAGATGTGTGGGAAATTGTATTCCAGGGTATTTCATAACACGTTTATCACACTCATTCCATGAAGTTAGCATAATTAATGTTAACAGGCGACCTTTTCGCTTTTCATATTGCCCATAAGCGTCAATGACATTTTGAGTTGAAATTTACTTTATCACGTGAGGCCAGGCCCGTAGCTCGGTCTTATCTTTTGGGGTAGCACAAAACATTTTATGGGGGCAAGATTTTTGTTTTTATTATATGTTTTAATAAAAAAATTTCTGGGCCCAACAAAATTTGGGGGGCACAAAAAGTTTGGGGGAGCGCTTCCTCCCCAAATTTTTTGTGACCCCCAAATTTTGTTGTGACCAGAAAAGTTTGTTTGAAACATATAATAAAAACTTGCTCCCTAAAAATGTATTTTCCCCCAAACCTCAAAACCGGGCTAGTGGCCTGCATCACTTTAAGAAATGCCTCCGGCCACCAATGAGCAATTGGCGCACAGTAAAAATTCACGGCGCCTTTGGCATTTTTATTGGATTTGAATGCCAGATATCACGCTATAGATGGATTTAAATGTGCTTCAAAACCTCTGCAAGATTGAATTGAGTTTAATTGCAAGTTACCGGCTTGTGAGGCACAACCATAAGAGACAACCTTGCACTGAATCTACAGTAAACATATACATTCTAGGTTATCTTGCAACCATTTTCGAAAGAAGGTCAATGCAATTTAAAAAAACAAAAAATGCAAGATATCAGCTGTTCTTTTACTCTGTCAAAGGCAAACTTAGCTAAAATGTTAAAACTATAAATGTTATATCCAGGCCCGTCGCCAAGATTTAGCAGCAGGTGGGCCAAAAACCAGAAAGAGGGGCCAAAAAACAGAAGGGGGGCCACATTTTTAAAATGCAGCATTGGATGTATGTAGCAACCGGGGGCCAAACGTGAAAAGGGGGGGCACCGATTTCAAATGGGG
>JGI24022J15233_10011747_pt1 | contig 10015 bp, 7 predicted proteins | sample Ectturendosymbi2_FD_15233 | JGI IMG/M metagenome (IMG submission 15233)
TGGTCCTTTTTAGCATTACACTCTTGCAGCAAAAGACACATGTACATGTGTGGACCAAAGATGTAGTAGAAATTTTACAGGTGCCAGAGCTCTGCTGGGCATGTTCGCTTATATTTGTAGGCAGCGACCCATCATTCACTGGTGAAGGTGGCGGAGCGGAGCTCCGAGAGCTTGACACCACTGGTGTGGACGCAGCCAAAATTCATTTGGAATTAATTGAATTCCAATAGAATGTAGCAGTGAAAGAAATATTTTTTGATGGCATACCTGAAAGCTTCTTGTCAAAGGAAGGTATCCCCAAAATTTTTCCACTCCTCGCAAATTGTCAGTGGAAATTCTCACTGTGTTTGGGTCTATCTGCTGCTGCCGGAGGGGCGAATTGTCTCCTCTTGCAAGTTACAGTAAATGTAAAACTCGGGCCNTCATTTTGCTTATACTTCGGTTTTAGTATCCGTTTGGTTTTCAGTAGTTTTTTTGCATTTTTTGAAGAATTTTTCGGTGATTTAGGGTTTAGTTTAGCCATCCATATCCGGATTCACCATCATTTCTCAGGTTCTTTTCTNAGTGTTGCTGGTAACACCCCTGCAGTGGTCAGTGGACCCCTTTCAGCAACGTTTTCCNTATTGGCTCAAACATCTAGTTACGCCACTGACTTCTGACAGTCCGAAGTTCACAAAGAACAAGTTTCGCATCTGNATGATGAATAATAACCTTCATCACTACCTTCTACTTGCTGTCANTANCTTGGAACAAAAATTTAAGTAACTGCCAAGAAGCAGAAAATGCCATTACTCTCACCAGCAGAACAATAAATAACGCTGACAACTTTTGTTAATGTCTGTATCCATTTACCGAATTTTGCATATCTGTATATAATCGTATTAAATTCTCATAGTGTGTTTGTTTTCAGAAAAATCCAAGACATGTCACATTTGCATGAGTTTATGGGAGTTACCGGACCTCGAAAAATTTTGACATTTGTAATTGTACCCTTTCTTAAAATAATTGAGTAGCCCCGTCGTAGGGAATCATTGGTCATAATTTTAGCCAGAGACCAGAAGTGAAAATGTGTCTGTAGCCTACACTATGTTGTATAATAGCTAATTACTACTGAAATAGCTAATGTGTGCTCCATTGAGTCAATGCATTCAGATCAGGTGACATTTTCTAACATTTCCCATTTCATGAAGTTGTATGATCAACACTCAGCCAATAAAGCTCATTCTAAAGGACAACTCCATAAGAAACATTGCTAATTCCCGGGACCTTTGGTACACGTGGCAGCGTCTTTGCAATAACTCGGTGTAATTGAAAGAAAAATATGGCGAGGCTGCATAGGTCCAAATTAGGTTGAATATATATATCCCAATGTTCCGGATGCTTACTTGCTTGTCACTGAAAACCACACCGACTGCAGCAACAGGACAAGTCAGAGCTGCGACAGACGTTACAGATGAGCCAATAACGTTTCGGTTTTTGCAGCGACAAAAAAAAAGAACTTTGTTTTTTGCTCTTCGTTTTATTTGGTAAACAATTTGCCGGGTAGCAGAGGAATTTACTCAACTTGTTTTAATTTGAGATACATTAAAATTGCAATGACCATTATGCGAAAGTTTCACCACCTAAGCTTGCAAAGTTTCACCACCTAAGTTTTTAAAACCAAAATCATGGTTACTCTATCCAAAGGCAAGTTTACGGTAATATGTTAGCTTCCTTTCAAAAACATTTGATCATCAACAAATGATGAAGCCTGAATCCGTTTGTTGTTATAATCTTGTTATATACTCTCAGATTATGGGCGTGTACTACTTCAATTGGTACTTGAAAAATTGCAGCGTGAAAGTTTCAAGTAAAGTCAATTCAGTTCGCGCTTCTTCAGAAACTTTAGATCTGGTGTTTCGAAATATCTTTAATACAACTTTAAGCGACAATATACGAAATTCTTTGGCTGAAACATGGGTAATGACTATGCTAAGTTTGAGAGAACGCTAGCAAAACTGTATCATTTGTCTTGCAGGTGAGGCGATCACCAAGTAAAATGTCATCAGTTATAAATCGGTGCTCAGCAAAGGGTCTGACATTTGAGAACCCCAAGCGGTAGTGCGCAAAATGAGTCCAAAATAAATGTTTCAGTAAGGCCCCAATTAACGCAAAAGGGGAAACACTAAGCGAAAATCACAAAAAATTGCCAAATTTTATCACTTCGGCAGACTGTTTGGTGAGTAGAGGGCAGGGGTCTCAAATTCAAATTGCTCCGAGGGCCAAATGAGGACTTATAATGTAACCCCAGGGCCGCATTATGACGTTGATGCAACAATGGTGGTGCCTGAGCCTTACTAGAAGAAACAGCTTCTACATCTTATTTCCTGCGTAAGGTATCGTGAGTTGTAGACAAATCATTTGTAGCCGTCTTTACATTCATTTAAAAGAAACTTGTTCACTCGCTGGCCGAGCACTGTTAAACACCGGCGAATAAATTAAAAGTGCCTAAATGTTTGAAAATTCCCGAAGAATATCGCGGGCCGCACAAATTGGAGGGTGGGCAACATGTGGCCCGCGGGCCACCTGTTTGAGACCCTGGTTGAGGGCATTTCTAGAGACTTGCCATTGTTGCCACTGAGATCAATGAGCTAAGAACTTATTAGTTGAGATCAACTAATTTTGTAAAATGTTTTTGGAGACTGATGAAGAAGCATGGGCTTTATGTTGAAATTTTTAGTTTTGCGGTTCAGCAGGGTAATCGTAAGCAGTGTCGCAAGCCGGAACGTTTCACAAAAACAATCAAACGTGGAGAAGCGCATTCATTTTTGGTGAAGAACACGAATGGGTCATACGTCTGATTGCGAATCAAAAATATCCAAACACGTTAGTATCACATCGTCATTTCCCGAGTCATTACACTGTTTGTTTTTTCTGCCTTGATTTCTCTAATTCTTTTCATATTCTTCTGTGAGCAGGACAGGGAAGTCAAGAAGCCTGCTGTGGTCCGCAGGCCGTATTTTGTCCAGGTAGTTTACCGAGATAAGAAAGACACTAATAGAGATCCAGGGCTCGACCGTAAAACAGGAAAAACAACGTGGTCAAATTGGTTCTTATGGTCACCGTCGCCCTATCATTATTTGTCACAGCATAACGAATTGTCGGAATTGGACCTTGATAACTACTGTTTTATTACTTGAAACATGTTAGCGTCATGTTGTGTTATTCGCCCAAACCTGAATCAACATCGGACCAGACCTGCAGTGCTATGTGAGTGATGGCATAAGAAATGAAGACTCTTAGTGTAAAACCGAAATGTCATTGTTCGTACAAATATGGTAAAACGATCAGTGTTATCTCTGCGTTGATCTGTGGCGAGACTTCAAAGTTGTCAACTCCAACTCGACTTAATTAAAGCCCTATGCAGCAGCACAATCATGTTTATGGGCTGATCTCTCTTAAACGTGAATATTGGATCCTCATCCATGACAGCGGCTTTTAAGAGCAGATCAAAGAGGTCGGTGGGAAAGTAGTGAGAATCGCAGCGAACCTCTGGTCAATCAACTGCCAACAATTTCACGACCTGAATAATATTCATGAACTGCTCCTCGCAAACACTAGTTTTGCAGGTCATCACGCTTTTCTCGAGTTCTGCGGGTTTGTGAAGTCACGATGCTCTAATAATAAGCAATGTAATGCAACTGCTATGTCGTTTTTGACGGCGATGAAATCGCTGCGCGAATGTACTGTAGTCAAGCACGAACGCAGGCGCAAGATATATGTACGCATTAGCACATACGAACAGTGCACAAGACCGCACACACACACAACGATGCCTTAGAAGAGTTTGTTGAAGGGGATGCAGATATTGTGGACACAGTAGTGTGAGAGCCTTTAATTCGCCTTGCATTGGCTTGGCAACTTCAAGACGTCAGGTTGCTTGGTTGGGAGACTGACCTGCGCTCCTGCAACAACTAGGTTGACCCCTCAACTAGCAGGGATCGCTGTGGAATCGTAATCGACCGACTAATAGCACCGCAACCAGCTAAGAATCCTACATCGCCCTCCTGCAACCCTAGTCCCTACACAGTGGTTGCCTTTTGCTCAGCCACACGTGCTTGGCTCTCTATGTAGTCTTTCAGTGGCAAAGCAAGCCAAGACGACTGCATGGACTTGAAAGCTTTCTTTACACCGTGTGCCCTAGAAAAACGTCTACAGTAACAATTTGTCAAGTCTTGGTGAGAGCGGGCCTATTGCGGACTTACCAGCACCGAACCTGACACACTAAACACTATGCTAAGGACTGGTTTAAAAACACTGTAAACTCGTAAAAAGAAATTCTAGGAGACTTGGAATATCACGATGAGTGTTGAAAAAATTGAAATTACGCTCAAACATTCATGATTGTTAAAAATTACGTTTACAGTATGAACACCAGAATCTGTGATGGATCCTCAGAACACAGGCTAAACTTCAACCAATTATAGTTGAGACGATCAATCACCTTATATTATAACCGTTTATCATTGACCATTCAGATGGTAGCTAGGCCAATAAATTGTCTACGGTGTGTCCGTATGGTCTTACTCATGTTAATTGAACAAGCGTATGTTACGTTTTACCTTTATTGTCTTTGATCATTAATTGCTAGTTGAACCAACTGCACCTAGTAGACTTTGAAAATGTTTTGAAAAAACATGTTTTCAGATTGCTTATAAAAAAGACTAAATTTCATTTATCATAACGCAGTAAACCCTTTGAATCTGTCAGTAAACGTTTCTGATTAGATATGTGCAACAGTAGGCAAGAATTTTTCCAAAACTTGACAATGACTCTGTTTCTTTAAACCAGGGGTCCTCAACCTCTTTCCCGTTAAGTACCCCCGAGTCATACAACAATCAAGCCGAACCCCCAGTAAGGTGACAAAATCTACGCGGAGGCAAAATCCACGCGGAGTTTTCAATCGGCACGCATTTTCCTCTAGTATAGGATATTAAAAAATAGCAATACATGAAAACTCAACTGCCATCCAACTACCCCTGGAAATCTTCCCGTGAACCCCTGGGGTTCGCGAACCGAACCCCAGGTTCGCGAACCCCAGGTTGAGAACTACTGCTTTAAACTATTAGTATATGGTCTGAAATAATTCATTTTGCAAAAAAATCATTTTTGTTTCAGATAAATGCACTGCGCTGATTGTAGGCGTTAAAAAGTTGTAGTTAGGGCCAACCAGAATGTTGTTGCGGCATACATAAAATCCAAATGCTTTATTAATCAGACGATGCATTGAGAAAGTTTAAAAATTGGGTAGGAACCAAAGGGGCAAGGCAAAATCTGTGGGTGATGTACACTTTTAAAACTGGTGAGTAGTTTGCCAGTGAAGCTAAAATTTGCTAGTTTGCGGCTGCAGTCTGTTTAAAAGTTTGGAATTAACTTACGTGAATGAATATGAAATTAATGACGGAAAGAAAATGTGTGGGTAATTGTGCAATGTCGCCCAAAAGTCCTTCTTGACAGCCCTATCTATATTCTGAAAAATGTTCTAACCCTCCAGCACCTTCGTTACCTGCCTGATATATTTTTTCCCGACTTCCACATAATCATTTGGCACGTGCGCAGTGCAGTAGATACTGTGCTTGACTTCACTGAAGCAAGGTCGTCATGCGTTTGATACAAACGGTGTCCCCTATGTTTACATTTGCCTCAAGCAATTTTGATACAACACCACAGTAACTATCAAAAAAAGTTTCGCATCGTCTCACGCATAAGTTGTGTTTCGGTAAGAGCACCGGGAGAATAGCATGTACAAAGAGAGCTGCTCCGCCTGTGACCTCTCTTGCACTTGTGCTGCACTTGAAAAAACGTGTTTCATGGTCTGCAACAACAAAAACGTCGATTGACGACTTTTTGAGATTCAGTTTAAAACCAGACATTTATCGAGCTAATACCGGTATAACCTTTCAAAGTATCTTTGTTTGAAATTTCCATGGCTGTATGAGTCGAACTTTATTAGTATACTATAAATTCCTTAATATAAAAACGACAAAGTTACACGTTTTTTTCAACGCGATGACTTGTGAGAGATTTAAACTTTTGTTTTTTGTTTTCCTTCGTNCAACTTTACGGTAGCACTGCAGGCTTTCTTAACATGATGTCACAGGAGTGTTACAGACGTAATTTTCAAAACAACATGAAGGATAGGGTAATAGTGAGTCGGATGACATCACCGCCATATACTTGAAATAATTGCTCCAACCATATAATTAAACTGTTTAAGTAACATGTAAACAAACTCTGTTCCACCAACAAGCTTACTGTCAAGTATTCCTCAATAGGTGGTTTCCTTTTTCATCAAAGTGAATCTTGAACACGCAGTCTCATCTCCTGTAATTGACTCACGGTCACACCTAACCAAGTATACCTGCGGCTAAACCTCCACCAAAAGTCGCATCTGATTTCAATTTGAAGCAGTCAGCAGAACATTTGGTATGAATGCCTTCCTAATTCAATGATGAACGTCTCTTACGAAGAGTTCCTTTCTAACTTATTACAACATGAATCCAGAAAAATTAAGAAAACCAAGATATAAGCCCAAGCGTGTTATGAAATACCTTCAATAATTTTAAGACACTTCTTGTTCTGAAAAATCACTAAAAAGAGTCCATTAAAAACTAAAATGATCATCAATTACCTATGCAAATAGAAAAGTTTGACTGCATGCGATTTATTTGAACGTAATTCAAAGTCTCTGTAGCATCAATACTTGCAACCGACATTTCAAAACCATATTAAACTGTTGAAAGTGCTGCCAGGCTTGCTGAAAACAGGATAAGACACTTTTGTGTCACTGCGTTTGCGCTCCGATATTCGCATGGCAAACTTCAAATTCTAGGTAGAACAAATGATGTCATGCCACAGACGAGCGTTCTGGAACGCGAAACCGTGGTCGCAAGAAAACATGGTAAAGTGGTTCTCACAATTATACTTATTGCTGCGCGGCTACCAGTGGAGGTGATCAGGGAAATTAACAGTGAAAAAAACCTTGCACCCTTCTGTTTTCAAAACAAGAAAAACGGCCTGCTAATTGAACTGCATCCCATACCAACATAAGAAAAACCTGGAAGTCGTCGGTGTTGCTCAATCGATTGCTTCGCATTTTGCACTTCTTTTTAGAAATTTTGATCGCAGTCAAAGAATTTCATGACGCACGATAAGATGGAATAAATGCTGATTTTTAACGATAAGGTCGGTATGACTTGAAATGGGTGGTATCCTTAGCAACAGATTTCGAGTTGGCAGGGACCGCGTTGAGCCCGTAAACTCACGGCCAAGTGATTGTTTGCTAGAGGTTCTTTGCTTTTGCCCGAAAGTTGTTCTCCTCCAGAAATCCACAAGTGGCAGTGATGAAAAAGCACGGCTTGTATTTTTATGAATTATAAAATATGAATCCGAATAACCTTTAACAATTCGTCAACGAAACAGATCTGTTTCACGGAGAAGTATCGAAATGGTTCATAGCTGATGTCGTCGATGGCAGTTTGCCTCGTCCCTTTGTGCAGTTGCTGCAAGACGTGTATTGTTACGTGGTTCTACTGCAGCTAATTTTACTTGCAAGCCATTAGGTTGCAATCGTTCTTTAAGGCTTGATATTCTTTTAATTCAGGGGTGGGGAATCTATATACTATCACAGGCATCATGAATGGTAGATTATTATCGCCGGTGGGCCGCAAAATCAATTGATTTAATCCAAAAATTCAACCTTTATCTAACTATGAGGGATAATGGATTCTCGTGACATACTATCTAAGTATCTGCTTGTCATGGAGCTTCGTTTTGACCCGATTTTCTACTCTAAGTTGGGTAACGAAAATTCTGATCCGGGCCATATCAAATGATCACGCGGGCCGAAGGTTCCCTACCCCTGTTTTAATTGAATCAACCTACCAACAGGCAAGTCACTGGGAAACTCGTGGCAGCTCGCTTCGAAATGAAGTGATCACCAATGGTTCTCTGCATCGTGGGCCAAAGCGAGATATTTGGACATGGGCCAGACGCTTTTCTTCAGACTAAAGAAATAAAGGCAATTTCGTTCATTCCATCACGAAATCAGATCCAATTTTTCTGGCCAAAAGTTGCTTCGGAAGATGTTATCGGAAATTCGCATCGAGCGTGCTTTGAGACAGTAAGTAGACTGCAATAGGTCCAAGTACACAAACCAAACGAAATGGACCTATCACTGGTCAAAGTTACTTTGCTTCGTCAATTAGTACTAAATCCTACATCCCATGTTTGGTGTAAAGCTTCGTTAGGCGCGGACACAAGGGGAAGAAACGCAGGGATGCGCCCCCCACCAAACATTAAAAGTGTTTACATGACTCTTAAGTTTATCGAAATTTATAACTAAAAATATTTGTAAATTGCATATGCTTAATTGCCGAAGATGTTGAAAAATAACTTATGTTTACGGTTAGTCAAAGACGTTTCATCTGTTTTCATCTTTTCATCTGTAAAACTTCTGTACCCTGTCGAATTTGAAAGCTTACACGCCAAGACCTTCAGGTCTTTTTTGCGCCATAAGGATGATCAAAAATCAATCCTGACATTCTGATGTTTCTGCAAATCGAGCTTTTGCTGGCCTGCCAACGTGCGTGTTGAACTTCGTCATTACTGATTAACCTCTTGTGTAAACGCTGTGGCAATGTCAAAAACGACAGTATTCTTTTCTTCAGTAATCGCACTGACTCTGGCTATAGCTGGATTGCTTAGATTGGAAGCTTTCAAAGGATCTGCTATCTTACTGCTTGCGTTGTCTGCTATCTGTTCAAGCTTTGCTATTTTTTTGTGTTCGCTTACGGACTTAGATGAGCTTGCCTTATTTTTTGGAAACTGATATAAAATAGCCAGTGTTACTGTTTCCTCGCTTTTGTTTTTAATTTACTTATTGCAAATTATGTTGCTTCTGTTTTTCCTCTTAATTCCGCTTAAAAACTAAGCAGAATCATCTCGCTCTCTGCTATTATGTAGAATTAAAAAACCTTGCAATGACACAAAACATGACATTTCTATGAGTGTTAGGTAATTTTAAATGACAGTAAAAACGGTAAGCTTCGGAGTCAAATCAATTCTGTAGTGAAACCTCAGCTATTAACTATCGAAGCACAGATCAAGCTGCTGACGTCGGAACGCTTCATAAGTGCCCGAAAAGGATGATTCTTATAGATACGAATGTTAAACAAAATCTTGAAGAAACTTAATGCTAAGTCTGTGATCTTTTCCTGTTCTGCTTGGTGAGATTGAACTCGATGCTTTAAGCCTGAAACACACTCGGTTGACCATACTCTCTTTCTTTAACGTAAAGGTCAAAGCACTACTGCACTATGCTGCCACCAGTCGCACTGTAGCAGTAGTAGTTCAAGAATAACACTGTTAAATCTATGCACGTGAAGGTAAGTGATTTATCCAAGATGGTCTTGTGACGCTTTGGGCTTATGGTCAATTGATTTCGCTTTTCCCCCACCGAACTAGTCTGTGTGCGCTTCTGGGCTACGTCATCTCGGTACCAGCTAAGAAGCAGAAGTTACTAGATTTTTTCCGGGATGATTCTATAAAGTTGCACAAAAAAAATATGTTGTTAAGTGTATAAGCGTGACGAGCGATGTCACATAATCACTGATATATGTATAAAGTCACCACAAACAGAAAGCACGTTAAAAACCTCACCTAAGAAACATAAGAGGAAGGTAAACAAGTACTGTGGTAATGAGTGATTTCAGCGTGTCTCCATTGATCTCCATTGCTGCATGAAATCGTGACTGGGTGAAGATGTTGTTTGCTTATTTTTTAATTCTTTGACGACGCAGTTTGACTGCAACAGTAGCTCTACAAAAATTATATGATTTTTAAAAAACAAGCATCAGATTTCCGCATTGTATTTTTAAGCTACCGTATTTACTCGATTGTAAGCCGCGGCTTATAAAGTTTTTTTTTCATCATGTTTGCGGCTTAAATTCAAGGGCGGCTTACATTCAAGGGCGGC
>JGI24022J15233_10011748_pt1 | contig 10015 bp, 2 predicted proteins | sample Ectturendosymbi2_FD_15233 | JGI IMG/M metagenome (IMG submission 15233)
CGCAGTGATTCGGCCCCCGGGTAATTGTGCCCTCTTCCCCCCTCGTAACGCCCTTGCATGTTAGTGCGATCGTGGTCGTTTACAACACAGTTTTCGATTTCGTTCAACGTAAAGATTAACATAGTACAGTACTAGTTTTTTTCCATAACAAATTTCTGCTGCTGCTCACCTGCTCCACCACGTTCAGCAACCAGTACTTGAATGCTTCGTACAGGGGTGGTTTGCAAATTCGTTTGATGTATTGATCCTCACCTCTGTCACCGAAAAACGCGTTCATGGATACTGAGTCGGTGAGAGAGGTGACTTGATGCCACCAGAAAGCGGGAATGAACAAACTGAAAAATAGATATATTTTTCAGTTAAAAAATTTAAAAACTACTTTCACTCGTTTCACCTACATGTTATTGTTGTTTTTGCTTTTTTTCAAACCAGAAGGACCAAAGCAAATAAAAAAATATTTTTGAGGTTTGAAAAACCTGTTGGGTATTCGTGCGGAAAATCATTGTATTTCACAAGTTTACCACAGAATAAAAGTTGGCCAAACACAGAATCCCAAAGCATTTACCTCAAACCAAAAATGTATTCAGTGATTCTCAACGTGGTCCAGGTGGACCACCAGTTATGTCTAGTGGTCCACAGAGAGTTCCATAAATCCTTCATAAAACGTTCCTGAAAATTGCAACCTTACCATACAACAAATTATGTAAGACCATTTCTTAGGGTCTTGTGTTAGCAGTTTTATGAATGTCACGTGCTATGCAAAGCGGTCCATCGGATATATTTCTTTGAAAAGATAGTCTATGGGCTTGAGAACCACTGAATTAGCCCAACAGTAAACCGCAAAGAACGTTAAAAAGAAGTCACAGCATCCTTTTGATTTTTTAAGCCCCTAAACAATGTTGAAGTCTTTTATAAGTAACTCCTCACTGAGTGAAAAAAACTTTCGGACTTTAATTCTTGTCGCAAGTGGAAATGACAATCAAACGAGATAACGTACGTGGCAATTCTTTTCGAGCTTAATTCTCATTTTAAAAGTATCTCAAGCTATTTCCTAGCTACCAATGTGAGACAGGTTGCTTTGATGTCTTGCATGTCAGTAAGGTCTTTAAAAACTTCTTGAGATCTGTTACTTTCTTTTGACTTCGCCAAGAATCAAACCGCATCAATAACGGATTAAATAGAATTGATCACGCGTTGATATATGGCTTGTGTTATGGGCTCCTTTGTCCAAATCAACGAAAGGTACTTACCTATCTCCAGGCTGCAAAACGCAGGAGTAGCACGTTGCGTTCGCAAATTCGGGGAAAACTTCTAAATCAGGATCATCGCAGTTAACCTGGAAGCATGCGGAAGAAGCAACAATTCAGTGATTACTAACAAGCAAAAAAGGAAAACTTAAGATATTTATTCCATTTCCACTGTTTATAGCAAACAAGAATGCATTGAGATCAAAAGAAACCAATTATTTCATAACAATCAGTTCAGTTTCGTTTATATAGGTTTTGTAGTACTTTCGGAGTGTCACGAATGATCTACGGGCGCCCATCTCCACTTGCTTACCTCGTGGGCCACGTGGTGCTTTCGCTGCGAATGATGCACTGCTTGCGAGTCAGTGGCAGCACCGCGCGTGAACTGTTTCCGTGTTATTTAATATTACGAGGTAACTGGAGAATCATTTCGATAGTTCCAAGACCGCTGACCGTGTGCAAAGGGAGATGAGAAAGCAGGTTATTACAATGCACATCTGATCAGCACGTTTTTTTCATTCGAATGGCATCTTTGCACATTACCGACTGGGAAGGATGATAGGTGCCTTAACGTGGCCCTCCCTGTAGAGGCATTTCTTGGAACGCTTACTAAACCAGTCACTTCGAGAGCAACCACTGCTAACCGTGCTGGGTAAGAATACGTCCTCTTCAAGGAGCGACAGCGGAGGAGATACTGCTGAAGACGACCTAAGACACAGCATACTCCAGCTGAACACTGAGGGGCTCACTGCAAACAAGAATGGCGTTATTGAGCAGAGCAGTTAGCCTATGAGAACAAGGCATTCATCATCATCCTACAGGAGACCCATTGCACAACTGCAGACAAGCTAGTGATTCCAACTTCTCACCAGCTGGGTAAGTCCAGGGCAGGAAGCATGACCTTGCCACGTTTGCTAACGAGTGGTTGGAATGGTCACTTGTCGATCAGTCTCCAGAGCAATCAGAGACTGAGTGGTCGTGCGTAGACGTCGCAGGATATAAGATCATTAACGTCTAGAAACCTCCACGCTCGCGACTTACGCCTATGCCCATCCCGACATTCACACACCCCAGTCTGTATGTTGGCGATTTCAACTGCCAACTTGGGCTACAGCAAAACACCCCCTGGTGGTGAGAGCCTGGACTCCTGGGCAACAGACAACAACCTCGGACTGTTGTACGATCCAAAGGCCAGGGATTAGCCAGTTTCTCCTCTCACCGATAGAACGTCGACACCAACCCGGACCAGGACTTTGCTAGTGTTGGCCAGGACAACCGACTGCCGGACAGACGTGTTCTAGGAAAGTTTCCACAGTTACAACACTGACCCTCCCTCATACCGCTACCGAGGCTCAAAGTTCTTGCCTACAGCAATCCGGTGAAGTATTGGAACTTTCGTAAGTCTGATTGGAAGCACTTTTGCCTTCTCACAAGTGAATCCGTTGGGAGATTGCCACCTCCGGACACAACAAACATCGAGAAGGCATACCAGGCATACCAAGAAGCTATCAATTTCATCGACTTCTGGCACTCCAACCACAAGGTGTAGAGCACCACCAATAAACTTATTGGCATGTTTGGACGCTCCTCTTGCCAGTGCACTGTCTCAGAAAACCCCATTGCCTCGCAAATCGTGGAACACAAGACCAGGAGCCGTGAGTCCACCAGCAATGTTCCCTCCAATTTTAAATAATGCTGAGCGGAAAAACAAGCGGGTGCGCTGAATCAATTTTTCTTGCAACTGCGCATTGTTTGCAAGCATTGTTGCAACTGCACAGAGGGGTCTTAGCAGCTGCACAGCCGTGCAGCTTAGAAGGAACATTGTCCACCAGGCTCGTCAACAAGGAGCTGTCCCACTTATGGAAGGTCCCAACATCTGAGGGAAACAGTATCTCTGGCCCTTTCAGGCCAGAGGAGCTTGCTGCCGTCCTCAAGCGTCTGAAGCCAGGAAAGTCTCTGGGTTTGGATTTTATCTTCCAGGAGTTTATACTCCACGCCTGGTCGGCTTTCAAATTTTGGTTTTGCAATTTCCTCACTTTCTGCATGCGCCAACTCAAAATTCCAAAGATCTGGAGAAGAACACTAATAGTTACGATCCCAAAGCCGGAAAAACCATTGGGGGACCCAAAGAGCTATCGCCGTGTATCTCTTCTGTATGCCCCTTCAAGATCCTCGAGACACTCATCTGCACTCGTGTCAAACCAATCGTCGACCCATTGCTCCCGCAGCAGCAGGCGGGTTTTCGACATGGGGTTCGACCGCAGATCAGGTCACGTTTCTGACACAGGACATCGAGAATAGCTTTTCAGCTAAGAAGGCCAGAGCTATGTTATTCAATCTCACAGCAGCCTGTGATACTGTATGGCATTCTGACCCCACCTGCAAACTGCTGCGACGGCTACCTGACAAACACATGGTCCGCTTGATCCATGGAGGTGGTTGGCAATCGCAGTTTCACACTTACCACCGTAAACGGCAAACGGAGCGGGTTACGACGCCTCAAGAACGGCATCCCACAGGGATCTGTCATGGCACTCATTCTCTTCAACATCTACATCTCTGACCTGCCAACTACCATCTCCAGACAGTATGCATATGCTGACGACCTAGTAATCACGTATGCTGATGGAAGACTGGCAGGTTGTGGAAGGGGTGCTGAGCAAAGACATGGCAACCGTAGATGAATGTCCCTAGATCTGGAAGCTAAATCTCAGCACTACAAAAACTGTGTTTCACCTCAACAACAAAGAAGCTAAACGTGAGCTAAAAGTCACCCACAACAACGAAACCTTGCCCTTCTGCTCCGAATCCAAATACCTTGGAGTAACGTCGGACAGGTCGCTCACGTATCGTCGGCACCTCGCTCACGAGTCACTTCGCTAAAAGTTGACATCACGCGTCGTACTCATTAGGCGGCTTGCTGGCTCTGGTTGGACTGCTGGAGCAATAACGCTGCGACCGTTTCAACCGCAGTGTACTGTGCTCCTGCCTGGTGCCGCAGTGCTAATACCCGCCTCATTGACCCTGCCATCAATGACGCCTTGCGAATTGTGACTGGATGCCTGCGTCCTGCACCAACGGACAATCTTCCTATTCTTGCAGGCATACAACCTGCTGCTGAGCTTTGTCGCAAAGGAACCACATTGTCTCTAGCATGCTGTGCCACGGAGCTTGGACACCTGCTCCACTCAGCGTTCACCTGTTCACTGAGTGCGAATGCACGGCGCCTCAAATCGAGACACCCGTTTGTACCCGCCGCACAATAACTCATCAGTTCATCTGACGACAGCAACAACATACGTGTGGCGCACTGGGCGGATCACCAATGGAAAGCGGAGTGGTTGGACAAGCCTAGGCGATTCCGTACTTTCAACCCCCACACCGGCGCCCACTCTCCCGGAATGACCCTCCAAAGAACAGCGTGGGTACGGCTACAGCTTAAACGGATCCGTACTGGTGTCGGATGTTTCCGCTCCTGCCTTCACAAACGGGGAATCCTCTGCGGCCTGTCAGTGTGGTGCAGAAGGACAAACTATCGACCCGGTTGTCTTCCAATGTCCGATCCATTAACCTCCTCATGGACTGCACGGACTGATGGTTCTGGACGAAGAGACAATCGAATCGCTACCCAACACCTGCCATGAGATCTTGTGCGGCGTAGCAGTAGACAGTAACAACTCGCTCAAACGACTGTCGAGTGTATGGTGCTGTAAAAATCAAAATGAGCTCCTGCGTGAAACCCCAACACGAGATGACGGCCCACCGTTGGAATGACGACTTTTATCAGAACACACTTTAGAAGTCGTTTTCAGATAAATAACGTTTGTATACTGTAAGTACAACCGATGTCAGCCGTGGTGGAGGGTGAGTCGGTAATCTGAAATCCTGCTAGACTTTTTCGTATACAGATTTTTATTAAATACAAGGTTTAACTTCTGGGTCCGGCCCCGGAGCTCTTCTTTTCATGAACATGGCTCTAGGGTTTATTTGTAAGCTTTGCACTGAGCTTACATTGTTTGCCAATGATTTTTTCACTTTGAGCCCTTCATTCCCAGAAACAATGCTTGGTTTGTAGGCAATCTGAGGTCAACTTTAAGCAAGTTTCAAATTCGATTGAACAAAACAACACCACATGAAACCTGGTGTTTAAGAAAGTTGACGCATTCCATCGACTGCTTCAATTTGTCTTAAAAAGCAAAGGGGAATAAAAATTATAAACACGTTGCTTGGTGTCACGTGTTCTTGTTTCTTAACGAGATACAGCTACTGACTAACTTGTGATTGAATGGTTTTCCCTTTGGAACCAAGCGGATTAGGATAAAGAAGTTGATGGTCGAGTGAAGAAAACAATCGAACTTGCTTTTTCCCTTCTATCATCATGAGCATGCTTGCATCAGGGTCGTAGTGGCAATATTCTGAGCAGTAAAACATACGTGGTCACTGAAATAAAACACAGTGCGATAATTCAATGCTGCATAATTTTTTCAAATTCCATTAATGACCACTACCAAAAATACAAATCAACTTCTTCTAGTTTTTAGTATCCACTTTATATATGCTCTAACATAAAATTAGAACAAAAATGTGGTTTCCTTTTTTGTGGTTGCTTAGCAACAACATGTTCCATTAATGGAACGTTGGTCCAATTTTATTAAAGCACTACATTACAATGGATTATCATAAAGATGCTGATTCTGATACCAGTTTGGGCCATTATTCCAAAAACTTCCACCTCAAATAATTTCTTAGCAGATCGCACCACAGACTTGCAAAATACATCATTACATTCACTAATGTTTCTATTTTCAATAAATGTAGCATTTACCATGAAATTTTTTTTGCTGAATCAGCATTATTGAGCAAATGGAAGTTACTAAAATGTGAAAATATTTGACATTTTGAAGCAGCTGGTAGGAAAAAAAAGAAAAAAAATTTTGAAAGGCATGCTTGCATTAACATGAACTACCATACAAATCAAAACTGAGATGATACAATAAAGTGGAAACGAGCATTGACCCTGTATAGGTCATGTTCCAAAAATGGAACAATGGTCATTAATGGGTTAATCTGCATATAATTTTCCATACTGCTGCTTCCACCTTTCTACAAGCTTTTTTTCAAAGCCATGAACCATGGGTGAGAAGTCATTGAGCAATGTCAGTTTGAACCAGCTGCACTTTAAAATGTCTGCCTGAGTGCAAAAGAAAAATTTATATTGCAATTTGTCTATGTAAAAACTATGCTGAGCGCTACATAGTGAATTGAAGAAACTCTCAAGGCCTTTTACAAGTAAATTGTACAACCACTGTTTTTATCACAACTCATAAAAACAAGGAAATTTAACCTATGAAGAAAATGCTGGATAGCGTTGTAGAAAACAACAAAAATCAAACAAGCAAGAGCAACCTTTTGTAGTGTCTACTACGAACAAAGAGACATATTCCACCACTTACAAAAAGATTAAAGGTGCAAATAATTTTTTTTTTGTAAACCAAAACAATTTTTAAGTTGAATTGCTTCAGCTCACACCTGAAAACAGATCATACAATACACAGATCGCCTAACACACCACCTCTCAAAAGTATTGGTCAATTGATCATGAAGTCTGCAATGCTATACATGCAACTGAACAGCTAAAATTTCAAGCTAATATTTAGAAAAATTTAGTTTTATGAGTATAGTGAAAAGCATCCACCCATGTAGTATTGCAACATGTCAAAAATAAGAAATATTCAACTAGTTGCACACTTGACATGGTGCATTGTTTGCAATCTGGAATGTGTATTTTCCCATTCCAATCACAAAATTTGCAAATATACTTGCAAGCAACAACAAACAAGGACATACCATAATGACCTTGGTGAGCTACCCAAAGAAATGGGCCGTTGTGTAGTTTTTCCACATAATCAGGAAGTATGGATTCTTCCTGCACAAAAATTATATGCTAATATAAACAGAGCAAATACACAATGCATGTGCTATTATTGAACTCAAATGAATCCCCTTGCCTTCTCAACAGTTTATTTTAATAGTCATGGTCATACACCAAAATTTTTATGAATAACTGAAAAAAATATGTCAATTCAGTCATAATTTCTGAATATATGACTAGTGAACACTGGAACAGCCACTTTAAATATATAGTATTATTAAACAAATGACCGAAATGTCTCAATTAAAAAAAGAGTTCCTCAACCTTGTTCCATTATCCTACATATGCCATGCAGAATATACATGCAGCTGTGATGCCTCACAATGGGCCATGGGTAATTGTGTTGCTTCTTCATGGTGTATGTTGATAAAAAGTGCTTTTTGCTGTTATTATGTGTCTCCTGGTTGCTGTATGGCTTTCTGATTCATAACCTACATTGTCGTTTCTCGCACTTATGTGAATGAATCATTTATTCATCTCACCTAGATTCACACATTGCTTGCTAACCATTATTTGTGTTATGCAAATAAATGTTGCATATGTTATGTTTGTTTGTGTTTTTTTTCTGTATTTTGTTTTCTTGACAATGCTGATGCTGCTTTCCTGTGAAATATCCATTCCTGTGACAACTACTGGCTTCATTCTTGAATTAATCTTTGAAAAATTATCAAAAATATATAAGGACAAACAATCAATCAAACAAAAAAGCTGGAACCTATAACACTAAACAGTTTGAACCGCAACTTTTCATTTTTATACACATGAAGTAGTACTGAGAAAAATAAAAAATGCTCTCCAGTTTCTCTACTTGACTCAAACAATAACTGAATTAATATATCTAATTGAAACCACTGAGTCCAAATGCAATATATAAGAGCAATGAAGAAAATAAGTCATCGCATGCAAAAAGTATATATTATATAAAGCCATGATTCATTAATGACAAACACACAATTAGAATTAAAAATTACATCACAGAATGAAATGAAAATAACTGCTTACCTGTAACTCTGGGAAAGTTTTGCTGATGTTTTGTACTGCCATGTAGGATGTTAAGCCACGCTTGTTTCTTTTGTAAAGGTCACTAATATACTCTTGAAAAGTTGTTTGGCGAACAGTGTATGCTTTTCCAGTCTGCAAAAAGCAGGTAAACAATTATTTCTTATAATTGAGGAATTAGTTTCAGTTGTTGAATGTATATTGCCATTACATAATATTTTTTCCTTTGACATTTACAGAAAGTTAGTTTAATAGCAGCCATAATTTGATTTTTTTGAACTCTTACTGTAGGTATTCATGCATGCTGCATAGTCAATATATGCAACACATAAAAGTTTTGATAATACTAGGCCTACTGCACTTTATTCAAGTTCAAAAAATTTTTTTTATCCTCTATCTTTGTCTTTGTTCAGTTGTGTCTGCGCGTGTAACTGATTTACATTGAACTTCATGTTTGTAGTCCAATTGTGGTGTGCATTTATGTTTATATACTATTTTGACATATTTCATGTGTTACACTTCTATCATATTGAAACATTGGCTAAATTGACTGTCTATACAATATACATGTGCTCATATTTTTTTCATAATACGCNAGAAGAAAGGATATCAGATTAATTAACCAGGTTTACTTTAGCACATGTTTAAGCATCATGATATAGAATTATTGAACAAAACTTTTAAAAAGACCTTGTAATCAAGGTGGTTGGTCATGCCACGCACAGAGACTAGATTCTTTCCAACTTTTTTTATTAAGTATTCGATAGTCCATTTTGAACAGGAAAGTTTCTTCACATAGTTCTCTATCACTACTGGTTGGTTCTGCTTTAAATAAGCTGCTTCAAATTCATCAGTGCTAAGCTCCTCACAAGCATGATGACACACAGGTAGGCCTGTTATGTTCTTTAGGCCTTCATCTCTTGACCCCATGGAATCAATGATTGGTCTTCACTTAGAGATTCGCACATGTAACATTCCTTGTAAACCCAAATGTCGTAAATCCCAAGGCATAGACCAGCAGGATAATTTTATCATCAGTGCTGACACAGGCTTTTTGGCAAAAATCACTAGTAGATTAACAAAAAAATTCACTTGATCTGGAAAAAAAGCACTAGATTTAAATTTCTTGCATCATAGTTCGCAGATGTGCTTGAAATGATTTGGTACAGCGCGGTCCAAACACTGGCATGTGGGGCGTATGCGGCCCATGGACAGGTTTTGGGCGGCCCGCGAATGCTTTCTGTACTCAGTACTGTATGCTGCATTTTACACCAAGTCATATAAATGCACTATTAGCAACACAGCCCTTGTAAGTCACACCTCATTGAAGTGCACGCCAGGTCAGTGTGTAACTATTACTACAGGATAACTATCTTTTTATAATTTATGACGTTACAACCTACGATAGCTAACGTCTCTAGTAGGCTAACGCTGCAGTACTCTGTGACCATAAACCATACGTTTATTTTGAGGCGAGGTAGAAGTCATTTTTGTCACCGAAAGTGAGAGTTCTCTCTCTGGCGGGTGAGAGTTCTCACTTTGGCGGGTGAGAGTTCTCACTTTGGCGCGTGAGAGTTCTCACTTTGGCGGGTGAGAGTTCTCACTTTGGCTACTTTGGCGGGTGATAATTCTCACCGCAGTGGGTGAGAGTTCTCACCGCATTGGGTGAGAGTTTTCACTGTGGTGAGTGAGAGTTGTCACCGCAGTAGGTACCACATTTGATTGGAGTGGGTGAGGTTACTTATTGCGAAGACAACAAAAACCGCCTTGAGCTTTTCAGCCGGCTGTTTGAGGAATCTCCTGCCTAGTTTTGCTCCCATCTCCTTGCAATGATTCA
>JGI24022J15233_10011749_pt1 | contig 10015 bp, 7 predicted proteins | sample Ectturendosymbi2_FD_15233 | JGI IMG/M metagenome (IMG submission 15233)
AGGGAGTGAACACGTTCCTTTGAAACGAACGTAGAGGCGGCTAGAAATGATTTGCCTTGAACTCATATGATACCTTGCTCAGGAAATAAGATTAAAAGCTGTTTCTAGTAAAGTTCAGGTACCGCCATTGTTGCGTCAGCGTCATAATACCAACCTACTGGAAATCCTAAGCGGTACGCCGTATCGGCAATAATTCTTTTACCGGAACGGCGTTCCGGGCCGTTCCGGCTTACTTTCACCTCTGCCTAGATGTTTGTATTTTCGTTCGTTTCAAAGTACATTGCAAAGTTATGCCTCTGGGCAGTTTCGTATATTTTAAGTTAACAATGAGTTGTCCACGGAAGGAGTTGCGCAGGGCCCTAGGCCACGGCCTATTTGGCCTATGCGTAAATCTCTCACTGGTTACAAGGCAGTGTGATTAAGATATGATACCATTGCAGATTAAAGCGTAAAATGCTCGGCATTGTAAAGTAGGAATTTTTATTAGAAACCATTGGGCATACTAGCAAGGTTTACCAGCTTACTGGCAAAATTCACTAGGCAGCATTACGTATACAAGTTGTAGCATAACATGAAAGTTATAAATAGTTGGTAGTGAATTAGCACTGCTTTGCATAGCAGTATATTATAAGAGTTTATAAAAGATCAGTGTAAACAAATGTGGACATTTGAATTTTTCATCTGTAGACAAAATCTATATTTTCAGCACGGTAACCAGTTTTATTTTCTTCTAAGCTTTGCAGGTTATTGTGCTTTACTTTGCAATTCATCATCACTTTTTATACGTACAAAATATAAAAATCAGAAGTTTTCAGATATTTTGATAAAGTCAAAGGTGGCTTTCTTACTAGAAGTCATACTATTTCTTTCAACAAACGGCTTTCAAACACATCTTGGCATTTGTGCTAATGCAAATTTGTGCGTGTTTGAAAGCTCACATGAGAGAGGTAACCGACTATGTGTTTTGCGCTCTTTGTATAGTTTGCCGGGCAGCGCTGTTAGCTGGAATCGCTAAGACTGCAATAAGCAAAGCAGGCAACGAGTGCAGAATACTTGGTCAATTAGGACAGGTCTGTGTATAAATGCTCGGACACAAATGTAGTTTTCCAAACAGCCATTTTCTTGATTCTGGTCGTAAGAAATAACAAAAGGTCGTCAAGCATTGACGCCAAAACCAGTGACTGCATTTCCAGAATTGTTTATATTATCGTTATCTTNAGATACGTTTCTGCTGGTAACAGTTCTCTGAATCGTNTGAACTTTTGATTGTTGTTTTTTCGCTGATTTCCTCATGGTAAGAGCNCTGCTTGTAAAAAAAACTACCAGATTAAATTGTTTCAAAAGGTTTGGTATATTCTCTTGGTTTTGTGTCCTTGATTTAATTCATTTGGCATTTAAATTGAGGCACACCAACACTATTAAAGTTTTAATATGTGAAAACGAAGAGAAGCCGGAGATAGAGCCGGAGCCATGTGTATGCAAAGAAGAGCTCCAGAGCCGTAGCTGTGTCGTTTTTGCGACCGCTCCGCAGCCCTGCTGAAAAATGTTTATCTCCAATCATTTAAAGACCATACATGCTTTGGTTTACCCACTCAAAGTAATAAAAAAAGTGTCATATAAAACTCTGTGCACTTGCGAGTACTTTTAACAACAAATGCCTTGCAATAGTTGCGTAATGTGGCATGAGACTTGTACAGCTATTTTCTCTCTTTTATTCTCACTTGAAGTGAAATTTTTGTGGTTTAATCCTTGTGCACATGGCGAAGGTCTGGACAGGACTAGGTTTGCTGTTCCTGTATTTCTCATGTTCTTCAATACAATGAATTGGTAGAGGGGCATGCATTCACTTTTTCTCTTGACATCACCAGATCTCTCACGCTCCTGCTATCACGTGATAATTATAATTTGGATCATCAGTGTACTGGTAACAATGAAAATGTTTTCCATTTCATAATCTTCTGCAAAGCAAGGATTACTATACTGCACACACTGCTGTAATTTACAGCACCAAAACCAGAAGTGTTTAGAATTTTCTTTCACGATTTTAAAAGCTTGGGATTTCAGGAAACATTTGCAAAATGTCATCTACAGAAGAAATCTCTTGGATCGGGATATCGAGATATTGTTAACAATTACTCTACGTCTTGTGGTTTTCAGAAGTCTCTAGTACTTTTTTTTCTCTGAAACAACTACGTTGATTTGCAATGTTGGATTCTGGAACAACTGCCATCTGCCAGCAGGAAAATTGCCAATAAGGCAACTAAGACAATTGCCAAATAGTACACCTGCCCACTGAAACTACTACCAACCAGAAAATTGCCCTTGGCCTGCAAAAAACTTGTCATGCAGGTTCTTTTTCACTTGCGATACATTAAACAAAACATAATGAATAGTCTGAACCTTCTGGCCTGGAAAAATTTTGAAAATATATGAGCCTTTTAGAAACAGATATGTATTTCAATATAAGTCTGCTTATGTCATTTCTGGCTACTTAAGCATTTATTCATTAAGCACTGCCGCGGTAGCCGTCAAAAAGCCTAGGCCACTAACCTGGCAAGGCATAAAATAGAACCTGTCTTGCAGTACAGCAAAACCAGTAAACCAAAGCCTTTTTCTTGCAATAAACCAAACCAAGCTGAAAAAAATTCGTATTGGTGCTGTTGAGCCACAGGTGTAGGAGCAGGCAATTTTTTGGGGAGCGAAGGAAATTTTGCCCAAATTTGCACGAAAAACTTTTTTGAGTCAAACTCTCTTCCTACAAATTTTTGTAGGTTTTGGTACATTCTATTTTCTTCTACCATGAGGCCATTGACTTTAAAATATAAAATTCGTAATTCGAAATTTGAATCTTACTAACACGACTGAAAAAGGTAGCCTGCGCTAGGCTGTACAAGAATATTATCAGAAGTCAGGTGGAGCAGTAATCCTGAGCATCTGCCCCACAGTTCTTAAGTTTGGCGTTGCATCACATTTCAGCTGCTGCTGTCAGCAAAGAACCTCACGCCTAGCTGAGGTGGGCCTGAAGCTGCTTCCTTCTCTGAAAAGATGAATGTGATATATGTGTCACGTAGGCCTGATTTTATGTATGCTTAAGGTGCTTCTATGACATAATGAATTTTGTTATACACTCAACAACAAATAATTATATTTTCATTGATATTAACTTAAAATGTCGAGGCTCCTTTGCCCAAATCTTTTGAGATTTTGCCCAAATTTTAGACAAATGTAAATGTTGAGGGTGCGCTTGCTCCCCAGCTCTTACACCACTGTTCTTCGAATTTTTGAACGAATTGTCAAGAAATTGAAGGCGAAAAAAACGTTTTCAGTACCTTTTTTAATTTGCAGAAACAAGTTCACCCTAGATTAGATTTCGTTGGGTGCAGGACAATCTCCAAAAAGAATTGAATAATGTTTGACTGTATTGCCTTCTTTCGTGATAATTGCACCCAATGGTGGGATTCAAAATTTTTAAGAACACTTTTTTTCACTCCAGGACTCACTAACAACAGGTGCTCTCATTACCACAGTCTCCACCCAGATGCAAACCATGCTGGTTGGCCCGACATAAATTAGAATCCCAACAGCTACATTGGTTTCTGCATATATGGAAAAGTAAACCAAACCAGCTGGCAGCGATTGCCGTCGGTGTAGCCTTTCTAACGGCGCTCTCGTTCGAACGAGATTTCAGTCAAACCTGCTTGTAGTCTTGTTTTTCACTATTAAAAGTTAGTAACAGGTCTATGAGAGGTTTGCCAAAATAAGTTATAGGTTGAAGGTGCTCATGGGGTAAAATTGAGAACCCTTGGTTTAAGCCAATAACCGGTTCTCGGGATAAAACAAATTTTGAGAACAGGTTCTTGCCAACCGGTCGAATCCCATCACTGATTGCACTCATGTCAGTAATACAATTAATTTTGATCGAAATCGCTTCGTCTTAACAAGCGTCGCTTGAAAAATTTCTAAACGTGTCTATTAGAACCTTTGCGAACAAATCATACAGACATCAAATTACCATTTTTCGTCTGTGCTACAGAGTCCGTCTGCATCAAATACAGTGTTCCTGTAAAGCTCATCAGGGAACTTAACTTGGAACACTGAATAACAACTTAAAGCTGAAGTGAATAAAACAGGTTTCAGCATAAATTTCACTTACACGGGTTTTATGAAAAAAGCTAGATATCATTGCATGTCAGGTGTTTATTGGCCTGAAAATTGAAACAGTAGTTGCTGTCAAACTTATTTTTCACTACACCATAAACCTTTATAAACAACTCTTTTTATAACGTTAGCAAATGCTTCCTGAAATAACAGCTGACCCATCATGTTAATCTTACTGGAAAGAAAAATTGATCTGCAAGTTGCCGTTTGTGGAACTGACCCGGGCTTGCTGCAACTCATACAAAGTTTAGGTTTTCTGAAAGCATCAAAAGGGTTAGGATTTTCTCGGAGTTTGTGATACTTATTTTTTGACACCATAGTCAATTCTCAAAACGTCCTACGTTTGCTCGAATAAAGATCGAACATCTTCGACATGTGCGGACCAAAGCACGTAAGAAAAAAATGCACCATAAATCTTCCTTCACTTTCTAGTCTGGTCCTACCTAATTTCAATTGACTGCAAAGTGTATTGTGACAACAGAGCATAATCTAAAGGTTGGGAAATCTCCAATTTTTTGCCGTTTAAGTACGCTGACCTGTAGGCTACTGAGTTTGTTCGTCGATCTGGTCTGTCGAGAGTTTGTAACTAAAATTAGCAGCTTCTACCTCCTTTTTTGGCCCATTTCTCCCGGCTTACTCCTTCGATGACAAATAAACTCCATTTTATTGAATCGATCTTTATTTGTTATATTACGAACATGGGCGAGCACACTGCAAAGGTGGATTTTATAACGGTCCTGGCTTTCGTCTGCCACAGCACACATGAAAATAAAGTCAGTAAAGTCAAATAAAGTTATTAACAGCAGTACAGAATCTGATGTTTTACGCCCTTTCACCAATCTGTACAGTAAACCATGATGCTAAGAATGGTGGACCTTGCAGTTGCACTCTTCGACAAAACACAGGAAGGTAGCTCTTTTCGCCATTGACAATTAATCCATCATAAACGTTGAAAGCGCTGAAGATCGTTTTGGGTTTTCAAATAAATGAGAAAACCATCACGCGCATAGCATACACAACTAAATGAATGACTTCATGTTAATTCCTCACCAGTCGTGCTTGTGATGAGAACAGTGTTGTATTTATCTTCCTTGCTTGCACAAATAATTTGCACTGTTTGTGATGTTCATTTTTTGTTACATGAAACGACCTCCACTTACCTCAGACAAAACTACATCCATACAAACTTTCTTTCTTGCAAACACGTCTTTGGTAAAATCGCTCAAATTGTAAACCATAGTAAATGTTGATCTTGGGAAGGGAATGCCTACACTGTAATTATTAAAAAAAGTGAAAATGTCGGTGAAAAANAGGTGACGGTNAAAAAAATGAGTATACTTACCCAAATGAAATTTTCTGGTGCTTTTCACAGCCAATACGTTACAATGCAGCAAGACTCAAGGTAAAAATTGTTGGAAATGTCAAAAGTTTTTCTCTACCTGGTTTCTGTCAGTATTCGTCAGAAAGATGATATGGGCATCATGAAAATTTTTCTACAGCATAGTCGTTCAGTTGCTCGACTCAACCGTCGCACGAACAAAGGAAGTCACCAACAAGCAAATATCCCCGGCGTTAGGACGCAAACTGTCGCGAGTTTCTCAAACGAGCTCCTTCAGCTGAAAGCAGTAGTTCCTAACGTGAGGTGTACGCTCTGCAGGGGTGAAATTTGATCCATACGCGGGCCACTGAGGCTGACTGACGGGGTGTCGGTACAAATTTTCGAATTAAAATATTTTTGGATTTTGTTCATGTTGGTAAAGATATGTAGTTTAATGCATGTTTAGATTTAGGGTTATTTTCAGTAGTTTTTCGTTCTGATTACAAAAGTATTTTATGTGAAGTTATTGCATAACTACAGCGCCAGCACTTTCCATGCACTCTCACGAAGCGCGGACGTTATGGCAGCTCCTTTTTTACTGAAGTGGATTTAGAAATGCGATTATAACAGCTCTTGTCAAATTAAACATCTTAAGACCTCTGTTTTGTCACAACGGAAAGCAGAAACATTTTGTGATAATAGAAAATCTTATTTCTAGGTGTCATAAGACAGTGACAAACATCACTAGCAACAATTATTTCCAGTCACAGGCGTAACAAGGAAGGGGTTGTGGGCTCCTCCGGGCGGCACCGTTATGGGGGCGGAAAGTTGTTGAATAAAAGTTATGTTTAAAAGACTGGTAGTTTTACCTCTTCTCCATTTTTGTTTAGTAACCCTAGACTGGCAGCATAAAAACTCGGAAAAGTGGTTGCGCTCTCTGAGAATATTGATATAATGTTTACTCAAAAGTCTTGATCAAATTCCGGGTGATAAAGGACCCATGTGTTTGTCATAAAAGCAGGTATGGTTGAGGTGTAATTAGGTACGGAGGTATAATTAGGCAGGTATGATTGAGGTGCAGTCTCTACACGTTCCTCCCTAGCTAAAGCGGTTTCTCATACCCCACAGAAGAGTCTTTGAACAAAAAAGATAGATGACAATCCACCGCAGGCTAACAAGCATTACTGGTCGATTAGTTCGAAGTTTGTAATTACCTCACCTAAAATCTAGTAAAAATGGCCTTGCATGAAATCACGGTAAACACTCAAAGCTATCTTAATCCTTTCTTTCCTATAGTACGATCCTTGACAACACCCCAACGGCACATCATTACATTGTCTAACACCTATTTGCATTGGCGACAAACATTGCTTGAAACGCCTCATGCTACTGTTTGATGTTTTCTGGGAGATTTTCAACAAACAAGTGTCACGGATTTTCTGGACATTTTAACTGTGTGTAAGTTTGCTTTTGTAATGTAGTATTTTTTTGTGAATCTAGTGTTTTTTATCGTGAAATCTAGTACTTTTTCGTAACAACAGAGTGGCAACACTGGTCAGTGCTGCCACTCCTAGTGCCTTTCCAATGGATATAGTGTTTTTTCATTTCATCTAGTGTTCTGGTGTCTTTTATGTCTATCTAGGATTTTTATGAGTGAGCTTAACGTAATTAATTGAACAATTCTGTGTAATTGAGATCTTTTGATGTAGTGCAATTGTAATTTGCGAAAAATTCTACCTAATTAAATCTTAAATCACAAAAGGCAGCATAGTATTTTTTGAGCTAAACCGCTGCGAAGTCACTTGGTCATCTGATAAAAATTTCAGTGACTTGTACAATCAAACACAAGCCTTGCTGCTATCTCCCGTTTTCGTTGTCTCTGGTTTACAATGAGTTGCACAATGTCGATGGTTGGCATTGCAACGCATTTTCTGGGCATTTTCACTGTGTGTAAGTTTCCTTTCGAAATCTAGTGTTTTTTGTGAATCTAGTGTTTTTTATCATGAAATCTAGTGCTTTTCCGTAACAACAGAGTGGCAACACTGGTGGAAATATCAGTGACGCAAGCCTTGAAAAGCGCCGGATTAACAATAGTAGCAAATGTAGCAATTGCTACGGGCCCCGCGCTTTTGGGAGCCTCTCGAATCTTTGTGTGAAATATGTTCTTTACTCTATGCAAAGTTACATGTTAGAATTTAGGTGTCCGAGGCGAATTCTCAGAAAGGGCCCTTCATTTTACACATGCTACACAGAAACTTTATTCGCTTAAAGTAAGTTCAATTCCGCAATTTGTCTGAGAATTTGCTTCTGCGTGAAAGTGAATTTTATGTTTGAAGTCAATTGTTTTTAAATTGTTGTTTGTCTATACATTAAGTTGTTGAGGGTCCCCTTCTTATGGCACATTTGCACATACTTTTTGCCTAATTTTGACAAAAATATGACTTTCTTCAGAGCTCATTAAACGTGGCTCTAAGGCGTTGAGCCCTGCTCGGGAAACCATAACATGCTACACGAGTCAAGAAAAGCAGGACATAATGCAGAGCAAAACCCTTAATTTGATTACGTCTTCCTGGGACACGTGACACCCGTTATTTCCGGACCAAACTATTTTTTACTTTCATACGTCCATTGTTAATCACTTTCGCAACAAAATTGTATCTGTGCAGAGGAACATACATATAACACAAATTGTATGCACTGCATCACCAAAAGGATTTTTTTAGAGAGGACTCTTTGTTTGTGCGTAGAAAACGTCAAATACAATCTTGACACCATTTGGGGCATGCACTACATTCCAGTTTCTACTTAAGACTAGTCGAAAAATGATGTCGGGAAATATTTGAACGAAAGGTAAAAGACACCCAATGCGATTGTCGTCTTGGCCATAGCAGTATAGAGCAAATTTTCATTCGCCAGAAAATTTTCGAGAAATCTTCGAAATATGTTAAAGATGACTAGCATGTATAGTTTGTCGACCTCGACAAAACATGCAACCCAGTCCCTCAAGAAAAGGTTTTGTGGAGTGCCGCAGGAGTACAGTGTTTGTTGCAGCCTGTCACGAGCGGTAGAGTAAGTGCATTCCTGCTCAGAAGTTTGAGTCCGTGCCGGCATAATCAAATCACAACTGCTCACCGTGGGTGTTGGATTCCAACAAATGGCTGTGTGCTTTCGCCACTCCTTTTCATAGTCTATATCTGGGTTGCACAACGTGCAGCCTTACGGCCTTGTATAAAATGTATGCGGCTATGCACGTGTAATTCATAAGTTATGGCGACAGCGCATTTACAATCTTTTTGTCTCTATGTATGAGGGTGCTTTTTTGTATTGTATAACGTCTTCACTCCCACACGCAAAGTGCTAGACTTAAATATGCATCGCAGTAAAAAGGAACAGAAAAGTATATGAAAGAACACGAAGATGCATACGTGGCGATAGTAGTAAAAGTATACGCTTAATGTCGCCAATGCATTTACTTTGACGAAACACCAGCATAAAGGGCACACGCATGAATGATGCCAACGCTATTACTATAAATGTATTGATACTTTAATACAATGACGGCCGAACAGATGTGTGGAAGAAGACTCGGTTCAGCGTGTGGAAGTTGAACAGAAGCAACTCAAAAAATGAAAATGTCTGGAATGGCGGCCGAATTTCGTAAAAACAAACGTAATGCGAACGGCAACAGCGAAAACGTTGTGTACTGCTAGTGTATATAAATTCTATGGGCAATAACAGCAGGGTCGACGAAGGTTTCATTGCTGGGAGTATCAACCGTGTACTTTTTGCGGACGATCTGGTACTGTTTGCATCTTCTCAACAGAGCCTTCATCATGCATTTGAGAGAATGACAGGTGCCTTCACGTGGCCTTCCTGTATGACATTCGCTACAAATGTCAACTAGACCTGTCAATACCAGAGCAACCACTGCTATCCGGGCTGGATGTGTTCGTCATGGGGTGGGTCATAAAAGAGGACCCACGACACAACATGCTCCGGATGAAGACCGAGGGGCTTACTGCAGACAAGATCTCTGTCATTGAGCAGCTAGCCTATAAGGACAAGGCTTTTATCATCGTCCTACAGGAGACCCACTGCACAACTGTAGACAAACTAGTAATTCCCAACTTTTCACTAGCGGGGTCAGTCATGAGCAGGAACTACGGCCTTGCCACGTTTGTCCACGAGCGGTTGGAAATGTCACCGGTTGATGAGTCTCCAGAACAACCAGAGACTGAGTGGTTGTGTGTAGACGTTGCACGATAAAAGATCATTAACGTCTACAAACCTCCACGCTCGCGATTCACACAAACGGCCATGCCGACGTTCCCACACCCCAGTTTATACGTTGGTGACATCAACTGCCAACATGTCAACTGGGGTTACAACAAAACATCTCCTGACTGTGAGAGCCTGCACTCCTGAGCAATATCCAACAACCTTGAACTGCCAAAGGAAACAACCAGCTTCTTCTCTCACCGATGGAATGTCGGCACTAACCCACACCTGGCCTTCGCGAGTTTCGGCCAGGACAGCCGA
>JGI24022J15233_10011753_pt1 | contig 10014 bp, 8 predicted proteins | sample Ectturendosymbi2_FD_15233 | JGI IMG/M metagenome (IMG submission 15233)
AGGTAATTTTATGCCTGTTTAAGGTCTTTCAATTTTACGTGCGAACCTCGCATCCACTGAAAAAAGTGCGGCTGGAAAAGTCGGGCTCACTTTACCTAGGTCATTATCTTTGTGGTGTAGAAATGGTAATGTGTTTTGTCAACGTATATTTGCACTGCATCGTCAGCAACTTCAAAATGATAAGCAAAATATCGACATTGCCACACCCCTGCAAAAATTTCTGCTGATACCCATGTTCACTGATTTGCGTGGAAACAAGTGAAACGAAACGTTGGCAGAACGGTAAAATGGAGAGAACAGCAGCTAAAAAATTCATTGTTAGATTTTGAAACTGCAAGAAACAAAATTTTTCTGCTAGCAGATTGCAGCGTCCCGGAATGACGTCATCGCTAAAAAAATTGCTAGCGGACTGTTTCAAAACCTCTAGCGGACGGCCTGAAGACTGGACTGTTTGCAGCCCATGCCATCTCTTCTTTTGGCATATATTTGGTAGCCTATATTTTTCATGGAGGGTTAAGTTGAGACTTCAAAACAACTTGTTTGTTGTATTGAAAATCTAAACAAAGAAACGGCAAGATATATAAAAGAATTTAGTGATTTTATTTAACATGGGGGTAAGAATGCCTTTTGGGGAAGTGACGAACGAGACTGGAAGAGAGCTCGAAGAATCTGAAAAAACTGAACGTAGCTCTTGTTATGAAACTATGCACTTTTAATCAGCCAATTACCTCCTAAGGTTGTGTAGCAGTCATGCTGGTGCAACCGCTACATGTAAGCAGTCGGCCAAAGCAAGGAGAAAGGAAAAGACCCAGCAAGTGACACATATAAGTGACTTTCGTGCACATGGAAGAAAGAGCTCTCTTTGGCCGAATCGTCTGGGGCGCTGAAGACACCAACAACTGCCTAAAACAACTGCCATCGAGGTTTCTGGGTTCAAGCCCACACTGAACGTGTGCGAACACAACCGGGTCGGATACGCTTGAATGGCTCCCGATAACGGACACCTCCTTGAGGAACTGGGATGGATAACGTGGATCGCATGGTAAAAGCAACAAAAAGAAGAGAAGAGATAAAGAAGACAATGGCTCAACATACCGAAGACAAATCAAACATGACATGCACGTCATCTGACCTGGCTGGACTCTTGATATCAATTGGCAAGATAGTTCAAAGAGAAGAGAATGGGCAATCCAAAGACTTTGAGGAAGGAAGGTGATGTAGCAGTCATGCTAGCATGACCGCTGCATGTAAGCAAAATCGACCAAAGCAAGGAGAAAGGAAAAGACCCAGCAAGCGACACATATAAGTGACTTCCACGCATATGTAAGTAAGAGTTCTCTTTGGCCGAATTGTATGGGGCGCTGAAGGCACCAACAACTGTCTATCTTTTGGCAGAATCGTATGGGGCGCTGAAGGCACCAACAACTGTCTATAAGTTAGTGTCATTGAGATTTCTGGGCTCAAGCCCACACTGGAGGTGTGTGAACACAACTGGGTCACACACGCTTCAGTTGGAAAGCTGCGTATGAGAGTGGTAGAAGATTATAGAAGAGAATGACTGATAAAATTTGCATGTGTTGCAAAACAAGATTCTGCTTTTGTTGTGTACACTTCTGTAATCAGCAAAAACTAAAAAGATTGCAAACCGCTGAGTGCAGCTATTATACAGCTTAATAATGCGGTGGACTCCAAAAGAAACGAAACTGCATTTAATGTGTTGGTAGGTTGAATTTTCCAGTTGTTAAGAAATCAGTCACTGCGTAATTAAGAAAGTAGAAATTAAAAAATTAGCAGCCTCTCTTTGATGCACTGCTCAACAGAGATGAACATGGATTTGGATTTAAATGCAGCGGATTTTCAAATTTATTACGGATTTGGATTGGATTTGGGTTTAATAAATTCTGCTTAACCGGATTAGGATTTGATAATCTTGTTTGGGATTTATTTGCAACTGTCAGTTCTATTACTGTAATTATTTCGTAAGTTTGCTTGAGTGGAGCAGAGATGAGCGGACTGTCAAATGTTGCGATCCAGATCCAGCCTGAATTTTTAAAACTCAGTCCAAGTCCAACATCAGTGCAAACTTTTTCGAAATTAAAAGTCCAAGGCCAAAAAAAGTTCAAAATATTGACAAAATAAAGCTTTTTGATAACAAATATCACGCAATTCTTTTCCATTAACTCAGTCCAACTCCGGTCCTGATCCTTAATTTATGAAGCAGTTTACAGTCCGGTCCAATCCAGATTCAACAAAATTCGGCATAGTCCGGGTCCAGTCCAATCCAAGTCCAGCCAATGATCATCTGATGTGGAGTTTCTCACATCCGGCAAAATGTACATCGTGTTTGCGTTTGGAACAATAGCATCCAAAGTTTTCCAGTGAGGCAAGGTAAATTCCTGGAAGCCTGCTTTGTGTCTTCAAAGTTAAAGGAATTGGTGTGACTTTCATTGATTCCGTCCCTTTTCCTTTCCTTTAATCGTTGTACTACAGTGTTAATATGTGTGATTGTGTAGCCTAGCGCTATTGATTCGCTTGTTTGTAATGTAACTGTGCAATCAATGTGTACTCAACTCAGCCAACTGTATGTGTGACCGTGTACCCAGTAATGTTTGTCTGATTTGATATCTTATACATGACGTCATAACTGAGCTTCTCATTGCATTTGATGCTAATTGTGGTTACCTTAATCTTAGAAGTGTCCACTATTATACTAGTGTTCTAAGCCAAAAATAGAGCATAGGCTAAGTTAGTTAACTTGATTGAGTGTGTTTTCAAGGAATAGACACTGCCAGACAGGCTGGTTTCACGGCTACAAAAGCTGAGGATGCAAAATGCCAAATAATGAAATATACCATGACCTCCAACCAAAGCAATCAACAATTTCAGCGGTGCCCTGTAAAAGGCAGAGCTTGGTTGCAGAGGTTTGATGATGTAACCAGAGTCGCTAAAACTGATATCTTGCGTTGAGAAATGAAAACTAATAAACGGTAGTAAAAATACTTATACTGCAAAAGGTGATTTTACACTACGGTAAAAAAAGTCTATTTTGAAGTGTGATAATTTTTGGTTATTTGATTTCATAACGGTTCAAGGACAAAAAATAGGTTTCAACAGTTGTGAATGTATAAAATTTTTGAACATCACAAACTTCCATGCATTCCATGTTTGGAAGAAACGCATTAAGTTACAGTGATGATACAACATTTTTCCTTCACTTTTTTTGCTTTTGCAATGCAACCTTCTTCCACTCCTGTTATGTCATCAAACCTCCGAAACCAAGCTCCTCTATTTACGGAGCTCCGCCTTTTACAGGGCACCCTTTCTAACAGTGGCAATTGAGACCACCAGTGTGTATGGGTTATGGCAAGTCCACTGCCCCTTTTTTGAGTGGTCTTGCAAAGAAACTTGAAAGCGGTATGTTTAGGAATAGACTTAGGAAAAGTGCATTTTTGTTGGCCTGGGTGAAACCCAACTACTGATCAGTGATTGGTCGATGTTGCATTTTGCAGATACAGTATGTCACGTGCACTCTTACCCTGTATATTTGACCAAAATAACAATTTGTGAATATCAATTAAACAAATGAATGAGAATGATATACACTTTTGATACAACGCAGATAAAAACTTCCAGTATGTGACGTTTCCCCAAAATTAAAAAATATATTTATTATGCAGCAGTTTGTAGATATGCCAGCTAGAACAGAGTATAAAGGTATTCAGATTCTAATTTTTTTCAGCCTGCTTTAGGGTTGCCAATTCTTCTTGCCACAGATATAATAAATCTATTTGCTACACATGTTCTAGATATCGTAACATTTGCCACCAGGTTTTAAATCAAGCAGATAAATTAGTTCTGGCGATTATTTTATTATTCGCTGACGTTTTGCCCACCTATTCAAGTGGGCTTCCTCAGGGCAATTTTTTTTAACCACATATAACATGCAACTTACTAATAACAAGAAGCAATGAGCAGTATGACGTACAAAGACAAAAAATGTGAAACTGACCATCACGTCATAGGAATGGGTGAACAGCTTAGAGGTGTAAAATAAAAAACGCTGGGAGATGATCAAGTATAACAACACAATAAATACCGTAAACCTATATAAAAAATTCTTAAATTGCGTGAAGGTATGGGATAAAACAGAAAAAATAAAGTGTAAAATAGTGAACAAATAAAAGTGTAAAACTTGCGTGATGAGTGTTAGCAAATTTACAAGCACAAAGGCAGGTAAACTAAAGGAGATTTGGTGACGCATAAGCTTCGTTCATGTTTTAAAACATTGTAATAGATAGCTAGGAGGTTTGCGCTTTTGTTGTTTGTGCTTTTTTAACAATAGGGCAACAAAGTGACTTTTATGGTCAAATATCGGTGGAATTCTGCTGATATGATACATCAGCATCATTGCCATATTGACTGATATATAATATCGCCATGCCATAGGTCGAGCTCTATCAAATTACGATTGCACAAAAAGTTTAATTGATTACGATTACCTTGTGTCTGGTAGTTATGGAATATTTTTCCAATTATAATTGAAGATAGATTATAGGTCTTTACTGTTTTGTACATGTAAGTTATGCAAAAGCTGAACTAGTGAAAGCTCCATTAGATTAAGGTAGCGGCGATGGATACGCCTGTGGATCTTGAAAATTTAAAAACTTTTCATACACCACCTGTGACGTAACAATAACGCATGATAAGAGTGTAGTAGGCTTGGTAGAAACAAAGTAAACGTAAAAGATAAACCCTAACCTTAACTGTAACCGTAGCCTTAACCTAGCTGTAATCCTAACGTTAACCTAAGCTAACCTAACCTTAATCTAACGCTAACCTAATCCTAAGCTAACGCTGACTTAACACTAACCTAACCCTAACCTAATGCTAACCTAAACTTAACCTAATACTAACCCCTAAAGATAAGAAGTAAGCCTGAAAAAAAGTAAAGCAAAAAAAATACGAAAGTCGTCAAGGTGAGAGTCAAACTGAAAACCATTGGCATAGCAGCCGTAATGCATAACCCCTAGGCTACGAAATCCATGCCATTTGAATGACAAACTGATTTGAACCTTTTAGTTGAATTGCATCAGGCCAGGCTTGTCCGTAGTCACTTCCTTAAATTAATTAATTTTTAATGGTGTCTGTTCAAAACAGACCTGGTTACAAAACAGACCACAATACGTGTTTGTAACAGACCCTTTCCTTTTAACAGACCCCATTCATAACAGACCGCTTTTAATATGGACCATATTCATGACAGAACCATTATGAATGTTGACTGTTATGAAGAGGTCTGTTGTGAACAGGTCAGTCACTGCACTAATCTGGTCTATAAGTGCAATGAAAAAATGCTCTGGCAAGGAATTTTTTTACACACCCTTTACGCACTGTGATTACCTTTGACCTATAGGCCCAGGTGTGCTTTGAGCATGCTGCCTTGATTACATTGCTGAGATTGTCCTGCTGCGTTGTGTTTTGAAAAAGGCAGTCGCTACTGGATCTTGATATTTGAAACCATATTAATAAGCCACCTGTAACGTGATAGTAATGCATGAGGAAAGTGCAATTAGGCATGGTAGAAACATAGAAAATGTAAAAGGTAAACCGTAACCATAGCCCTAATGCTAACCCCTAAACCTAAAGCTTTGAAAAAAGAAAAGAAAAACCAGTCTCATGAATTGAAATGTGTAACCACTACCACCAAAATGAAAGTTGTCAAGGTGAGAGTTGAATTAAAAACATTTGGCACAGCAGACCTTAAACACACCCGCTACGCTACGACATCAGTACCGTTTGAGTGACAAACTCAGCATTTTATTCAAACCGCGTCATGCAAGGCATATCTGTAGCCAGCAGCCACTACCAAAATATTAAGATGAATACTGTACTGCAGCATCTTGTTCTATGCCCTGATGAAGGCCAGTTGTTGACTGTCTGAAACGTTGGTATATTTTTGTTTGATTTGGATGTTAAGTGTTTTCTACTTTTGCCTTTCTAAATATATAACCTAGTTATGTTCAAATAACCAGTTTCTACAAAAGTCAAGGGTTTGAATCCATCACCAAATTTTTTTTGCGAAGTATAAAAACATTTTACTTAAATTAGGCCAGGGTATGTTGCAAGTTTGAATAATTGAAAAAAGAAGAAAGCAGAGCTCATTTAGCTGACTACTCAAAAGCTTACTGAAAACCTAGAGCAGGGGTACTCAACTTTAAAGGCTAAGAGAGCCACATTACAACTCCAACAAGTGCCGCGGGCCGCGAACTACCAATTCTTTTAACCATGCATCAAATATAGGTAAGACTATATAAAATACTTCATACCATTTAATTTTCTGTCTTGCAGTTTGCCAATGAGTTTGCTGTTCCCTTCTATATGCAGCGTGTTAGTCAGCTTTCTTGACAAACATCCTCAGTTTTAGTAATAGTGATTAGTTGTTATATTGCAGTGAATAGATTTTACATTGGTCAAAACTCACGTTTTCATCATATTGGTCACTTTTTAAAAGTTCACCGATTATTCTTAGAAGTATAACAAAACATGAAGAACATCAATGAAATGTGGAACAAAAGAATAAGAAATCAAACGAGTATGGAACAAATAATGTAAAGCAAGTTTTTTCTAATGGGAGCTCTGAGTATGCATTTTTTTCACAAATAATTTTAAATCTGGTTGCTGCTCAGCTGTAGCTGCTCTCAGGAAGTCTGTCGAATGCCGATCAATTAGACAAGAAGGCTGCTTTGATTTGATTGCTCCTATGGTAGAGAAGGAACTTTCACACACATATGTAGATTCGAAGCAGGTCAAGATTTTCTGAGCACACATAACTAATGCCACGTACGATTTCTTTGGAACATAGGTTAAACCAAAAGGCAACAATGTTCTCCTCCCTGTGTCTTTCTTTGAGAATATTGTTGTGCTGCAGGTCTATCAGTTGGTCCGCAAACAAAGCTTTTTCGACTTCAAATTTTATGGTGCTGGCATAGTCGGATGTAACTTCAATGTCACCAACAAATGGATTCTCTGTGAAAGCCAGCACGCATTCCAAAATCTTGATGTCTGTAAAGCGCGTCGAAAACTTGTTGAGTTGAGTCAGATAGGCGCAGTAAAGGCCTGGGGTGAATGAAAATCAAAATGAGTCTGATCGAGACACTTGGGAATGTAGAACGAGAAAGTGTGCGAAGTTCCCTATCTCAAGCTGCTGTGAAAACAGGTTCGGTTTGATTGAAATACTGCCACATCATTCATCATTGTTGGTAGAATCCTTTGCTTTCCTTGTAGCTTTAGGTTGAGTGAATTCAGGTGGCGCGTTATGTAAGAAACTCTCCCTCCATAGCAGGTTTATTGGCTTTGGCAATATTCCAGGCAATTTTGAATGAGGCTTCAGTCTCGGTGTCATTGCATTTAACCATATTGTGCAAAATGAATTGGTGGGCTTGAAACCCATTGAGCAATGTTTAAAGTTCTTTCTCCGAAGATCGCTGTCATGTGGATAAGCTGCTTTAAACTCTGGATGAAGCTGTTCATGATGACGTTGCAAATTCGCTTGTTTTAGCATAGTAATTGTTTTTTGGCAGATAAGACAAATTGGTTTGCCATGCACTTCCGCAAAACCTAAAAAAGCAAAAACCCATGCAGAGTTGAAAACCCTGTTTTCATCACCTACTTTGCTCTTAGTTGCTATCTCAAAGGTACAAAAGATACGCAGCCTGGACTGAACAGTCATTTAGATGAGAAGTGCGCCACGTTCTTGTTTGTGTGTGTTCCTCGTGCACTCATATACATTCGTCTGTGCCGTTTGACGTTATCTGTTACGTCACTCGTCCTCTCTTTTGCATTTTATGTGTGTGGTCGTCTGTGGCTAGTCCAGCAATCATGTGCACGTACAGCGTGGACGTTGTGGGCCACAAAATACACTGCTACAGGCCGCATGTTCAGTACCTTTGATCTAGAGCAAACATTTTCTACAGAGGGCCACATTGAAGATTTTATTGCTGCCGAGGGCCGCATTCTCGTATTACATATATTACATCTACAATCGCTTTGAAATCTTCAAAAAAGTTTTGCATGAGCTATCACAAAATGAAGGTAATAATAGTCACTTCCGGTTGAGTAAAAATGCGGTTTTGAATGAAACGAGTGGAAAAAGCTTGATAGTTCTAATCTAATGGATAAAATTACTTTAACATAGATTCCAAATACGCAGGCTTGTGCATGGGAATGTCATTCTTATGGGAAACGTCCCATGGGATGGGATGGGACAGGCATAAATTGCTATGGGATGGGAATGGGACAGATAACTATGTCCAATGGACAACCTTTCAAATATGTACTATCTATGTACGTGTGACTGCCCTGCAGGCTGCACAAAATGCCCTCGCAGGCCGCATGTGGCCCGTGGGACGTAGTTTGCCCACCTCTGATCTAGAGCCTGTAATGAAACCTTATTACAAGGGTGGAGGCTATGCCCGATTTCATGTGGCTCTTGTGTAATTACCAAAAGTCTCACTAAATGACATGCATAACAATAAATGGCTTATAATGTTCTGTCATTATCAGGTTGGTGTGTGGTATTTAACAAAAAATCTAGCCAACCAAAGGTATGTGTGTGAGTGAGGAAGAGATGGGTTGATGTTTATTTGTGCCCTAGTGTATGATGTGGCTCTTTGCGGTAGCACAGCAAGAAATGTTTCTGTGTGTCTTACTGGTTGACCACCCGTGTCTTATTACATATGAAAGTATTATTTTAGATTTGGGTTCATATGTCCCTTACTGTTATCAGGATTCCCACGCAGTATTAGAAGTATTGAAAATGTATTGAATTTCAAAATCGATTTTCAAGACCTTGACAAAGTACTGAAATTGGCCAAAATATACATCAAGTATTGAAAAAGTATGGAAATTCTAAATGGAAAAGAAATTTGAAGTAGTTGAGCAGAATTTCACTGAAGGCAAAGCACTTCATTATTTATGCAGTGTGTAAAATTGGGTTTAATGATTAAGTATTTCAAAAAATGAAGAGAACTAATTGGACTTTTTTAATTTAGTATTGAAAAAGTATGGAAAATGATTTTTTCAAATGTGTGGGAACCTTGTGTTACACTCTTAAAAGATGAAATGTTTTCTGCTATTGTCATAATCACTTTTAATTAGAAACAAAACACTAGTGGTTGCCATAATATCATAGAATTATAACTGTTAAACAGGTTAACTAGTCTTTTTTTAATCAGAAATATGTAAGTTCATTTTGTTCTTATTGACATGACAAAAGATTGCTTCAAACATGTAGATATGAACTTTTATGGCTTAATTAAAACCCTTTTCAATACCCAGTGCTAAAGAAAACAAATTCTGTAAATTTAAGTCCAGTTCCTGCAAGCATGGAATAATTTTCCTTAGAATAGTTTTATTACATGGAAACTAAACTTCATTGGTACTTTGAAAGGAAGAATTTTCATTTTACTTTCATAACAGAACATCTCAACACATTTGTAACTGGCTGAGTTTTCCTTTAAAAGGTATAATTTGCCCATATTGGCCAAGTCTTGGCAACTCCATAACTCACCAGTTGATTGTGCTAGAGAGCTGTTTAAACCACTAAAACACTCAGCAAGTCTTATAGTTTCCAATGAAATAAGTTTCTTTGGTTTTGCAAGTCATTTTTTTGTGAGTGAATTTGTAAGTAAGGTAGGTTTAAGCGTTTTTGGCCGAGGTTATCAGGCCCAGGCCCCAACTGCAAGAGTGAAGTATTTTGCTCAAGTTTTTAGTGTAAATTAGGCTGAAATCTGAGTCTTTTGAGCCTTTGATTGGCTTTCTAGCATTACTGGTTCAAAAGTGATGGCCAACAAAATATAAGATTGTTAATTATGCTAAAAATTGATAATTTTACCCTAACTTTTGAACCAGAAACGGTAGAAAGCCGACCAAAGGCTTAAAATACTTCGGTTTTGGCCTAGTTTCCAAAAAAAACTTTGAGCGAAATACTTCTGTCTAGCGGTTGGGACCCAGGGC
>JGI24022J15233_10011756_pt1 | contig 10013 bp, 8 predicted proteins | sample Ectturendosymbi2_FD_15233 | JGI IMG/M metagenome (IMG submission 15233)
GCAATGTAACAGCTCGGCTTGCATATCCGTAGTCAGCGGCCAAACCACTGACTTGTATGTTATATACATATGCGCCATGAATGTAATCTTTTAATTCATTTATTGTTTTGGGATTCTTCTCACACACCTTGTACTTTACAACACCTCAAAAAAAGAAATCCTTGGTGTTAGGTCAGGTGAGTGTGGTGGCCATTCAATGCTTCATCTTCTCCCGAACCATAGCTAATAATTGTATACAAACTTTTGGACCATCTCCACTTTAGGGCTACCCTGTAGATTAATACTTGCAAGTAGCAACATTCCAGAACTAGTCAGAGTGTTCATCAAATACTGTTACAGATATTCTGGTCAAAGAACAAAAACGTAAATAGATACAATGAGCTGTAGTAGCCCTAAAGCCTACTCATACCAATGGCTCCACAACCTTAATTTACTTATATTACATGCTATTTGTATTTCAGAAGTTGATAAATAGATGCACTGTATTTATAGTGCCTATTCAGATTCTTTACATGGAAACGATAGTAGCAAACAACATTCGTGCCTACAACACTCATAATTCAGTGAAAAGGAATGTTTTGTGCGCAAGCAGATATAGTTGAGAGAAAAACAAAAGTTGCGCAACTTTTCTGGACCTAAAATTAGGAAGATGCCCTAATAGATATCAACGACCAGTCCCTGACATGCATTCTAAAAACTATATACATTGCAATTTATTAGTTTCCAAGTATAAGTTATCCGCAGTAGTATGGCTTATGGTTATACTCTTGATAATTCACATTTTTGTAATCTTGTTCAGTCGTTTAAGCCGATATATAGGTTTAAGAGCATTGCTTGATTTAGTTCGCACTACCTGCATAACATCAGACGTCTAAACCATATATATGTAAAACTGATTACGATTGATACATTCTCTCAATTGTGCCTTCTATGCTTGAATGTTGTGTTTACATATTCACTAAACTGTGTTTTGCAGTGATAACTTTTGTGTTGTGTATGTATCTATTTATTTTAATAATTAGGTTTTTTTGCTAAGTACGCCCGTACGGTCCACAATTGCTTGGTAGATCGTGCGGTCGCTTGATTGTATCCTTGCCATACCACCAGTGACTGATACTACTTGATTTCATTGTCACGTTTTTCAACTGCATATCCCTTAGCCTTATTTTTCAAACTGAACAAAACTGCATTTTCTTCCGCCTCGAGCGAGGACGAAGCTAAAACTCCGATTCGGGTTGATTGCATCATTGTCGGTTCATAATAGGAGGTGAAAGTAAAACTAGTTCGATTTCGTCAGTTATTTAACATTTTCAAACGATGTCGTGTTATTGATTTTTTTTTATCTGAAGGCTTATACACAATTGTAAACGCGTTAAACGCTCTTTGCATAGTTCCATTTTTGGTGGCGTTTTTACCAAGCTTCATCAGTGGTATCGTGGTGTGCTGACGTCAATTGCCGCTTTGGTAAAAATTGGTAAAAATGTCCACGACGCGGAATAGATTGATTAGTCCAGCCTTTCAATGTGTTTTGCTTTGTGAAATGCAGGAGAGGTTATCCGAGCTTGGGACATCGGTGTGGCTTCCATGAAAAGGGGAGAAGTCTGCGTTTTGACTTGCAAGTCGGAGTACGCCTACGGTGAGCAGGGCAGCCCTCCAAAGATACCGAAGAATGCCACCCTTGTCTTTGAAATCGAGCTGTTTGACTGGGAGGTGGGCGTTTTGCTGCTGCTGCGCTTGCTTTTGTCTTTTCACTTGCATCACGCGCCCGTTGGCTTCATCTGCAGCTGGTGACGGAAGATATGCAGCAATGCGTTCCATGTAGTGTCGAACGCAGCCTCGAACTGGTTTTGGATTTTTAGGACTCTGAAGCTCACCATTACGTGCCGCTGTTGATGTTTTCCGAACACATGCGAATACTGAGCTACCACATCTTGTTCGGTCATAGACCGAGTTTTTTTGAATAGCCGAAAAAATCAAGTCCTCCGTTGCCATGTCAACAGGGCGAAGACGTCACGTCTGCGAAGGACAAGGGAGTTATTCGCGAAATTATAAGCGAAGGCGAGAATTACACGACGCCCAACGAGGGCGCGCAAGTCACGGTCGAAATCGAAGGGAAATACCAAGGCAAAGTGTTCGATGAGAGCCGCACGATATCTTACGTTGTTGGCGAAGGTAGGCGTGAGATTTTGTTGTATAGTAAACGAGCAGAAGGAAATTTTGGCAAACGGCTGTCAGGTTTGTTTGTATGCGACGCTTCCTATGCAGGCAGGCAATGCAATCGAAATTGACGCCGGTATGTGTTGCAAAGAGTTATACATGTTTTGTAAAGACTTACAGACGTAAGTTATAGATACAATTGTGCTGAAAAATATACATGAGTTATAAAGCGTTATAGGCATGAGTTACAGGGTATATATACATTAGTTGTAAATGCGTTGGAAGTAGAGATTTTGCGAAAGGTGAAGTTCCCTGAAACAATTAAAAGCTCTAGGTTTGCTGTAAAAGCTTTCGAGGAATCAACCGACTGCGGACTCTGCTTTCGTCATTTTGCGATGATTCAAACTTGTGAATACTAGTTAACTGCACCATGGTACAGGTTGAATTTTCAAATCGCTAAAACAACCAATGTCAATGTTCGCATGCGAGCACGCTCGTGCATTCTTTTTTCATGTTTCATCAGCTTATTGTTGCAGCCGAAGACGACCTGGAGCTCATTCCAGCAATCGACGTCGCCGTGAAGAAAATGAAACTCAACGAACACTCCCTGTTTCGCATCAAACCGAAGTACGGCTTCGGCGCGAAAGGCAGCGAGAAGCACAGCATCCCCCCCAACGCCGACATCGTTTACGAACTTAAGCTGCTCTCGTTCGAGAAGGCGAAGGAGTCGTGGGAGATGACCGACGAGGAGAAGCTCGAACAGAGCGAAATTGTCAAAGCGAAAGGAACTGAACAGTTCAAGGTTTCGGGCGAGTTTTTCTTTTTTCTGATGAAATCAGAATGCAATGCCGGTTTTCAAATCAAATGGTTTCTTGTAGTTTTATCGAAGTTATACGGCGATCGTGATGTCATCAGCAGCTTTCGTTGCTGGCGTACTAACTACGTTGCTTTCCCGCCAAGGTTTTTTCGGTGATCGAACGATTTTTTTTAATGACCGAAAAAAATTGAGTCAATTCGGTCACAATGTCTGAAAATATAAACTATAGTGAATACTGTTATGGCGAGTTTCCGTACTACTTTGGGGCAAATCACCGAAATGTTTCAGCGAAAAAAAGCAATTTCCTGCACGTCTACTTAGTTCTTCTTAAATGCGTGGTTTGTCTGGCAGGCTGGACGTTACAAGAAAGCGATCCACCATTATAAGAAGATCGACGACTATCTGTCGTACCACGATGCGTCGGAAGACGGCTCAGAGGAAGACAAGGAGCTGCTTAAGAAGTGGAACGCTCTGAAGCTTGCCGGCCTGCTGAACCTGGCTCTCTGCCAGAACAAAATCGGACAGTATGCTGAAGCGGCAAAGAACTGCGAAAAGGTAGGCGTTTGGTTGAATCGGTGTCTGCCACTGGTTTCTCGGCCTATTGTCTTTGAACTACAGCCGTGGGCCATGGTCTGATTTTGAGAATAGTTCAATTTTAAGTCGACTGTAAACCCGTCTCTTTAGATCTTTCGTTGATCTTCATCGTCTTGTATTTCAGAAATAAAGGTTCAGTTGTATCTGATCAGCTTCGCTTTAACCCGCTTTTTTCACGTCGACAGGCTTTGGAGACCGATCCGCGCAACGAGAAAGCTCTCTACCGCCTCGGCGAGGCTTTTTTCAACCAGTCGCAATTCGAAGACGCCAAGACCAACTTCGCAGAGGTTCGCTGCGCCCCCTGGCGGACGTCATGTTTCGTTTTGCAGCCACTCCAGGATAAGCCTCAAAATTTTGCGTTAAAAGTGTTGTTTCGCGATGGCGACGTTGAAATTTTCGTGGGCGAATCAATCTGTTCGTTTGCTGTCTTTTCTTTATCTACTGTGTCTCAGGGTATTCCCTAGTTTTATCGCGCACTATGACGTAAACAATCATGGTTTGTCAGCAGGGTTGAGAAAAACCCGGGATTTAAATAGAAAAAACAACCCACCTGGTTTTTTTGGGCTTCTAAAGAAAACAACGTTTTTTTGGATTTTTAAAAAGAAACAAGATGTTCTTTTTTTTAAAGAAAACAGATAAACCTCATTCTGAATTGTTTTTATTCCATCATCCAATATCACTATTTTCAGAATTACACAATAATAACTTATTATACCTATTATGGCATTCAAAATTAAGGGTAAAGAATTGTTCCCCTCTTTGATTTTGCAGTGTTGTTGGTCAGTTCACTCCTAAATGGTAGCGCTTGGCAAGCACGCGCACAGTAAACAGAGAAACCACTCCCACACAAACTCTGCAGTTTCACGTCAAGTTTACGTGCATACCCTGCTAATTCAGCATCTGTGGAGTGTATTTTTTCAATATATGATTTGGTATGTTCCAAAATCAGAAAAGGTTGAGATGTAGAGAAAAAAAGTAAAGAGTGGGTTTTTTGGTTTTATTGTTTTTTTTTAAGTGGGCTTTTAAAAAAAACGGGTGCGTTTTTTTGGGTCGTTGACGACACCCGTGTTAACAGGGAAAAAGTGAAAACACGAAGAAAAATGAGACACCAGAGCACATATTGCGCACCAGCTCTTACTCAAAAATGAAGCAATAGGAATCCGTATCGTTATCCCTTTTTTTTCAAAATACTGCAGTTCTGGATGTTTTTCGACTTTCAAGCGCGCGGCCGTGACAATTTGCGGCACTGCAATTTGTTATCTGTCCAGGCCTTGAAAGTGAACGCGAGCAACAAGCAAGCGAAGACGATGGCAGACCGATGCGCCAGGAAGATCAGGGAGCAGGATGAGAAGGAGAGGAAGATGTACGCCGGAATGTTCGACAAGTTCGCTCGGCAGGACAAGGTGAGTGTCGGTTTCAGGAAGATTTGCATCTTTCAAACCTTGTTGCTAGCCAATGAAACGTAAGCGTTCAGCTTTCTGTGGCCAATCCTAAGCGGTGCTGGCGTGTTTCATAACGACGTGATGAATGCTCCACACATCATTGGCAACATTACATAATGTTAAATTTTAATGGTACCACTAGACATTTAGGGAAATGTCTTCAGCGGTTACGACTGGTTTCGGTTACAACTGGTTTCTGGAGGTTGCCACGCAACGCCTCATGGGTTGTCGCTTTGCAGAGCAACTCGGTAACCTGCTCTCGATGCTAGAATGGAGTAAAACGAGTCGAAACGGTCAAGTTTGTTGGACACGCGAATCCTAGTCAGAACTGAATGTACAGTAGTACCATTAAAATTTTCAAGGATTTTTTTAATGAAAGAAACGTCATTTCGCTTCGATGATATTGAAACGAGAATGGAGTTGCGATGTTTTCGGCCAGTGTCTGCTTCCGGGTGATTCCTTTGAAAGTTGTTTTGTTGACGTTGCCAAGATACGATTGTTTTTGTGCGAAACAAGTAGGTGGAAGCACGGACGCACCGAGGAAGAGGTAAGGAGCAAAGGGGGGTACGATGCCTCCTGCGTAGAGTTTTTGAAAGGCGACGAAACAGTGATCTCCGTTTGTTGTTCACAAAAATATCTTCCCGTAGACCTGTACTTACCGCACATGAAGGTAAGGGGTAGCAAGTGTGGAGGTAAGGGGGCGCATATGTGGGTGGAAGGGAGGGCAAATGCATTTACCCTCGGGCGCAACTTTACCTCGGTTGCCACTGGACCGAGGTAAATGAGGGTCAAGTCCATATCAAGCATCTTCGAAATTCTATCGTTTCGGGAAAGTCGTAAACAAAGGTTTCTGGAAGCAAGGAACTTCTCATTGACTACAGTCACTACACTCTCTCTCTTTCTGCTGTTTATGACGTCATATTGAACGTTTCGTCACCGCAAAAAATCTGTGTGAAGAAATTTGAGGTCTTCGTCACTCTATTTATTCACCTGGTGCTTTTTGGAAGTAGTTAGAGAAGTTAATTGAGATGATAGTTGGCTGATCAAAGAGGCTAATTGTCACTTGAATAAAGAAGTTAGGTGTTAATTCGCTAATTAAAGAAGATAATTTTCAATCGACTGATTAAAGAGTTAATCGACTAATTGGCAGGAGGAGGAAATCCGTCGTAAAGTCGAGCAGAAGAAAGAACGCGCGAAGGTGAAGACTGCCGCCGGCAAACCGGCCGCGAATGGTGGTCAGGAGAATGGTGACGCCAAGCCGGAGGCGATGGAAGCGGAGGAAGTGAGCGTGTAGAAGCTCTCTCGGACTTGTGCTTTCGTGAGGTAGACAAGGCCATTGTGAAATGCTAGTGCTGTCGAAACGAGCCACTGCGATACATGAGAAAGACTCCCCTTTTCCTGACTCGTCAAAGGTGCTGTGTCGTTGTTGTCCATGCATCGTTGATCGAACGTTTTGATCCTGACGTTTGTATTCGGCGTTTTGCTTTACTCGTTTTTGGATTAAACGCGAAAAGGCTGTGAATTTTTTGCCGAATACCGTCCTATATTGTGTTCTGTGCCACGGCAATACATCACAGGCAACAGCCGCTCCCTTTAAGCGCATTCGGAAAGTCATCGCGGTTCCTACTCGTTACTTTACACATAACAAAGACCGTACAGCACTTCAGTGAATTATTTGTTTGACTTCTCATTGAACGAGGCGATAAGCCATCTGTATACAAACACGCCTTCGGTTGTCACCGAAGAAAGCTGATAATATTTTCGGTCATGCGGGCATTTTTGCTACGTGATCTGTTTTTCGTTGTCCTTTGTGCTTGTAGCATGTGTGTTCATTTTTGAATGCTCCATGAAACCCTTTCGCTCAGCTGCTCTGTAATCGGAACGGAAATGAGGATTATAATTGGCGCTGCTACATTTGAATTTGTCGAGTTTTCGTAGTAAATTTACTGTTTTTCATTCGTTGTTGCAACTTTGATTGAAAACGACTTGTATTGTGTTAGAAGCGTACAGGATTTTACTACTTACTACTTTACTAGTAGCACGGTTGTTAGATAGACGCCTTGAAAAGATCCAAATCGAAGTTGGGAATCGAACCAATAACCTTAGTTTCAGCTTTGTTGAGCACATTCTGTCAAACTCCAAGGGAGCACACCACACGGTGTTGTTCGGGTCTGTGCAATTATTTCTAAGTAGCTTTGGACTGGGTGTCATGGATTTCACGCGTCACCGCGCATCAGTCACTGACGTCATAGTATTGCAAGACATGAAAAGAAGATCAGCAACTTACGTGACGAAGGAAACGATGGTTTCACTGCGATAGTCCAACGGATATGAAATTATCCGGAATTTAATACTTTTGCCGTGTTAGGCAAAACATGTGAGGGTTGAATACCAGGGTGTTCGACCGATTCTGGCAATTGGTCTTCATGCGGCAAATCACAGTAGTCCACCGTCACAGTATGGTGCGCTGTGACAGGAGAGGGCCAAGGGAATGTGAAAAGATTGAGATCACATTGAGCTTGAAGGTCGCGATAAACTGCAAGATGTACACAGGCTGTTTTGTTTCACTCTCTGCAACACAGGTGTAGTGGGATGCATATTTTTGTGATGCAAAATTGTTTTGTAAAATTTGACATATTTTTCCCAAAAAGAGGTATAAACGGAAATCTTAGTGAATTAAACTAACCATTATGTTTCTAATTTACACAAATTTGAATCAATCTGTTTTAATTTTCCGAATTCAAGTGAAACTGTTGTAATTGACTTAAATGTTCCTGATTCATGACAAATTTGGAAGAGTTTATTCTAATTGATTATTTCTGGCATGAAAAAAGTAGTAATGCCCACATTCTATAAATTTTTGACCGAATGATCGACAAATTTCATGTCTTGGGGGTGCAATCGCATCTACTGTACCCCCGTGCCGGAGGTTTATGCCCTGCAGCATGGACAACAGATGTTGTTTTAATGCTTATACAGTAACTTTCCAGTATGTCCCTATAAGCAATCCAATGCGGTGATTCGTTCAAGGCTAATATCCTCCTTCTTTTGCAGCTATAGCTAGGAAACCAACTTGAAATAAAATGTGCTATTTGCAGAGTTTCAGCGATGTATTGACTTGAAAATGCACTGAGCCTTGGCGTTCAACTTTAAATAACAACAGCGCAAATGTGCTTGACAGTGACAGCAGTGGCATGTTACTTGCAGTGAGTTGAGTCGTCGGGTGGCAGCCACGAGCAGTTCATTTCTGCAAAAGAAGAAATTGTTGCATTTCCACTCACTGATATTATTGATGCCAATTTGGCCAAAAACATCTCATGTTCTGTTACGTATTTGTGAAAGTTAAGCGAATTTTATTGTAGTTCAACAAGCAGACCGAGTTCAAAACAATGAAAATAAATGTTCTTTGTAAAGAGCTGAGAGTATGTCCAAAGTTGAAGTTATGAGACCGAGGAATAGGCCCATAACTAGGGGGAGAGTCCCTGGAAAATTTTTCGTCTCTGGAAAAATGTGTTAGACATTGTTTAAAAAATTTGGGCTCCTCTCAGAAAACTCTTCGACCCCCTGGTGCCCCAAGCTGGTTACGGGCCTGCGGAGATACCATTTGTTTTTTGCCCATTCTCCCAATTCGAAAGTTTGGAGGAAATTAGTGTTTTGAAGGTTTGAAAAATAGAATTCATCATGTGGTAAACTACACATGCTGGGAATTCAACCTTTTCACTTTCTTAACCAACAAAACTGATGGATATGAAGACTGTGCAGCAAACGCCATCATGATTTCGCTTCACTCATGGCAGTCCTGGAACGACGGATCGATGCCTATTGCCAATGAGCTGTTTCCAAACTTGGTTCTTCATAAATAAAAGACGTCACACCTGTTTTACAGACCGTTACGAATTTTCCTTTCCTTCTTTCATTCAAGCAATATCATATTCTTATCACGCCAATACAAACTACGGCGCAAAAAGTGCATGACGAAAACGTCGGCTGTTGTCAGTGTTCTACGTTCCAGTTGTAAATGATAAAAGAAGGAAAACTATCATTTTCTCAAAAGGACTCATTGAGCCAATAACATCAGCGACGAGACATTCTGAAGCGAAAGGGACTGTTGTGACAGAAAATGCAAATGAGTGCAACCGAACCCGTGTGCAAATAAACCTGGTCATAAAAACGCACTCCACTAGAAAATCGTTAGAGAAGAAACGTTTTCCTGGAAACTCAACGTTCACCTTTTTCTTTTTCTTCTTTCCTTTCTTCTTTTTCTTTTTCAGTCCACCGGCGAGTTTAACAAGATCACTGAAGACGTCTTTTTGCATTTCTGCTGTTGTCTTCAGCTTAATGTCGGGTAAATTGCCTGCGATAAATTCATACACGCAACAATCACTGGTTGTGTCCATTCTATCTGAGACACGCCTCAGCGCAATAAAATTTGTTATTTCTGAACCACTGGCAGCAGTGCAGTGGAAAGTTCCGGTACTTTTCCACCAGGACATCTGATAGCAAGCAAGGAACTGGTTGTGACAAATGTGTAGTGGGTTGTGACAAATGTGTAGCGGGTTGTGACGGATGTGAAGCGGGTTGTGACGTGTGTGCTGAAGCACTAAGTAGCACGAATTTCGGAAACAACATTTCGTTGCAACGAAATGACGACAGGGACAGTTTTGCATGAAGCACGTCTTTACAGCGCGCAGTGCAAGTATAGGAACTGCGTGAGGCTGATAGTTTGATTTAAAAAAAAACATTTCTTTAAGCAGCTGCATTGGCCGTGAATGCAAAGCAAAGATAACAACTTTTCAGACAAGACGTTGCACTGCAGTGCGAATGTTCGCAGCAAGTTTTGTTTCGAACTTCTAATCACTTTGATTGTTAAGACCCTATGCAAAAAAAACATGTTTACAGAAAGCTGTCTATTGAAAGAAATCCTTTCTCAGCACAGAATCAGACACTAAGATCTTACAGAGTATATATTTCGCCTACAAAGTAGGCATCATCAGCTCTTATTC
>JGI24022J15233_10011759_pt1 | contig 10012 bp, 8 predicted proteins | sample Ectturendosymbi2_FD_15233 | JGI IMG/M metagenome (IMG submission 15233)
GCCAAAATAGGGCCAACCATTTTTTCGAAATTCATCAGCAGTTACAAAGTCATATGAACTCACTATTAGCAATTTATTAAATGGCAACGCTCCTCAATCACAATTGTAGCGCAACAGCAAAACAAGTACGTGATGAAAGATTGTAAGAGAACACTAATTTCCATGTGTAGCCATGTACTCAGATAAATTTACCATCCTCGGTAAGTGCTAATGCAATCAACAACAATCTGAACAAAACCAACAAACACATACACCACCTGAATAACAGTAAGTTAACAAACGTAACAGTTTTCACTGCTACCTCTACAACTGCAGCTGGTAACACGTATTCTGATGAACTTACTTCCACATCAACTCAGAAACTCTAAGGATCCTAACAAAATTTTGTAATGAAAAACCTTCGAAATATAGGAATTTGGTGAAAATCTACAATGAATTAGTCAAAAAAGTGAAAAAATGTGGTTTCTCAGACAACCCAGGGTGGTCAGATCTAATTCTTGCACGGGGCCAGTCTATCTTGGAAAAGGGCCAAAAAAGAGCGAAGGGCCAAACAAAAATTTTGGGGCCAGCAAGTGTTATTTGGGACCAAATTTCCCAAAAGGGCCAACCTGGCAACCCTGGCCCACATTAGCTAATACAGAACATGCCTAGCATCGTCCGTTTTACGTAATGTGATTATTTCGGGATATGTTATATTCTACAAAATCAACAAATTTTCCGTAATAAAATTTTTTTCATCATTGACAACAAACGTCTTTGCGGGTCGGATGAAATGGCTTCGAGGGCCGCATTTGGCCCACGGGCCGTAGTTTGGAGACCATTGGGTTAAAGTATACCTGCCTGGGGAAAACAACAACCGTATTACGCACAGCAAGTAACACGCTGCTTGGGACGGATCTTTCATTTAAGCAGCTCGACTTTGCAGCCGACGAAAGTAATTCAGTTGAAAGTCCACAGCGGTTGACGCGTTACGGGGAGGGCAGTCCGATGAACGCCGCCTACCCCAGGTGGGGGTAACATTTTGACAAGTAGCCCGGATCGGAACCAGGCCGACGGATTGTTTGTGCAAACTACTATACATGAAACGTAGAAAATTGAAATGAAATTGACTTAATGGGAGTGATGGGACGTAGTTTGCCTGGATACAGGATCCTTCGAATATATGATTGTAACCTTTTCGTTCACATAATTACACCTTGTCTTGACTGGCTTTGATTATTTCCACGAGTGAAATGAAGTTGCTGCGCGCAGAAAAATTGATATGACGCACGAAGGCCATTTGTATCTCACAACAGCGTCGTGTGTTTTTCAATCCACTGCACCGCAAATACTTTGTGACAAAGCCATGGTTCGCGGAAGCTGCATTCAACAAATAACCGTGGCAACCGTGTATCCCAAAACGAAGATCGGTTGACAGAAGTTCGCTAAAGCTTTGACTGTCAGTAAAGAAAGCCCACGCTGAATTTTACTAACAGCAGTTGCGACTAATAAACCCACTGATGAACACCAAAGCCGGAAAAACTGCAATCTCATTTTACTGTACTATCGCAATTATTTGTAACAAACCAAAATCACGCGAGTTTTTGCCGAAACATCACCTGGAATGAGCCCGAGATTTCTTCTTTTTGGACGAGTGCTTTCGCGTTGAGTCAGTAGATTCGTCGGACTCGTAAGCAACCAGAGCTCCTTGAAAATGAAAAAACGACAGGTTGTGGAGGTTACAACAACAGCGAAAGCCATGTGCGAACCAGTACTGAAATTTCGTCAGCCACATTAGAAACTCCAGTCACACGAACAGTGCTGTTTTAAGGTGTTTTGAGACTCAAACTTTTCCGGCGGTCTCTCAAAATGCAGTAGAAACTCAGTTTACTACCACCATCACAATGCACTAAAACCTTACTTTACGATCGGTATTCAGATAAAATACTTGCGGCCTTTCAAAATACCGTTGTGGTCAGCAATGCCAAACCTTGAAAAAAAAGCCCTTGCACACGAATGTACCAAACAATATAACCATGAAAAGTAAGGTTAATTTCACTGGAGCGCTTTGTACCAACCGGTTCCCAGCGCATTTTTTAACAAACAACAACGTAACTGCGTACCATGGCGGGATGGGGTTCCACTGATCTCCTTGGTTTTCTTTCTTCGTTTTCGTTTCGATCTATCGTCGGAGCTCGAGTCTGATTCGCTGCTGCTGCTCTGCCCGCTGCTCAACCAATCGTTGTGAAGCAAAAAAGAAAATAAGGAAAAAAAGCGATGTTCAATTGGTGGCGAGCGGGGCAAACAACAGCTTCCACATCAGAACTTCGCAGCCACGTTTGATGCCAGGCGAGTTTAAACATGCTCAAGATCGACTTGAATGTTGGTTGAGTAGAACTTGAACGGCAGATATGTGGCGTCCATGATTTTTATTGTTTACCTGCTATTCCATTCGGCACCGTTACAAAAATTTCAACACAATTTCCAGATGTTTTTTTAAAACATCGGAAAACCTATTTTCAAATCTCTCCAAGGAAAAAAAACGCAATATACAGTAGTTCTAACCAGGGCTGTGGAGCCGGAGCGCAAGCAATTTTGACAAGCTGGAGCCGGAGCCTGGAATTTGGGTTCCGGTTTCACAGACATAGTTTGTGGGGCAAGCGAGTTATACAAATAATAACAATGTTTTTTTTCTGATTTTTTGGACCAAATTGTTCTGGAGCCGGAGCCAAAAACTTTTAGATGGTGGTGTCGGAGTCAAAAAAATTAGATGCCCGGAGCTGGAGCCGGAACCTGATATTTGAGTCCCGGCTCCACTGCCCTGGCCCTAACATTGTATTGATGGTCATACCGTTTTCGTTCTTTCTTCCTGTCAGAGTCGCGACCGACCTTCTTTTGTTTCTCGTCTTTCTCAAGTTCCTGACCGAAAACAAACGGGCGGGATCAAAATATACCAGTTTCAAAATAAGCACACACGTCGTCACGCGTCGTTACCCGTTCCACTAGTTTTTCTCTGTACTGGGCAACTTGTTCAGGTATGGTCAGCCCGTGCTTCCTCTCCCGCTGCCCTAGCTCCAGCTCGTCCTGGAACTTCATCACTTTCAGCTGAAACAAGAGGTGAGGGAGGTTACCCGAGGTCACCGAAACGTCGACCCCTCTGCTGGCACACAGTGTGGCCGTCAACTCAATTTGGAAGCGATGGTGTCATTGTCAAGCGCAAAAAACACCATCATTTTCTGCCTGGGACTGTGTACAGGTGGCATAGGTGGTCCCTGAGTCGAACGGCTTCACGTGTTTCACACAGCTGGACACAATGTGCTCTGTCAAAATCATGAAATAATGCGCATCTAATTTTTGGCTATAAATTAAACGGTAACTTTAGAAGCAACAGTTGGTATTTTCTGAAAATAATGCACCTCGCACGGCAGTCCATACCATCTAAGCCAGTTATAGGATAGTGTCAACATGTTTTGGCTGAAAACCTGCACTTACGGGTCAAGCCCAAGGGCTGCCCGAAAAAAGCAAGCAAACCGATCATATTTAACAAAGACAATTGTAAAAACAAAAGAACAAACTTATGAAGTTCACAGCAACCCTTAATGACTAAATATTTTGTTATGAAGAACTTCTGAAAAATTTCGCCAAATACGCAACTTCTTTTTGGGACCGCACATAATACAAAACAAAGCCTAACCTCAATTTCGCGAAGGCGTTGTCGCTTCAATTCGTTTGATTTCGGGTCTTCCTTCACTTGTGGTTTCAAGTCCTGAACAGCGGTGGGTTGCTAGATGAAGAAAAGCAGCATATATCAGAAACTTTTCAGCAAACTACTTTAACGAAAGCCAAGTACTAGCGACGGTCCCTACCGCTGGAGCAAGTGGAACTCCGTCCAGGTTCACGTCATCAAGGGGTTCCCCGTCAAGGGGTTCGCCGTCGAGATTCGCGTTTTCCAGAGTTTCCCATTTGGACGTGGTCATGGCCTGAGCTTCCACATCTTCGGGATCCACCGTTTCCCATTTGGACTGCACAAACCTTGGCTGGGCCGGTGCAGGCTTCTTGGCCTCAGGTTTTGCATTGACTGTAAAAGAGGATTGTACCGATTTCAGCGAGTTCGTAGGTTAGTGCCAAGGTTCGGCCTGGAAGCTGTTACCACGACGTGCATGTATTCAGGGGCTTGCTACAACAGAGACGTGTACAAAACATTGCCAAAAACGGGATGTGCCGGTTACAGCAAACTACATCAAAAGCGCTGTTTACCATTTAATGGACCACTGCAGAAAAAACGTTTCGGAAAAATGCAGAAAAAAGACTTTAACAGAAAAAACAGCGAATAGAATCGCCAACATAATTGATCTTACGAGGTACTCCATCCAGTGGATCGCCATCTAAAGGAGCCCCATCGACGTCGGGATCGGCCAAAGGAGCTCCGTCCAAATCATCAACTGCCTGATTAGCAGCTTCCGGCGCAATCGCGAAGCCGTCGACCTCATCGGCAACAACATCCTGACGACGAGAAGATGCTTGCGTAACAAACAACTGCAGCAACAAGCAGACTGCTCGCAGCCATCATACACGACAGGTTTTGGTAACTTTCCTTTGAAAGTTTATCTTGCAGGAAACATTTAAAATGAAGTCCTACTTTAGAAAGCACCATCACCTTGGTACAAGACTAATCTATTCCACCTTGGTGTTTTCGTCAAATAAAAAATTGCATTAATGTTCAAACCGAATGCACCGAATGCAAACCTGTTTGCAAACCTGTTTTTCGGAAGACTCGTCTCCGAACACGAGACCGAGGAAAGTGTTCTGCAGGTGGATCAACAACTTGTCAGGATAAATCGCCCAATCGTCCCAGGCGCGGAAGCACCCGAGAACTTTCTGCTTGAATTGTTCGGCGCGCAGCCTGCTGCTGATCGCGTGGTGCGCAGCGTGAAGATGGCGCATCACTTGCTCGAGACGCGTTTCGAAGCTGACAACGAAGTAAAGCTTGATGTGGACAATTTTTGGGGTGAAAACGGTCTATGGAGCTGGTTGGAAAAGTTGTCACCATCAGCAACACACTTCAATAGCTCATTGCTGGGGCAAGTGGGAACGTCTTATAGACGTGTTCAAAACACCCAGCACTTGGCATAATGCAACAGTGCGGACTTTGTCAAAAGAAAGGTTTGCCTCGAATGAAGTAATTGCGAAAAGCGAAATTAAAACAAACGTCTACATTGAATAAAATATTTACAAAAAAAGATATAATTTAAACCCACAAAACCCAAATGCGTTCAATCAACAACAATACTTTCAAAAGAACAATGTTTAGCTTGTACATGACGCACATCATAAAAATACTAACTGCTTTCGGAAGAAAGATGCATTGGCAACTTTTGCAGAGCTGTTGAACAGGATATCTGAAACGAGATAAAGACGGGCGATCTTCTTAGTGAGCGGAGTCTCTAGTATTGACATGCTCTCGGTGATGCATTCAACAATCTCCTCCGCGCTGTCAGCGTGATCGAGGCAAAACGCCATGGCGTCGCCGATGTCGTTCTGTCTCGGCATCAAACTCCGCAGTATATCTTCAAGCGTATCGCGATCTCTACAAATGAAAACGGGTACATGTCCATTGAAGACAATTCAAAGACAAGTGAGAAACCTACGAAATTTTGCAGTTAGTCACATGAACTACCACAGCAACTCAACCAGCAATCGAGACCCTTCTTCGCCTGTGCGAGCAACCAATGCTCCCTCAGCAGCCCGTAATGGCGAAATCATGCACATCGATTAGCTGAGAGTACTACAAGAAAATTGCGGAGGTCTACCCCAGTATTAATGAACCGTATTAATGAATCGCTGTCCTTGCTATCTTTCTAGGCAACCAAGCTGATGCATAAACCTATGAATAAAACCCTCGGTCATCGTAAATCCTAAAGAATGATACTGCTTAAACCGAAACACTTACTCTTCACACATTTCTCCTTTCGGTTTATCGCTCTCGTCCGTGGCATCATCCCCGTCGCCATTTTTCTTCGACGCCTTGTTTGCCCCTTCACCTTCGCCCTCAGAATCGGTGTCGTCCATGCCGGTCGAGTAGGGGTTGAGCGGGGGGGGACGCCACAACGATCCGTTCTTGAAAATCCGAAAATCGTTCTGACGGTACCTCGTCGGCGTCTCCCCCTGAAAACAACAAAAAAAAACAATATACAAAAGCAATGATTCTGCTGAGACTAACAAAGCAAGATTTTGCTGAAAATGAACTAGTCTTACTTGCAGGATTGAGTACAGGCGCCACCTGTAGTAGACATGTGCCGGGCTCTTGTTTTCAAACAAAAACCTGAATAACAAGCAGTGTGTTGATAAGCAAAACAAAAGGAACCGACGCCATTATACAGAGCATGAAGGGCTTACCTGAAGAGGGGATTGTTCATCTCCCTGTGCATTATCATGGCCTCAAACATGGGTCCTTCTCGAACCACGAACTCTATCATCCGGTGTACGACGCTCAAAAGGTTCCTGTAATTGCGCTAATGTCACGAAGGAGGCTCCAAGCCTCTTAAACAGCATCCGAAAAAGAAAGATCGCGCAAAGCTACAGTCACAACGCTGCTAGACAGTCGGTCAACACAATTTAACCGTATTTCTCAACATGTAGGCATCGAATGTTTGACGTTAAGGGGCATAGAACTTGAATTTCACTGATCAATCACTCAAACAACAAATCAAACATAGGCGTAGCCAGGGGGGCCCAGGGGGCCATGCTTCCCCAAATTTTGCATATCTAGTCACTTTGCGCTTTGAGAAGCGACGTCCCGAACAACAATACTGTTGCTCGCCTGAAGTCAAACATTTTGCCCCCCAAAAACGGTTGGGCTGGCTACGCCACTGAAAGTAAATACCTTAATTTGAAAGCAGACAAGTTTTTGTTGAGTTTTCTTTCAACAGATAACTACATACTTACCACCAGCACCATCACGCATCATCACAAACAACACAACATCCTGGTTTTACTATCAACTGCAACATAACATATCAAACACCATCAAGAGGTGTCGGTACCTTTCCGTAGGAACTACCACACGCACAATTGAGTTTTTCAGTGTCTGTTGATTGGACATCGTGAATGCAGATTGACGAGCATAACATGTAGAACGAAACAGAATTTAAGCAAACGTGTTGGTAACAGGAATACAAAAAAAAGAAAAAAAACTAAACAACCAACAACAAAAGACAATTAAAAATTATCATTTTGGATGTGGTGTGTTACTGTATGTGCAAGACGCTTATTTCAACGTGAATGCTCCCATTTGGACAACGTAAGTTAACAATCAATCCACTACACGGCTCATCACAAGTATCAACGAAAACCCTCACACAGATTTTATGCTAATTAAATGCTCAGATCCATTAGATGACACTTAGTGGCACATCACAGTTTCTGGTGTGGCTAAAGACAGTCACGCAAACTCACGTTTTCAAAATCTTCATGATCAATAAAGTCTGGAGGTATTCCGGGACCTTTCGGCTGTTTGGCAGAATCTTGCGGCTGTGCATTAAATGGCAGACCCGATGGCGGTGGAGGCATAGTGCGTTCAAGCAAAGCGGGAGGAACATACACAGGGTGCGGTGGAATAGGTACAGTTTTGCCCCAACCGATCTTCATTTCATAATCACTAACCACGCGACCTGCAAAAAGCACACAAACGCGGTCATTTCATCTATGTTTTCGGCCAGTTTCAAATTTAAATGAAACGCTTCTTGAAACGACTTCAAGTCGTGGATCCAGCTTGTTATGGGAAACGTACCCATTACTGTTTATTATTTTTCATGGCAAATCATGACATTTTTTCAATAACATCAGTTCGCTATGTAGCGAATATTCCAGTACTGGAATAAAGTGGTCTTTCACGCTCACTAATTATTTTTTGACTAACAACGCATTAGATTGTGGAATTAGAGCGTACATTTTCGCAAGCCGATTATTATCGTCATTCACATAAATACGACAAAATGAAGGCAAAATAACAAAAGTTTTGCATTTGATAGTTGCTTTGAATTGAACACCAAATAAGCTACTGATAATAATTTTTCACAGCACACCGCAAAGAAGGCGTTTGGCTTCGATAGAGCTGTTTCCAGCCAATACTCAAGGATCCTAAAATTTTTCCTCCAATCGCAAATGACGCTCCAGCTCAGAAGACAATCGCAATTTTCATGCCAGTTTCGTTGCGCATATAACTCGTTCAAATGCACCTATCACCTTGCAAATGACGTAAAGCTCGCTCTGCATCTTTACGAACCATGAACGCAACAAAGGCACAGTTCCTCTCACGCGAGCGTTCCTCTTCCGTTCTCGGCCACATCACCTGCAGCAAAACACAATGTAACCAGAGCAAGCGTCCCGGCCAAACACCGAGAACCGATGATGATCACGATATTTTAAATTATAGTACAACACCAACTCGAAAAAGCACCTTAACACTGGCCAAAGGCCCATACTTCCCAAACACTTCGCAGAGCTGCTGCTCATCCATTTTAGGATTTACATTTCCTAAGAACAAATTTGTTGTCATTGGATCTCCGCTTTCGTGTGAGCTAGCAACAAGATCGTCAAGCACTGTTTCGTGTAAAGGAAAATAAAACAAATGTTGAAATGCGAAAAAAGGATATTCACATCAAACACCAAGCAAAACAATCGAACAAAACGCAAGATACAATTCGTTTAACGTATCGACCGCATGTCAGGATAATGTCGCTTCGAAACACCAAACTTATAGTAGATGCAGTGCCTAGGTAGCATTGCTCTGCATACGCTTCCAAACAGGTGTTACCTTTGGTCAAGGATCACAAGCGATTGTATTTGAACGAGTATTTAAGAGCATATTTAGGAGCATGTCAAGCAATAAATAGCAATGAATGACATATAATTGGCATACACAAATAGCAAAGAATGCAATATACTTACAAGACGGATTGCTTGATACTGATGCCACCATTTTATCATCAACAGGCTGAAAACGAGACGACCGCGAAGGTCTAATTCGCTCTGGGCTCAGCGAAATCATAGCTGATATGCCAGTGCGAGCGCGTTTCACTGCATGCCGTTGCTCGCGCTCCAACTGTATAACTTTGAGCTCTTCTTTGAAAAGTTCTAAGTTACTTTTCCTTTTATCTTCTTTTTTCTGATTCACAGAACACAACACAAAATGCGTCAAACTCCCACGTTGGAGGAAAGTAAGCACTATTTAGACGTTTAAGACAGCGTTTTCCAATCGGTTAGGTAAACGGTGGTTTGCAATGGGGCAATGCATATAGCAGGTAAGCATTTCGAATGACAATTATGGTTCGCAAACAAGTAACAGCCGATTCAAAGATACTATGTGTAACTAACGCATGAATTGCAGTTGTAAATCACATCTTTGGTTTACACCTAACATAAAACCAAAACAACGCTAACGAGAGTGTGCCGTTAGATTGTCATACAAACATTCAGCTAAAGACATTGGAAATATTGATCAAAAATAACGAAAGTCTAACTCTTACACGGATCAGGAAAAAAAAATTTACTGAAACGAAAATGAAGTGCTTGTAAAAATCAACATGCATACTTTCAGTGTTGGTCTAACAGGTTTTGCTGGCTTTGGAGTGACAGGCATGCTATGAGTCTTCTTAGGAGCTTCCGGCTCTTCGAATCGAGATTTAGGTTTGTACAATTTACCTTTCGTATGTTCCGCTGCAAAAAGAAGCGAATGCTACTTAGTTTACAGCATGGGCCAGTACAATTCATAACAGCAAAATCCCGTCAAAAACGACAAATATTTAAGGAAATCTAGTTGGGTGTGTTGAAAACATCTTGTTTTCATCTACAGGAAATTTCATTGTTGATTCAGGTTTCACTCTGATCATCAAATCTCTATGAAATAAAATACAGTAGTGCAGGTTTTTTTTAAGGAAAATGTTAGGTACCCGGTATGGATCTGCAGGGACCCGATTTCTCTGATTCTAGGGACCCGATTTTCTCTGATTTTAGGGACCCGATGATAATTTTC
>JGI24022J15233_10011762_pt1 | contig 10011 bp, 5 predicted proteins | sample Ectturendosymbi2_FD_15233 | JGI IMG/M metagenome (IMG submission 15233)
TTAAAAATGGTTGGATTTCTACTTGGTTTGCAGTGTGGTTATACGAAGTTCCCATGCTTTCTATGCTTGTGGGACAGCAGAGCTAGAGCCCAGTACGGGATAAAACAAGAGTGGCCTGTAAGAGAATTGGTGTCTGGTGAGAAAAATGTTCAAGCTCACCCTCTGGTGGAAAGATCTAAAATCATTTTACCTCCCCTTCATATCAAGTTGGGTATCATGAAACGATTTGTAAAAGCACTCAACAAGGATGGTGACTCTTTCAAATATATTTGCACCAGATTTCCGGGATCAACGATAGAAAATTAAGAGCTGGTATTTTTGATGGTCTCAGATAAGAACACAATTACTTTCCAAATTCCATGAGTGAAAAGAATCCTGTGCTTGGAGTGCCTTTGTAGAATCTGCCAAGAATTTTTTGGGAAATAGAAAAGCAGTCAACTACAAAGGGACTGTGGCCAAGTTACTAAGCACTTTACAAGATATGGGTGATAACATGAGTATCAATCTTCACTTCCTATAGTCATCTTGACCGCTTCCCCGAAAATCTTGGCGATCTGAGTGATGAGCAAGGGGAGCGGTTTCATCAGGATATTAGTGAAATGGAAGCAAGGTATCAAGGTAGGTGGGATGCTGCCATGCTATCTGACTACTGTTGGTCAACTAAACGTGACGATGCTTTTGCCATTCATTCTCGGAGATCATTAAAAGGGGAATTTTGAGCTGACATTTGACCTTTTTAAAGGATTCCATTGACAGTATGCTTGCTTAAACTCACTGATTTGGCTTGTTATTGGAAGATCCAAAAAAATAAATATGCAATTGTGTTCATACAATACCATTTCATCATTTTGTAGTAAACTCATTTTGTCACTATAGTGGGTGCATCATAGCAGGAAAACTAGACCTGATAGAGAAAAACTGACTGCAGTTTTGAAGTTAGCGCCCCAAAATTAGGTAAAAACAGTTGAAACATTTTTGGCACTAAGAAACAAATTTTTTTTGTCGGCCGGTGTTATCAGAAAGGGCGCACATTTAAATTTTGCCACGGGCGCCACTTTGCATAGATACGCCACTGATGTTGACACAACTTACGAGAATTAGAACACCACGCAGGTTTACAAATATGAGCAAATGAATTATGAAAGATCGCCACAACTAATATAGCTTTGCACTCAGTATTCACTCACGTGTAAGAACAAAACCTTAACGATTAAGACGTATTCCACAAGCCTGTATAGATTTATTGTAACAAGCCACGTGGTTTTAAACTGCGTGAGAAGAAGCCGGCATACCGCATTTATTCGATTGTAAGCCGCGGGTTATAAGTTTTTTTTCATCATTCGTCCGGCTTACACTCAAGGGCGGCTTACATTTTTATTCCTACACCATATCGAAAGGTGTAGATCAGTGTTCTTCAACAGTGGCTTAGGGGAACCCTAGTGTTCCCCAAAACATGTAGTGCGGTCAGGGGCGCAAAGAGGGGAAGCAAGGGGCCACTATTCCCAGGGCGCAGGATCACTACAGGGCGCCGAATCGCGGCGGGGCCGGGGTCGCCGACAAGTCCCAACATGGTCACAAGTACTTTCTTCAATACAGTATTTCCTTACGAAAGACTATACAGTAGTTTTGAACACGGAGGTACTGTTGCAGACCCCGGGTCTAGGGTCTGAACATTTAAATAAGAAAAAACTTTTTTTCAAAGCTCGACTATTTTCTTGTTATGTCGTCGACTTTATTCTAAGGAGCTTTCTATTCACACATATTGAAGTTGTCATCTTGACGACTAAGAAAGATTTCCTGCATCGTGCTTTGTTATTCTTATTATGAGTCATAAAACTGTCCCTTCTTTTGAACAAATTATTAAATGAAATTCATAACGTCAATAGCGCAAGGCCAAGCATTCTCGCTAAATATTATCACCGGTCAGAACATTCTATTTTGATCACTTCACAGTTGAAAATCAAATTAATGCCAGAATAAAAGGTACGCCGATTCAAAGGCAGACCATCTGCACCGACTTCCTTATTCGAAACGTGCGTTATTGGGAGAGAGCATAACGCACATAGCAAGTGTTCTTAAGGTTCTGCAAAGCTGTGATGCACGTTGGTTCGCCGGAAAGTTTACGCCACAGATCATTTGTCAAGCGCAATGTCTCCCTTCACAAAGCTTTCGCTGTGGTTCGCGCAAGTTCGTAGCGTTCAAAACAACTTCTCAAAGTGAGCACTGCGCAGATTGGTTTGGATAATTGCAACATTGTTAGAAATAAAACTTTAACAAGCTACAATGAATTATTACATATTGTGACATTGCGTCACAATAGCGCCAAACTTGCTTCTTGCCCCGGGCGTCATCGCCTTGTACCAGACATGGCGTAATCGTCAACAGCAGCGGTCCTCAAAACTTTTCGGATGCTGGGCCAAATTCGCGATCTTATCAGCGTCCACGGGCCGGACTATTTTGTGTATTGAAAAACAAAAACAAAAAGCATAACGTTAATCACGTTTGTTTATATTGTTATTCATTTCCCTGCTCGATAACATGTTTGCAAGTTGACTTATGAAACTTCTGCTTTTGTTGCATAATAGTTGTAATATTTGGTTCCATGCTTTATGCTGCAATATGAAGAGTACCGCGCAAATGTGAATCTGAAATTCTTTTTGCAACTGCCAGATAACGCTTACGCTTCAAACTCAAAATGCCTACTACAATATAAAGATTCCACTGCACTTATGCAAGCTAATGTAGAGTCTACACCAGTCTAGACACAATGGCCTCAACCAGCTGACTTTTCGGGGGAAGGGGAAAAATGATTGTAACTTGTTGTACGTAACAACTAAATACGTTTCAGAAAAAAATTGGGGGGCAATGGCGCGGTTGCCTTTTCCTTTTTACAGGTCTGCTAGGCAATAAGCACGTGTACAATATTAAGGTGCTGGTGCGCGCTAAAGACCTGCGCGTGTTGAGTTAACCTTCGCGGGTTGCGGGTACTCGCATTAGCTCGACGTCCTGGTTGAACTTGGTGAAAGGCGGGTCGGGTGCGGAATAAGAAACCTTTTGTCAGGGTAACTGAATGTTGACCCAGTGCATGTGAAAGTGACATGAGCAAGAAAATCTAGAGAGCTTGCGATACAAAGGTGCAGCAACATTCTCCAGCGGTGACGAGACCATAGATTATAGTCACCAGCTCCCACTGATCTTGCAAAATATATGCTCGGGGTGATAACCAGGCCCGTCACCAGCTTGGGACACAAGGACGGACGAAGAGTTTTCTGAGAGAGGCACAATTTTTTGAACTATGTCCAATAATATTTAACTACGTCCAACACATTTTTCCAGGAGGGACAAAAATTTTCTAGGAGGTCTTCGCCCCCCCTGCGTCCCCCCTGGTTACGGGCCTGGGGATGACAACTAGCGCTGCTAGTGATGTATGACTGGGCATGTCGTCAATAGCATAATAGTAAATTTAAAGAGTTCGTCAGTGAACGGCATACTCTTTTTCAACAGGGCTTCAAAGATAAGAACGAAACGTTCAAGGTTGACAAAAAGGTTTCACTTTTTACTTAGCAGTGTTTACAAAACGCTTCTAGTGGATTTGAAATGAATCACATAACAAATTTCCACTAGCGACGAAACACGTTGCATGAGTTTTTAGTGGTTCTCAGACGTATATGGCAGATGTGGGAGTGGGGTGGGTGCGGGTTGATAGTGTGCGCGGGGTGGATGGAGGCTTAAGTCTGAGGGTGCAGGTTAGAAGCTTGCGGGAGCATTACTCGACTTCTCAAATTTCTGCGGATACGGGCCCGGTTTAAGTTGTGCGGGGCAGAAGCAGGCAAAAATTTTCAACCCACGCAGAACTCTAGGGCGTATAAACTTCCAACGGAAAAAGCAGCTATGGCGTAACAGTTGTCTGTTTTACATTTAATTGTCTGTGTTGTTCACAAGGCATAACATTATAAATGAGTGACCTAGGACTTAGGTCCTAGGTAAATCACTTTTAGTTCATACATTGCAAGTTGGCTAAAGTCCAAATTTTTTTAGTTTAGCTTTTGACTGAAACGGAAAGGTTAGTTTACTTTTGTTTCTAAAGCCGATATCGAAATAAGATTCTCAATTACCGCAAATGATTTTTGCTTTTTGTGTAATTGCATCTCACATTAGTCTATTTACACGGATGTTTTACAATACTAAACGTTCATAGGAAAGCTCGCGGACCGGATTGGAGCCCGTTGCGGGCCGGACTTTGGGGACCACTGTTCAATAGTAATCGATTTAGAATCTATTAGAGTTTTTTGAGTAATTGTAAGCGATTGAACTGACTAAGAACAACATGCAATCGTAATTGACGATTCCTTTCGCGATTAAACTTTGAAGTCTTCACTCTACATCACTGTGCGATGAACTGCGGTTTTGGTGGCTGGGTTTCCTCCTTTATCATAGTTTGTTATGTTTGTGTTTGAGGGGAGGCAATTAGCTCATCTGGGTGCGTTAAATCCAGATGGTCCAGCTGCAAGCACATAGTTTGTAGCGAATTCTCGCTTTGTTCTAGCTAGCCTTCTTGTTGGACGCCAGAAGTAACGTAGAGAGCGTAGTGAGAGGTAGCAACAAAATGAAAGCTTTTCTTAAAAACGAGTTGACAATTAGGTAACAGAAGAGATAACGGTACATTATGAAGAGAGGTCAGTGGCGTAGCCATGGGGAGGCCTGGGGACTTCGGGCCTCGGGCGGCACTTTCAGAGGGCGGCACTTCGCTGACCAAAAATTAATTTTTGAAAGAAGTTTAAAAGTTCTAGGTTTCGCTATTATTTTGAATACATTTTCTACCACATTTCAATTTTAAATTTAGAAGCTAAGACTGGTAGGCTAGCCTAAAAGAACACGACACGTGGCTTTGGAGTGAGTGAATTGATAAAATGTTTGAGGGGCGAAGAGTTTCCTAAGAGGGGCCCAAATTTTAAAAAATATGTTCAATAGTTTTAAACTACATCCAAAACATTTTTCCAAGGGAGGCAAAAATTTTCTTGCGCCCCCTATTTATGGGCATGCTTACTTGGGGGCCAATTTTGCCCCAGTCCCTGCACTTTACTTGCCAGAAAAAGCCATTTCAGCCATCTCAGTCAAACGTTCTTTGCGCAAAGGAAAGAGATGACATTCGACTGCAGACTAAAAACGTTAGGGCTCCAGTCGTTTTCGATTTATATTGCCCCTCCTCTGAAAATCTGATAATTTTTTTTTTGCATGAAATCACGGTAAATAGTCAAGGCTACCTTAATCCTTTTTCGCGTATCGTTGGGGGGCCCAAAACGCCATCACACCCCAAATTTTTAGAAAATATAGTCATTTTGTGTTTTGAGAGGCGTTTTTCTAAACAAAATAGTGTTATTCGCCGGCATGGTTTTGCAATACAGTTTTCGAAATCTTTTGGTAACCACTCCCGTCGCCACGGGTTGTTTTGGTGGGCTTAACCCCCCGAAAAAGCTACAAATGCCCCAAAATTGAAATATGAAACACTATAAATCAGTGGATTTTTTGTCAAATTTTAGAATGTCAGTCCCCTTGCATAAACGCAGTCTCCCATCTGAAGAAAATAATATCCTTCTGGTGATGATTCTGTTGGTGGACAACAAAGGCAAGGAATAACACCATGCTCGTGTCATTGGAAGAGGTCCAACACAACAGCTAGACCAAGTGCGCAGGTCAAAATGAAGACTGCAAGCAAGCGCTTCTCAACCATAGCCTGTTTCAAACTTGTTTAAAAATTTTTTTCAAAATGGGTCCCTGCAACTATGGAGGGCTCCGCGCAAGTGCCCATAGAGTTAACGTTTGAAGTCTTCTACATATTCCAAGAATTTTAAACCGCTACTGAAACGTGAAGTGAACAATGAAACGTTCTTTACATCACTGAGATCATATTATCAGAATGATTGTATAGCCTGCTATACGTAGTAGATATACTATTTTTAGTTAAAGACCACACAAAATTTTATAATACTACACGAAATTTTATAAATGTTTACATTTTTAAAGTAGGTATGCCGCCATCACATCCCGTTATTTTTCCTTTTGATCCCCTGGAATGAGTAAACTATTAAAATGTCATGCGGTGAGTTTACCGGAGATTTAAAAACCAATAGGGAGGGCAGTTTGACGAAACATGTGTGACTCGTATATGCCCATGCAAAGAAAGCAGAATATAGAAAAATTAATGATGAGAAAGGTGGCGACAAGCAGAAAAAGCAAGAATTATAATCGACAATTAAAAGCAAGACATATTTCAGTTTGTTAGTGTTTGATTGCAATTTTGGAAGTGCTTTATTAATCCTTATATCTTTGAATAAGCACGAAACATGAAATTTCATTTAAAATTTTGAAAATAAATTTGAGAGGTGGAAAGGGCGGCACTTTTATGGTCGGCCCCGGGCGGTAACTTAGCCTCGCTACGCCACTGGGAGAGGTGTTGGTTTTGTTTAAATACAGTATGTTCAAAGCGAATCTCTGAATGTAAGTGCTGGAGTAGGCTACGTATAATTAATACAGTAATTTGCATAAATTTTGTTGTTTTGCCTCCAACTGAACACAACTGGTTGAAGTCGTCACATGACAAGTTTGAAACGCATGTCCTGATTCATTGAACATGACATCTGTAACAGCTCAGTCCCATGAATGGATGATGGTTGTCATGATTTCAGGGGTGGCAAACAGTTAGCAGCTTCTTGTTTGCATTAAGTAAACTGTAGTCTAAATCATAACTCTAAACACTGAACCCCTCAAATTAAAAGTTGACCCTACACTTTGACCATAAGCCCTGATCCTAAACCCGAACCATAAACTCTTAAATCCCAACCAATTGTCTCTGCATATTGTACTTGTCATATGACCAGGGTTGTAGTTGGGTGCGAACGTGTGGGAACGATTTTCCCGTACATTTTTGTGGTGTGGAAAAGCGTTCCCATACCTTTTTGCACTAGTAACAGTACTTTAAGATGTGAGATCTAAAGGATTACATTAAAACATGGTTGCGATCTCACAGACGTGCTAGCGACATGCAGATTCGCACTGCTAGTCAAAAGTCTACAGTGAAACAGGAAGATCCAGTGTAAAAGTTATTGCAAGCAAATGCTCACTTTGTTCGAACTATTTAGTGTAGCCTTCCTCTTTATTTGGTGTATGAACGGCGTTCCCACATCTCTTTTTTTAGCACTACACTCTTGCACCTGACCACTTCAACCACCTGTGTTCAAATGAAGGCAAAGTAGTCCCAGCACAGGTTTTGTCTCATGAAGCAGAATAGACACTACCCGAATGCGTTGTGCCACTGTGGGCCCTGTCATACTCACAGGGCCGGCCCTAGCAGGTGCGGGGCCCAATGCAAGACCTAGACGCGGTGCTCCTCTGAGCAGTAGTTCTATGACGTCATCGTGTTCAGTCAACCGTGCTATACGACCATGGTAGAGCGCACATATAACGTCTTAGCATTAGAATTGAGAACGTCTGATAACGTTCGCTAATAGAGGAAATTCATCGCTAGTTTTAACTAGAGCGTTGTTTGTTAACAATGACATTTTTAAACCGTTTCTATTGAATTCTCGAGTGCAAGGGTATCTGGAAAGAATGAACAATCTACCTAAATACCATGTCGCGGGGGCCGAGAGGTGCGGGGCCCAAAGCAGCTGCATCGGTTGCATCGGCTTATAGCCGGCCCTGCATGCTCATAAACAAAAAGTTTGACATATCTTGCAGGCTTGACATATCGCGTAACCTAAGTACTTTTGCGAGTCAGTTGCATTAAAAAGCACACTGAAGTTTTACCACACAGTCCCGTAGCCATAGGGGATCTTTGATGGGCTTAGCCCCTCCGAAACAAAGCTCCAATTCTCCCCGAATTTAAATATGAAGCACTATAAAACAGTGATGTTTGTTCAAATTTCAGAATGTCAAGCCCCACTGCACAAATGTAAAGCCCCCCTAGCCTATCGAAGACTTTCTGGTGACGGTTCTGTTGCCACACCAAGCTTTGCATTAGCCGTTTCTCTGTTAAGAATGGTTAGATTTTAATACCATCAATGAGTTCACATTCATAATTTCATTTATTAATCCTATTCATTGTTGCACTTTAACCAAACCTAACTACATAGAAATGCTTGTGTACAAACCAAAACAAAACAGCATTCAACCCAACACACTGGCTTAAAATATGTCATTTATATTGAAATGATTGACTAAAAATTCAGTCTAAGAAGTCAATGTCACAAAAGAACAATTTTGCATATCATGTTTAAGAAAGAAAAAAGCTATCTGGCCTGGTATCATCCAATAACCAGTCAATGCACTTGCAGGCTCACGTAGAATAGGCGTGAAGACTGCAAGGTCTGGTGTAGACTACAGTTCATATTAAAAGAACTAGGGTGCTCTAGCTAGTTGGGACTAGAAATCACAGACCTACACTAGCTGTAGTTAGTGCAGGTATGGGTACGCAGAAGACAACGTCCTTAATGTATTGGCTACTGGATGAGCCCTATCTTGCCACATCAGTAACAGATTAATGCTGACAAACTTGGCGTGCCCAATTAGCAGATTAACAGGGGAAATGGGATTACATTACAGCACAGAGATTACACCATAGACAGACTCTGAGTCATGGCACAGTAGCCTGACTTACTCTAAGCCACAAATTATACGTCTTATGTCACATATCCCTCAAAGACATTTCCCCAAGGATAGTTTATCACAACAAGGAAAAAGTCAGACTAGTCTACACGTAAGCGCAACACGATCGAGAGATACTGGAGCCAGACATCGACATACGATAATTTGCAAATCAAGCCTTCTCAAGTGGAAACACTGGCCCTCAACGGAGGGTGGCGCGCATGGGCCACGACCAGAAAAGCTGATGAGATTTGTTTTCGATTTGCTTTTGATTTACTTTTTTTGCAAAATGAAAGTGTTTCCGAAATGAAAATACACTTGTTTTTGAAAGGATAATGCTTTTTTATAAAACATTTGCAAAGCGAAATGTTTTTGAAACGATAGTAAAAAACAAAATTGTTTTTAAAACGAAAATGTTTTTATTTATAAACCCACTGCGAAGCGAAAGTGTTTTTGAAACGTAAGTAAAATTGTTTTCTAAAAGAAAATGTTTTTATTTAGAAACCATTTGCGGAGCGAAAGTGTTTTCGAAATGAAAGTAAATTGTTTTTGAAACGAAAAGATTTTAATTTGGGATTACATTTGAAATATTTTTTGTTATTTTTTTTATGCTGGAAAGAAAAAATTTTTACGGTGGCACGCATGGGTCACCATACACCTGTCCGAAAGGTAGTAAAAATTCATAAAGCCTGGCGACAAATCTAACAAGCAGCAAAATCATGCTACTCATTCTTTTCATTGGCAACCAAAACTTTCCACAGATCTGATCTTCCGAAGTCAACAGATCTAAGGTGATGAAAACCACGTTTCAGTCGAGTTGTGACCACCTGTGCGTTAACCGCTGTCTTATCCATTTAGAACAGAGGTGGGTAACCAGCGGCCTGCAGGCCAAATGCGGCCCGCGTGAACATTTGATATGGCCCGCCTCAGAATTTTCGTTAGCCAAGGTAGAGTACAACATCGCGTCAAAACGAAGCTCCATGATAAGCAGGTACTAAGGAAGTTAAGAGAAGTCGCTCTTCCTTATATTTATAGATAAAGGTAGAATTTTAAAATACAGTTAATTGATTTTGCGGCCCGCCAACGATAATGCAGAATGCATGCGGCCCGTGATAGTAAGTATAGGTTTCGCATCCCTGATTTAGAAGGTCTGTTAGACTGAATTACTCCTCACCAAGTACGACAGTAGCACTGGAAAATGGAAATGGTCACTTGCCTACCACATGGCAAGAGTCTGAACTGATGCGTCACAGCATTGGGTTGTTACATCTTAATGTAGTAATTGCTGTAAGTCTACTGTCCTGAGCGCAATGCTGGCAAACAACTTCAGTCAGGGGTGCAGCGCTTAAACAAGGTGTGGGAACGCCG
>JGI24022J15233_10011763_pt1 | contig 10011 bp, 9 predicted proteins | sample Ectturendosymbi2_FD_15233 | JGI IMG/M metagenome (IMG submission 15233)
GGCCATTTCACATGTGGGTGCACCTTATATAAAAAAATGAGGCATTTTTGTGACATTGGGTTACACCCCTTGTTGGATTATAATGATTTGACCCGTATGACAATTTTTGCACATGGTTTTGGTTTCTTCACGTGAGAAAGGTAAATTACGCTGATGAATGAAGTGATAAAAACAAGCATAACCTGGGTGACCAAGAGATTTGTGTAGTTCGGATGAGAGAGATTCCAGGCGCAGCACTACACATCCTTGAAAACGTATCAGGTGCAACATGCTCAATGCCAGGTTTATGGTGAATATTGAAGTTATATTGTCCCAGTTCCAGTTGCCAACAAAGTATTTTTGTGTTTTTTATCTTGCCATGGTGGCGCTGGTCAAACATGAACGAAATGGCTTCTTGATCAGTGACAATAGTAAAATAACATCCTTTGAGAAATGTTGCCATTTACGCACAGCTTCAATTACAGCAGTTGCTTCTTTTTCCACAGCAGGATAGTGTTTCTCGCAATGGCTAAGTGTGTGAGACATGCACGCCACAGGTCGACCACCTTGAGACAGAACAGCAGCTATAGCATTATCTGAAGCGTCGATTCCAAGTTCGAAAGGGACACCCGCTTGAATAGCACCTAGGCTGGCTTTGCCCAAATCACTCTTTAACTCTGTAAAAGCACGTTCAGCCTTGGGACCAATAGGGAAATGAGATGCTAGTAATAAAGGTCTCGCCTTCAGCTCTTTGGAAGAACTCTGAATAGGAAGATCAAACAGTGCTTGGAGTCGTTTAGGATCGGGTTTTAAATTCTGGTACGAAATGTCATAACCAAGCATCCTGAGCGAAGTCATGCGAATTTTCAATTTTTCTTCATTTAAAGTAAGGTTACATGCAGCTGCAGCGTCAAGTAAGCATTTGAGATTTAGATTGTGCTCCTCTATCGTTTCGCCAGTGACGGTCAAGTCATCAAGGTATGCATATGCTTTCTGAAGCTGATACCTTTTGATGAAACAATCAATAGAACGTTGAAACGTGGAGACACCATTCGTAACGCCGAATGGGAGTCGTTTTTATTGGTAAAGTTCACCTCCCGCTGCAAAAGCCATGTAAAACCTTTTTTCTTTCAACAAGGGAATCTGATGGTAAGCGGATCGTAAATCAAGTGAACTGTAGTACAAGGTTTGCGCTACTTTGTTCACCAATTCTTCTATGTTTGGCAGCGGATAGGCATCTAACAACGTGAATCGATTTATAGTCGTTGAATAATCAATCACTAACCTCTTTTTCGGACCTTGGTGCACAACGAGAACCTGTGCTCGCCATGGTGATCTAGAAAGCTCGATTGTGTCAGCCGGCAGTAGTCGTTGAATTTCAGAACTTGGCCTCCTTGGGAGTGTATTTCTGTGGCCATCCTCTACACATTAAATCATAAAAATCAAAAAAATCTGATTTAAATTTAAAAAATCCAATTTAAATAAAAAAATCAGATGTTTTTGATTTTTTTTTTAATCATGATTTTTATCAACCCTGCTGGTGATAGATACAATGTGATACTGATACCATGTGAAAGTCCATATATCTTGTATTAAAAATTACTTTTTAAGAATTTTTGCCAACATGTTGACTTTATATTCACATTAGATGAAATGAAGAACCTGAGAAAGGAGTATCTTCATGCCCAGGAAGAAGTTAAACGAATTCAAAGTATCCCTCTTGTGATTGGTCAGTTTCTGGAGCAGTCGATCAGAACAATGCTATTGTTGGATCAACAACTGGTTCAAACTACTATGTTCGCATTTTAAGCACAATTGATAGGTATGTACTGTATATCATGCACAATCTAAGGTTGGTAACAACATAAACTCTCGTTTATGGAAATCACATGTAAAGGTTAATGTTTGAGCAGGTATTTGCTTCTATTAATACCAAATAATTTTTTAGAAAATTTTCTTGAAATATTCTTGAACTTTGACTAATGTTGCAAAAACTTTGTACTCCATAGGAAGTTTAGCATAAAATGCAAGATTAATGCAAAACTCATACAAAATATCTTGTTGTTGATGAAGGTTTGGTTATAATGTCACCCAACAAGCCTTTTTGCCATGCATGCAGTAACATGCATCATGTAGAAAAAATTCTCTGTGCAATTTGGTCATGTAGGATGTATGTGTCCAATAAGTATTGTACTTTTCAGCAAAAACATGTGAAAAATGGTACCATATCAAGTTTACAAACTTCGTGTAAAATTACTGTCAAAATGTCAACTAGATCCTGCATGTGTTGCAGGGAAGCTGCAGAAAAGATTTTATTCAGAGCCATTTAGTTAGTTTAATTAATATTTGTGAAATATTCCTACAAATTGAACCTTTACTCCTTGTGGCAAAATTTTCACATTGAAATAATTCCTGCAATGTGCATATATAATTATAAAATTTAAAACTAAAAATAGATTTTATACCAAAACTATGACTTTTTGGCCATAACTTTTGAACCAGAAACGCTAGATGGCCTATCAGAGGCTCTAAAGACTCATAGTCTAGTTTCCAATAAAAACTTGAGTCAAAAAAATGGCTCTTGCAGTTTGGACCCAGGGCCTGATGACCTCAGCCAAAAATGCCTAAATCACCCCACTTATGACACCACCCACAAAAACCTGAGAACCAAAACTTTCAAATTTTTTATAAATCCGAACTAGAAGGCTCACCCCACCTTTTGAGGGTTTGAGCACTCATGAGCAGCTCTCTAGCTCAAGCACCTGGTGAGTTATGGAGTTGCTATGTGACACAAGAAACATGGCTCATGCAAACTGTCCCGGAAGCTAAGGTGTTAAAAAGCTAGTTCAGGTGGGTGATCTAACCACTACCCAGGCAGCTGTCTACCGCAATCATGGTTGTGACAGTGAGGGCGAAGTTGTTGTCTGGAAGTCATAACATTTGCTTTAAGCCGTTTTGATTCCAGAGTTATTGAAAGCAGCTTTGAATCTTAAAGTTGCAACTTTGCATCCTAAAAGTTTGCTCTCAAGTACTGATTATTTATTGGTGTCTTCATTTCACTTATAATGATGTTTTACTCAGGTGGATTGCAGTGAAAGTGATATGTGTTGGGCAAGACTGTGCTTTGGTGCAAAAACGCAGTCATTGCTTTTTTGTAAGTGCAGGTTGCAGTCTCAATTTCTAGGCTTTGTTTGTGCAGCTGTGGAACTTTCATATTGTGTTTTACCAGTTTGGTGAGGCCTGCTGTAAATACCTGTAGAATCCTTTTATGTCCATGTTTAGTGAAGCAGTGTTCATGACTCCCAAGCAACAGTCTAGCTAGCTATATGGTTTAACCATCTGGATCATTCTGATTTACGTAACGCAGTACAGTCGTCCAGCAATTTCATAAATATATATGGTGCGTAGCTAACAGTGATATAATTGCATTCTGAATTGCATTGCCCAAAGGAAATTGATTTATGTTATGATTGCTATGATAGTAATTGTAGATCCAATGTGAGTCTTATTTGGATCAGAAAATAAAACATTTTTCTTGGATATATGTTGGTAATGAAATCAAGTCAGAACGTTGAGTGGGTGTGCGGCTGACTTGTGTTGGCATTGTGATAATCTTGCCAAAGATTGTAAAATGTAGGGCAGATCACCAGCTACAGCTTAAAAATCTTAGTTGATTTCAAAGGATGGTTGTTGGACTTGGTCGTTTTGAATTGTTGATAATACAAACAGCAAAATTGTTTTCTGTCTTTGGCAGAGAGTTGCTAAAACCAAACTCTTCAGTTGCTCTTCATAAACACAGTAATGCTTTGGTGGATGTCCTTCCTCCTGAGGCTGACAGCAGTATAACAATGCTTTCCGCAGGTAAGAAATTATGTTCTTGGTCATTAAAGGAATATATTTGCAGTTCTTAGTAGGGATCGACCTATATGGCTTTTTTGGGGCCGATACTGATATATCGACCATTCATGGATTGATAACCGATATTTCTAAAATTTTTAAATCTTGTTTTTTTGCTTCATTGTCAAAAATATAATGTATTCTATGCCTTACATTTTTTTCAAAAACTTCAAAAATCAGGATTTATGAGCTAAAATTTTTTAAATGCAGCAATTTCAATATTTTGCTATGATTTTTAATTAATCTGATTAATGATGATACTTTTGTTTCGGCTGCAACGAACAACACGTGTTCCACGGTTCATCTTGTCGGCTTGTTTGTGAAAACGCACCTGCTAGCGTTGCTGCAAGATGACTGTTTTGACTTGGTTTGCTGTGTTTCCTTGGGCAAGTTGTCTGCATGCGTGAGGAATATAACAGCGTTTTGTCAACACCTACTGAGGCCGATGATATCGGCCGTTTTGACCGATACCGATATATCGGTAAAACCCAAATATCGGCCGATATATCGGTCTGTTCCTAGTTCTTAGCTTCAATCCTGAAATGCCCTTTCTGTTAGCTGTGTCTGATAGTGCAGGAATATCCTGAACTGAGCAGAGATGTTTTTCAAAAAGCACGTGTCAATTCTCCAGCGTGTGTTTTGTAGTACACAATCTGACACAGATGTTTGCGTGGGCTTACTGCTTCCATAATTAGCCAAAGTTGTTTTTGCTGCTTTGGATTTAAATGCAGAACGCTTTAAATACTTTTTAAAATTTTCGTTGCGTAGCTTTTGTCTGTGAACCATACAAACAAGTGATTTTGTGTTGTTTTTGCTCAGATGAAAAACCTGATGTGTCGTATTCTGATATTGGAGGAATGGACATACAGAAACAAGAAGTCAAAGAAGCTGTAGAACTCCCTCTTACTCATTTTGAGTTGTATAAACAGGTAGATTGCTAACCAGAAAAAAGTGGTGTTAAGGAAACTGCAAATCATCTTAATTACGGTTAGGTAGTTTTGTAACTGTCTTCGCGATAATGCCATTCTAAATAAAACGAAAATTTTCCGTGCATTAGAAATACTGAAATATGACAAAAATATCTGTCAAGGTCCAAAAGATTTAGATGTGTTCTGAACCAACTGCAAGCGGATAACATTAAAGTGAGACATGCATGTATCAAAGCTTGGCTGCCATGTTGTGCTTGAAATAGATCTGGGCTGCTTGATGTCGCGGGCAAGATCTTAACATTCTTTACTCGGAAAAATGCGCTGCTACGTGAGTGGCCACCCCTATTTGTCAGCGACTGTCCAGCTTCGCTCGTATGTTACGTTATCAGTGAACTGGAGTCAGTGGCCAGTTAATTTTTGTTGTAGATTCTTTTACCAATCTGCTGGGTTAATCACTTTCACACCCGCTTTTCCAGTCGGGGCGGTCGCGGGGTAGCAGCCGAAGAAGGACCCTGAAAAAAACGTGAAATACCTCGCGGTTTTCAGCAACTTCAAGTAGCTTAACACCAAGACGGGACCAAACAAGGTCGGAGATGTAATTACCCCACGCGGTCCTTGGTCAACCTCTATTCCGCTTTTCCGTGGGTGTAACCAGCAGGACTCGCCAGGCTGATTTTTCTTGGGGGTTCTGGTCAAGTGGCGGAACCATCGCAGCTGACATCTCTCTATTCGGAGAAGTGACCCTAGGTTCAAGGTTTAACGATTTTCATAGCTGCGCACTTATTCGCGAAGCGAACTCTTCGCAAAAACAACATCTCCGTCGCTTGTACTTGAGGTAGCACCCTTTCATTTGTTACCCAAGATTTATGACCATAGGTGAGGATCAGAACAAAGCCATATTTAAAAATTGAAAGCTTTGCGGTTATCTAACTTTTTAACCTTTATGTATCTAAACATTCTTTATCACTGTGTTTTCTTGTTTTCCGGCGTAATTTGTAGTTTTTTTTACACGGTCTCTTTAGTTACGTTTAAAAAACTAATAACGAAAGAAATCGTTACGTAACTTTTGGAATGGCACAAATGGTGCTACGCAAAGAGTTCGAACGTGCATTCATGCGCGTTTTAAAAAATACCCAAAATGATGCATCGCTAACTTTGTAAAAAGCTGACGAATTTGTGCCGAAATTCGCTGTTTGGACTTCATCCTGCATTTTCGAAATTGATAGCAATTTTGCGTTAGCGCACCTGATAGATTCTGGAACATTTTTATCATCTGAAACGACGCGCTACAATTTGCTTAGCTCTTGCCGTGACCTTTGTGTGCATCTGTGATAATCGCTGTTTTCTTGCATCAGTGGGATCACGGATAAACGCTTGTTGCTCAACACTAGTCACCAGGGTGGAAAAGTAAACCGCTAAATATGTTCAAGCAAGTCAGCGCACCTCAAAACAAGGAATCGCTGCGTATTTTCTTTGTTTTCTCCCCACGCTTAGTATATCTTGCCCCCGTAGCTTAAGCTGTGCTTCTTGAAAGTAAGCATTGCCAAGCATGGCGCGCACCTAGAAACATTTAAGTTTCTTAACGTAAATTACCTTAATCACCAGATTGGCATAGATCCCCCGCGGGGAGTCTTGATGTTCGGTCCTCCTGGCTGTGGGAAAACAATGCTTGCGAAGGCGGTGGCCCACCACACGACCGCCTCTTTCATAAGAGTTGTCGGTTCGGAATTTGTCCAGAAATATCTCGGCGAAGGCCCGCGAATGGTGCGCGACGTATTCAGGTGAGAAGCAGAGGATGCTTGGTAGTGTTCCCAGTAATTGTATTTGACATCNTTGTACTTTTTACATCAACCATGGCTGGTTTGCGGACCCGAATCGGGTCCCTAAAGCACCTTTGAAAAAACCCTGGTCCAGGCATGCAATAGTGAGAGCGGTTGCGTGGTCGTGCTGTTTTCCATGACAACAGAATGTTTGTCACATTTAACAGGTTAGCGAAAGAGAACTCGCCGTCCATCATCTTTATCGACGAAATCGATGCAATCGCTACAAAACGTTTTGACGCGCAAACTGGAGGTACCGCGATAAGCATCAAATGCTGTGTTCTTTTTGTTTTCTGTAATATAAAGAAAAATACGTATTTTTCGCTTTTCCTCACATTTTTTTTCATTTTCACCGACTGCGAAAATTTTACGGACCAACGCAACTTTGAGATCAGAACGTGACTAATGTTTGACGAACTATTTTTTGGTGTGCACTTTCAGCGGACAGAGAAGTTCANCGTATTTTGTTGGANTTACTCAACCAGATGGACGGTTTTGACCAAACAGTGAATGTCAAGGTGAGTTCGTTGATATTCGTGATCAGGTATGATGCTGTAATTTCGGATCCTGTTTGTATCGACGTCAGCAGGCGAAGTGAGATGAATCTCTTGTATTTAAAATTTTGCGTTGGGAATGTAGTTACAGCGTGTTTAACCGACACGACATTTTGCTTCTATTGTTAGTTATCTAAAATGACCTCAAGACTTGCGCAAAAGTGCCTCGACGTTTGTTTCGCATGTCTAGTACAGCGAAAAATGTAATTTCGTGTCTTCAAGCTAACCTTTCATCGTTTTTCACAAACTACTGTTGATCGCATGTGTAAAAGTGGTTAGTAGTGCGCCATTGAGTCTCTTGCAGTGTTCGTTTCACACAGTGCATTCGTACTGCTCAAGGATTACGCCAAGATTGCCTTTATTTTGCGAAGCACGGCGTCGCAAAGCATTATTTGTCCGCAAAAAACGAATTAGACCTTCTTGTGCTTTGAATCCCCAAGTTGCTGTACTTTTGCTTTTCATCACCAGCCTTTGTTACTGTGGNGGCAGGTTATCATGGCAACCAACCGCGCTGATACACTCGATCCCGCCCTCCTGCGGCCGGGAAGGCTGGATAGAAAAATCGAGTTCCCGCTGCCCGATCGTCGACAGAAGCGTCTCATTTTTTCAACGATTACTGGCAAGATGAATTTAAGCGATGAAGTCGACCTTGAAGACTGTAAGGATTTTTCCTTTGCTGCATAATTCGCTTCCATACTTTTTCTCGCGTGTTCATTTACGCTCGTCCACCTTGGTATTTGTAGACAACAAACTTGGTCTCTACTGAACCCAATGACTATTTAGCAAAGACATTATGGCATCGCAACAGATTGGTGACGCGCAATGAAATAAGCATTGGTGAGACATCTGGAAAATGCAAAAATAATTGTGTTGAAAATGACTGATTTTTCGTCATTTTTTCATGAAAAAGTATGGCACGCACATGCATTTACGAACTTTTCGCACTTTTCACCCAAAGTTAATGCCAGGTCGCTCTGCTTTAGCAGCTTGCAGAACAACGTCAGCAGTCGTTGGCTGAAAACCCATTCACATCTACCAGTCGAAATTTTGTTGATCAACAAATTGTGATGTGGTGCAAATACCGACTGAACAGTGTTTTTTGACTTTTTACCACATATTTTTTGTTTATGTCAATGGTTATTAGCGCGACAGACACCGGGGTATTTTTATTTGAGGGCAACAGGCTTTTCATCCTCACGTTAAAAAATCCTATGCTGTTCAGATGCTTAGAACCTGGTTCGGTATGTAGGCTGTCAACTTAACTTTTTAGCCAGGTTAAAATACAAACATTTCGTAGATGTTATTTAAGAAAGGGAGGTTGAACTTGAACTTATCACCACAGCTATCTAATGTTTATTTCCAAAGCGGCGCCGTTTGTACGCACTGCGTAGTTGCAACTTCAATCAACGAACCATTTGCTAAAGTATGTTTTCACAACCTCAAAATTAGCGAATTTGAATCTGCCTTGACACGATTGCAAAATCGCTCGTACAAGACGCAACAGAGAGCGATAGGCCAGACAGTACCCTGGCATCACCATCTTGTGAACAGTTCGTGTAATGCGGTCAAACGCAAGCAACCATGAAGAGTAGTCTCAGTGCTGGTTATTTTCGCCGTCCTGGTGCCTCATGTGCTCACTGCCATTTTGGTTGATTTGCTTTTCCGGCTCTGGGGATCTTGAAATCAACGGCTGTCAAAATTTTCCACCATGAATCGACTGCGTGGGAATCGTTTTTTAATGTGTTCAAAATATGAAGCGACTTAAATACTATACCAGCTTGCAACGTTGCGCAGGATTCTGGATGATTTCTTGCTACTGTTTATTGTTGCGACCGACGCGGTCCGTTAAGTTGTGTAAAAGCTCTCCTCAGGCTCCGACGCTTTTATTCGTATGCGGACTAGTTGTTTTGTCGGTCTTAAAATTTTTATCTGCTTTCACCATGTTTTCCAATCCTTAACCAGCATTTTTGATTAGCGCAAGTTATGTACTTTGGAAATGTAACATAGATTGTTCAAGTAGCGTTTCTGCCTTTGCAGAAATCGTGTTGATGAAAGTTTTACATAACGAGCCTTTGTTTGACAACACAGCAACCAGTTCAGTTGTTTTCGAGATCCCGAACTTGTTCTTGCAGATGTGGCCAGACCTGACAAAATCTCCGGCGCGGACATCAACGCCATCTGCCAAGAAGCGGGAATGTTGGCCGTGCGCGAAAATCGCTACATCGTTTTAGCCAAAGATTTCGAAAAAGCGTACAAGACACAGATGAAGAAGGACAGTCAAGAAATGGAGTTTTATCGCTGAAACAATTCGTTCTCATTCCAGCTGCTGCTCTTCTAGTTGTCACGAGTGTTGTGTCGAATAAACGCGCGTTGCAGAAAAATGTTTACTAGGAAAAATTTGGCTTCTGGTCGTTATTGAGCACTTTCCCTGTCTTGTTAGAAATGATTCCTTACGAAAGTGAAAAGGGCTGTTGTTTGTTGGTAGGTTCGCCTGAATACTGGGTTGAAATTGTAAATGAGCTGGTTAAGCATTTCAAGCAGAGTCGTGAGCATTACTCTGTGCTACGTCGTTCACAGCAACCTAACGCTCTGTTCGCATCATAATGTGATGCATTTGAAAAATCTGCTGAACCTCGTAATATGAGAAACTAGCTGGATTTCCGATGTCAGCCTAGACTAGCAAACCTACGTGTGGCCATGGGCAGTGCTTTTTAAGGTTTTTAAATGGGTGTCGGGGTGGAGCTTTAGGGTGTCAACACCATTTTCCCTTCTATGTTTGATGCTTTTAAATGATATTCACGAAAACACAAGTTTCCGTCCAAATATGCTTAA
>JGI24022J15233_10011765_pt1 | contig 10011 bp, 6 predicted proteins | sample Ectturendosymbi2_FD_15233 | JGI IMG/M metagenome (IMG submission 15233)
ATTGCTTTGCCGCAGCGTTTTTATACTAAGAGCAATTGGGACGTGCTTGCTGCAGTACCTACGAACATTTGTTAACTTCCTTCACGGCCGACATATAATCTGATCCGCGAATCGCTATTTTGCCAGCAGAGCACGTTCGAGGTCTCTGCGCGCGTTCAGTTGTAATTGGCGACCTCCCGCTGTAATGACGACTGTTTCAAATGCGTTTCGATGTCGTATCGACCAGCTTGTCCGAACTGGAGAAAAAGGAAGACTGCCGGCGTGACAACGCCGGTCGATTCCGCTTCGAACCAGATCATACCTGTTCACTTGTAGTCCGTCAGTTTGAACTTTATTTGAACGCCCTTATTTTCATCGACGCTGCATATGTCATCGACTGCTTCGTAAAAAGCAACGGGAGTTTTTGTGGCAAGCTGGTGTTCGATTTGCCCAAAACCTTTTAAAAGACGTCGTCCATCCGAAAAACACCTCTCCGAATTTACGACTTGAACCCATCGGTTGTGTGTATTTTTAGCTCATATACGGATGTTAACGTCGTGAAAAAACGTTCCGTCATCGGTGTCTTCGTCTATGACGAGACCGCCTGCATATGCATAATATTACCCTACTTTTCTGCCGCCAAACCCGTACCTTCGTGCTCGTGGTGAGAATGCGCTGCACTGAGGGAGAAACATGAACGACAACATTCAACCATGTTCAACTTGCCTGTGGGGTCTTCCGCTTGGCTCATACACTGGTCGCAACCAGTCGCGATCATCTGCTGGCGATCGGTTCTGTGCCAGAATGCCAATATTTTTCGATTGGTTGTTTATCTGCGGCGCCAGAAACAAAGAAACACGTCTTTGATTGTTCATTTTTGTTCTGTTGCTATTTGAACTGCACAGCGACACCGCTTTCGCGAACAGTTTCTAGCTGTTGCCACTTGCCACGGCACTGCATAGCTTTCCTGCCGGTAGCCCGTGCTTTGACATGGTAAACACCTGCAGTCGAAAGGTTTGGCGTTGTAATCGTAAGCACGAACCGCTAGCAAAGGGATGTTTTTGAGATTAAAGGCATTCCAGGCAATGACGTGACTAGAGGTTTGAGCCAGGGGGGCAAAACTTAGCCAAAGGGGGGCCAGTTTTTACATATAGCTTACCAGGGGGGCGGCTCACACCCCTACCCCCGTCAGTTACGCCACTGATTCCTGTTTGAATACAATAACTATACGTTAACAAAAAACACGCCTGTGCCTTTCGGTTATGCAAAGTTTTCAGCCACTTTAGATGGGAGTTGTGATGTTTTCAGAATTAGAAGTAATGTGACCATAATCACAGATTGGTTTGAATGTCTGAAAAACGTTAGGTAACCCTCACAAACTTTGATTAAACGCAATAACCACTTCTTAACTTAGGATTTTCAAAGCAAACTGAAAAAATGCAGCCCGTGTAAAATAACCTCGCCAAAACTGGTGGTGTCAGAACTTTGGGATTATCCGCTGAAACACCCATCAGTGGTCAGGTAAAGGCTTTTCACACTGCTAAAGTTCTAAGTTACACATGGTCATTGTATGAAATTAGAATCAGCAATCACGTTGGAAATCGTACTGGCCAACTATGTGTTTTGTATATCTCATTAAGTATTCTTACATTTCATTTGGAGGACATCTAAAAAAAGTCGGTATGGCAGCAAAGGTAATACTTTTGCAGCAAAAACCTGCCAAATGGGCGTGGTCTCATCAACACGAAAGTGTTGTTGACCTCACATTTTTACGGGCGGTCACTTGTTCCATTTGGTGTGCAATTACGCTCATGATGTGGCCATGGGGTACATGGACCAAGACACCCAAATTGAAATGAATCGTAAGATTTTTTTCAGTTTTAAAACTTGTGGTTTCTGTGTAGCATGCACCGAAATTCACAGTGTTACATCACCACAGCAGAAATTGATGCCTTTAAACTATCTTCACATAAGTCCGTGTGGAGGCGTGCTGAACCACATACAGTTTAAGAATAACCTACAATTGATCCTTGCTACAAGGCCTGGTGTCGTTCCTGCTGTTCATCGTCCAGCATGATTCCTTTCCTGTACGTTTTGACCCACGAGGTAAGTCACGGAAAGTCGGATCTGTGGAACCTAACCCTTAGCGCACATTACAAAACAAACTTTAAATACTAAAAAACTTAGCCACGAAAAAGTGACCTGTTGCGTTGTCCATGTTTATTTGTACTACCGGTTGACATAACTACTGTGTCCACAGAATCTCTATGTTCTTTGTAATTTAACATCGCTGAAGTGCGACACACTCAAGACTAGTTGCGCAAACTGTTCTGCATGGCGACTAAAGCAGTGGTAACGTTTGCCATCAAATCAAAATCTTCAATCAGATAATATAGTTATTCCTTTAGACTAGGACGGTGGCAGGGAAACTGCTTCGGTGAGACTGCGATTAGGAGTGAGGTTTTGTGCTAACGATGATTGATTCGTTTCAGTGTAAAGTAAGCCTACTTAGCCACTAGTGTCAGGTTTTCGTTACGTTACATAAAAGCACAAATTCTGGACAACGTCGACTGCTTCCCCGCCATTTGCAGGATCAGCGTTTAGTAAGGAGACAGCAGCAGTTGGTAAGAAATGTTCTTATTTTTGTAGATGAAGCGATTGTCGAGAAATCATCGGGCGATGGACCCTGCCTCACTGTTTGACACTCCCGAAACAAAATTCCTGGCTACACGTCATTGACTGCCCTAGTGCAAACTTCGCATTCTCACATTTGCTACTTGCAATTCTGCGGCTGCCGGTTTCTTCCACCACAACCGAGGCCCGTAACGAGGAGAGCCCTCAAATTTTTTTCGCCTCCCTAGAAAAATGCGTTGGAGATAGTTTGAAACCACTGGACATAGTTCAAAAAAATTGAGCCCCTCAAACTCTTCTCCCCTCCTGGTGGCCCAAGCTCTGTTTACTCAAGGCAGAATACGAGTTGTTTTGCCCAAAACTTTGAAATATTTTCAGATGAATGTAGTATGCAATTCACGCTGTTCAAAGAACTTTTCACAAATCAGCACGAAAATCCCACCGAGGGCCATGAATGCTATGAAAATAAGATTCATTGGATCTGAAAAGAGCAGGCTACTGCAAATGATGTGCGAAGACATCTTAAGAATGAAAAACAAATCGAGCACCAAGAGCTAACAGCGAAAGGGGTTGAATTTGTTGTGTTGCTACCTCTTGTAGAGAAATTCTTTTAGAGAAGTTCTGGAAAAACCTCTGAATGGGGCCAGTCCATCGTCACGATGGATCTTTTAGAGCCGCATTTCTCAAATAGTGGGCCGCGGCCCACTGGTGGCCCGCGAAGTTCGTTCAACAAGGCCGCGAAACATTTCAAAATGTTACAACATTCCAGAAATTAGGTAAAACATGAACATCATTTCATTTTCTATTGATTAGAGCGGGAGATCTTGTGATATCTAATGAGCAAGCTCAAATTTTCCATAAACAGTGGCATGGATTGTATATAGCTTGTTTCTTTTTCATGTTTAAAATTTATCGTTGTTGTTTTACCGCAATATCTCATAGTGGGCCACTGCGACAGTATCACAGTGACGCAATTTGTGAAACAGGTTGAACAAATATATTACAAGATAAAACAGGCACGGATTGGTGAAAAGCCACTGATTTGTGAAGTTTCAAAATTTAATTTTGGGCGCTTAAAACGTTTTTGGGGGCTAAGCCACTAAAACAGTGCTCCACAACCTTTATTAGCTTGCGACCCACCTTTACTGAAAATTTTTTGTGGGGCCCAGTACGCAGTTCGTATAAAAAATAGAATGGACGGACAAGCGAGTACTTGCCACTGTGACCCAGAATAACATCGCCTTATGGATTTTTGATACGTTTGTCACGTAATAAAAAAAATTTGAGCGCAAAGCGTGATTTCTTGGAGTATTGAACGTGAAGTTATCCTATGCGCCTACTTGTGGCCGGCCAGAAAGACTTGCACTTTATGTGTAGAGTGGTTGCTTGAGAAAAATCTATTATGGCTAGCCAAGATAGCCTTCTCGTATTTTGTATTGCGTGGAAACAAGATACTTTTAGTGCTTGTGGCCAAAGTTATAATTACTGTTCAGTCAGACAGCAAGATGGATTTAATGGTATACTAACATGCGGTTTTTGTAACGTTTATACTAACGTCGGGTGTGCATGACCCTGTTTTCAAAAATAAAAAACGTATTTTTCTTCAACTGCAGTTTATCACAAAAACTACACTGAAAATATAAGTCTCACTGAGCAGTTCGAGCACTAACAAAGTTACTTTATTCTAATATCATACGATTTTTGATGAAAAGTAAGTAGACCAAATATAGCGAAGGTGTCGTATATGCCTGAAATGAATTACTCATAAAAAAAATCATGGGCGTGAAGAACTTCTCCGTTTGAATACTGCTAACAAGACCGTAGAAGCATGCACTGAGTGAGTTTCAGCTTTTTACAGCAACCTGGCGCTCAACCCCCATTAACCATAACGTGGGTCCAGCGTGCCTTTTGCACCTCACACTAACCACAACATCGGGTCAGCGTGACCCGGACGAACTCGCTCCCTTGCAAAATTGATAAAAATCGTGGATGACCGCAAGCGCACCTATGTACAAGTCACACAAAAATGAAGCTATTGAAGAGTTGAAAGCGCGCCGACGCGCGCTTGCGTATTTTCACGTGAATGACCTCATTTGACCCGGGTAACCGTGACCCACGTTAGTATTCCAGGGTTAGTTGGAGTTCATTTAGCAATTACTGCCGAGCTTGGCCCGCCAGAGTAGAGCAGATAGGTAAGTGGTTCCCAAACTGTGGTACGCGTACCACTAGTGGTACGCGAAGGCCTTCAAGGTGGTATGCGAGACCCTTCTGATCTTCTACACAAAAAGAATACATTTGTTTTCACTTATAGGGCGCTGTTAATANATTCCTGCATTTTTGTGTACTTCCCTTATTAGATTCGAAAAAGGGCCATTATAATTTCTCACAGCCATGTTGTTCATGCCGAATTTGNGTCAAGTCTGGTTTGGTTTGCCAAACTTTTGATCAAATGATATTGTGTAGATTGCGTTTTCATGGAACAAGGCGTTTTCAAGGTGGTACGCGGTGAAACTACAGGTCCACAAATGGTACGCGATCAGAAAAAGTTTGGGAAACACTGCGTTATAACATCTGTCACTGCAATTAAAGCAGCTTGTACCTGCAAGTTACTGTGATTGCCACCTGACAGCCCACATGATCATGGAGCTAGCTGGTAATTGCAGCTTCACCCTTACCACTGCTAACGGCAAATGGAATAGGTTACGCCTCAAGAATGGCAACCTACAGGGATCCGTCCTGGCACGTCCTTCTCTTTGACATCTATACCTCTGAATTGCCAAGCACAGTCTCCAGAAAGTATGCATAAATAGCATACATCAATGACATAGCATTCATGCATACTGATGGAGACTGGAAAACAGTGGAAGGGGTGCGAAGCAAAGACATGGCAACCATAGGTGAATACCTCCAGACCTGGAAGCTAAAGTTCAGCAGTACAAAATCAGTGTTGGCAATCTTTCATCTCAACAAGGAAGCTAAACATGAGCTGAAGGTGAATTTCAACGACAAAACTCTGCCCTTTTGCTCCGAGCCCACATACTCAAAGCAATGTTGGACAGGACACTCACGTATCACCAACACTTTGAGTAACTTACAAAAAGTTGACATCACACATTTTACTCTTGAAGCGGCTTGCTCTCTCTGGCTGGGGTGCCGGAGCAACAACGTTGCCAACAGCCACCTTAGCCCTGGTCCATTAAACAGCAGAGTGCTGCACTCCTGTCTGGTGTGGCAGTGCTCAAACTTACCTCATTCCATTGACCCTGCTATGAACAGCGCCTTGCAAAATGTGATTAGATGCCTGCATCCTATACCAGTGGACAATCTTCCTATCCTCGCAGGCATCCAATCTGCTGAGCTTCGTTGCCAAAGAGCCACACTCTCTCTAGCACGACATCCCATGGAGCCTAGACATCTGCTCCACTCAGCGCTCACCTGTTCATTGGGTGGGAATGCATGGCATCTTCAATTGAGACACACCTATTAGCATCCACTGCACAACAAATCATCAATTCATCTGACGACAATAACAGAAGCCCGGTGCTCTGGGCAGATCACCGATCGAATACGAAAAGGTTGGAAAGCACTGCATATTCGTACTTTCATCCCCAACCCACCCTCCTGGAATGCTCCTCCCAAGAACAGTGTGGTTCCAACTCAACTGCCTCCATGCTAGTGTCAGACGTTTCTGCTCCTGTTTGCACAAATGGGGTGTGGCCTCCTCTGCAGCTTGTGAGTGTGGCGCAGAAGATCAAACTGTTGACCACACTGTCTTCCAATGTGCAATCCATTAAATGCCCCATGGATTGCATGGCCTAGCGGTTCTGGATGATAAGACAATTGTTTGGCTACTTAACACCTGCCCCGAGATCTAGTGCAGCCAAGCAGTGGATTGAAAGAACTGGCTCAAACGATAATGATGAAGCAGCTTGTGCTTGCGTATTGTAGACATTCCCATCCAAACCAACCTCGTTGTGTTGTTTTTTACGTGATGAATGAACTAATAATAAAAACTTAGGTTTTTTCATTCACAACTTTTCCTCCCCAATTCCTCCCTTAGTGAGCCAAATGGCTCCTGTTTGAGAACCACGGGTTTAGACTCTAGTTCAGAGTTTCTCAATCATTAACCTTATGTATTATTTTTCAAAATCTGGAAGTGGTAAAGATCTTGAAATAAGTACTTTAACTTGACTTGAAGTTCACATTAATGTGAACAATGCTAAGTTCACAGATCATGAAATGCATACAAGCTACAAACATTTGTATAGCCTGATATTGATCTTATGAGCACCAACTACTATGGATCACACAGAGTTTTTTCACCTGCGAAGGTCTTCAGCATAAACGCAACTATTTTATGCTTAGGTGCCAAGTTTGAAATTTCTATGAGTGTATGAAATCCATGACATTCAAGCCTGCTTAAATTTGTAAAATAATATTGGTTGAAATATACCAAAATGTCTATCACACTGATGTTAATTTTACAGGTGACCCACAATTGGTCACTCATAATTTTTTCAAAACTTTTAAAACATGTTCACAACAGATTAATCTGGAACCATGAAAAGTTGAGAACACACAATTAGCTAAAAGCAGAAAAGGACTTCTTGGTCTGGCTGTTTCAGTATGAGCCATTTCGGTCTGAGCCATTTTGGTCTGGGCTGTTTCAGTCTGGGGACATTTCGATCACAACATTTCTGTACATAAACAACTGATTGCATTTGTTTATTTAAATGATTATATAGGCAGGCGAAATGTCACGCTAACTGGTGTTATACCAACTCCCTTTTGAGGAATCATGACTGCGATTAAATCTGATTGTAATTATGAGTATAAGTATTTGTATTTAATTAAATATGTCGATAATGATTTAATTTGCTTGCTGATGATAACAAAAATCGTATGTTGATGCTGATTAGTGATTAACTGTTGGATCTTGGATCATGCTTGTAGTTGTTTTAAGTGAAACCTTTCGTTGATTTAGGTATGTTTGAATTAAAAAGTGAACATATAAGATTTCTGCAAGATTTCATAGTCTGACTGAAATGTCTNGAGACCGAAACGACCAAGACCAATAAGTCCTGTGACTGAAACAGCTCAGACCAAATCCGCCAGACCGAAAAGTCACACACNTGCTAAAAGCATTTAAAATGCAAACTGCAGCCCTATCAATCAAAACATCCATCNATCTTTCAAAATTAAGTTCGTCTGACACAGTNGAATGAATATTTTAACAAGAACTCAACCTATGCTAAGTCATGCTCAATCGGACATAATTTTTAATGTGACAAAGTAGACCAAAGGTACGCTCTGCCTCATAGTTAGTACAGGGCAATGTGAAATGCATGCACAGCAAATTCATTAATCTTGGAAATAAATTAGTCAAAGTTCAGTTTTCCACTAACAGTTTCAAAATAATGTTTGGAATGGGACTGCTTCTTGCTTCCAACCTGGGTTTCGTTTTTCGCTGAGACATTTTGGTCATTTTTCCCACAACAGTAATAATACATGCCATATCAGTATTCACTAGCCTATCTTTTCAAACATTATGACCGAATTGACTTAATTTTTGTCAGTCATTTCAAAAAAATTTTGATCTATGACTAGAAATTAACCAAAAAAATAAAACCATTTCCAAACGTTCTTGTTCACATAGCTTTACAAGTCTTATACAGTGGAGATGATGCTTCTCTCTGCAGTATAACTTAGAACTAATTCAAGCTGTGTTGCAATTTTTAAGTATTCTTTTCTTTCTACCTGAAAACATATCACTATATATTAGAATGATGACTATTAAATCAAAAAATGAAGAACTAGTGTGAGTGCTGCACTCTGTCACTTCTGAGGAGAATGGATGTGTAGTACATGCTCATACACAGCGCCTACGGACATAGGTACTGATATGAAATTTAGGTTATTCATACAAGTTGGCTGCATTACATTTAGAGATAAAACATGATAAACAAAATCAATTTCTCTTTCAACTGTTTTCTAATCAATTGCTCTTTCAACTATTTTTACCCTATGCTATATACAAGTGAACAGAACATGGCAACTGATTCTGATCCTGCATATGAATATCTTTCAACATGCAAGTTTTTGACCCTACAGGACTATGGTAATGTAACAACCTAACTTTAGCAGTCCTTGCTTATTAAGCCAATCCACTTAAAATGCCTAAAATTATACAGTTCAGAATTACTCCATTTATTCCTGTAATAAATCAGCTTTATAAACCAAAAACCCCACTTGATAAGCCCAATTTTCAAGCACGTTTACTTAAAATTACGTGGAAAAGTATTGTAACTCACACTTCTTCTTGTCATGATTTCAACAGGTTCCCACTTTGTTATGCTGCTGACCTCTTTCTCAATTCAACATGTCGTCACAGATCTTTTATTTGTGCTATAATCAATAGGCAAGACATCTGATGCTCTTTAGAATTTATTTTCAAAATGGCGAAGAGACATGCAAACGTTGTCTTTTCTAAGAAACTTCAGACTTTAAAAAATTATCTAGCACTGAAAATTGCTCATTACCTGTAACTGTTGTGTACAGTGTTAGATTTCGCAATTTTTAGCGATAGCACAGTTGGCCATATTCATGTGCATGAGAGTGGCAAAAATTTCTTTCCTGGCTAATAATCCCACCCACTTAATAAGTCCAAAATCATCCAGTGCCAGGTCAGGTGGGCTAAATAAGCAGGGACTACTGGATATAAAAAATGTTTCTCCATGTGATTATCTAGCACTAACCAAAATCTGTTTAAACTCAATTCAGAATATTACATATACATAAACATAAGAGTCTTGACTGATGAGTCATCCATGCTAATGCCTCAGGCTCTGTGAAGTGTTATTGCTTTCTTTAAGCATCCTATGATGGTTAAAATGGTTTGTAGAAAGCAATACCTACTAAATTATGCATTACATACCCAGAAATGTAATTGTTCACCCACTCTAAGTTAAACCATATTATCATTATATCAGGACTTTTGATGAGTTGTTTAGAAACCACCTGCATGGCATTGTTCAATGATACAAATCTTTATCTAATTTTTTTATTTGATCACTGCCCAAGGTCCGATCCTTTTTTCAAATCTTAATTGTACTCCACTATTTAATGCTCCTGTTGCAGTACTTGCTGGTGCATTGTGTATCAGTGTTTATTTCTCATAAGTATTGCCTTTGCGCAGTAACCAATATCTTTGGTGTGTTTCATGGCATCTCATGATTTATGGGTTAGTGTTTAGGTAAAAGGTTTAGTCTATAGTTCATGCTAAGCAAGATCATCAAAGTAAGGACAGGTTTTCGCTGTAGCAAAAGAATCCTACATACTGACAACCTGTCCTTACTTTGATGATCTTGAATTTGACAGTTTTGATGCAGGTGGTCCTCAGTG
>JGI24022J15233_10011768_pt1 | contig 10010 bp, 8 predicted proteins | sample Ectturendosymbi2_FD_15233 | JGI IMG/M metagenome (IMG submission 15233)
AGTTTTTTCAGAACATCTCAGCTTTCTTCCAATCTCGCTTTCCGCTTACCCAAAGTGCATGCTTACTCCCATGTTAAGCAAAATCGCTAAACTTTTTTATACAGCTTCAACACCACTATCGGCTTCTATGTGTTCGCTTTGTGATAAACCAAATAAACAGGTTTAAAATCTCAACTAGACCTTCTGACCAAAATATACTAAATATATACCAAATTTGTCATATATAGCAAATCAAAAATGTATATACCAAGCACTTTGAAAATATATACCAGTTGGCAACACTGGGACACTAGAGTCTGCAGCCTGCAACACGTATTTTCTCTGCAAAGTTTTGATTAGTCAAGTCTATGACATCACAGAGCGTGGCTAAGATTGGATATGCTCAATCCAGAATGATTTTACTCACTCTATGATGTAACAGTCGCTAGCGATTTTAAAAAACAAGAGATAAAATACTGCTTGAAGACGTTGTTTTGGCTAAATCCAATTTTAAACAAAACCATTTGCGACCCATTCATAAAGCCTTGGCGACCCTATTTTGGGTCGCGACCCATGGTTTGAGAAACGCTGTAACTTAGTTACCACGTTGTAGTCATTCAATGCTACACTGCGTTGTCCCCATTGACGGTGTGAGGTGCTGCAAAAATGCATTGTTAGGTCATAATTCCTTGAGCTTCCGGAGCACGCTCCTGTTTTTTTCGGTAAGACATTTCGGTCATTTGTCCTGTGATAGTATTAAAACTCGTCGTAACGGTACTCACGAGCCCAGTGCTCTTCAACCTTTTTTGTTATGGTGCACCCTTTAAAGATGTTTTGACGAACTCATGCACCCTATCCCTATTTAGACACGTCCCCCGTGTTCCTCACCTCATTGCGTCACGTCTGTAAGCACCCTGGCCTAAATAAGCAAGTACCCTAATTCAGTAACTCAACTACATAATTCAATTGTAATGGCTCATTCTCTGTTGCTTATAAATCGCCAATCATCAACTTATTACAATTAGCTCGCCGTGGTCTGATGCTTACGTACCACACTTTACAATGTGCAAGTCTAGGTTAAATCGTGGAAGTCATTGGCTGGTTAATGGTTCATTTTTGCTAACATACATTTTTTGTAAAAAGTATCTGTTTATTCTGACAAGTTTGTGATGCACCCTTGTGAACTTTCGTAGTGGTGCACGTCAGGGGCAGAATGGGCTTCAAAACCGGCCCGGGCATTCTCACTACGCCGGCCCTGGCCCGTGCAACAAAGAGCAACAGAAGGGCACTGCGGCTAATAGAACGATCATAAAAATTGGTGGTTGTATCAAATCAAAGGAACTGCTCAACAGCGAGAAATGGGTGTCGTTTATTAATTAAATGTTGCATCAGTTGAGACTTCTCCCATAGCCTATTTTGATATGCCCGGTGGTTTTTCATGTTTCACGAAAACAAAACAGTGTGGATTATCAAACAAAAGTTCGTGTTTTGGCTATAACAATACGCAAAATGCTGGACGAAAAAAGACTGCCTTATCAACTAAAACTTAAATTATATTATTTCAAACAAGCATAGTTCAGCAAAGCAAGTGTCTGCACAGTTCGCTGGTGGCAGCAACACTATCGATGATAGGTTTATTGTCAGGTTTGGCCAAAATTCCTTTCTCTACGGAGACCAGCATAAACGCTTCGAGATATTCTTGCGTCATTGTGCTTCGTAGACGGTTTGTAATTCTCTTTAGAGCAGAGAAACATCGTTCACACGTTACTGGAGACACCGGCAGTGTTAGCAGCAACTCATAGGCAAGTCCAATGAAATGCTCTTGTAGGCATCTGTGAAGAGATTCAACTTCTGCAGCGCTTTGTAGCAGCAGATAGGACAAGCTTTCATGAATTACACGTGATAGACAAAGGATTCGTGCTGTGTTCAAGTTCATTGCTGTTTTCGCATCTGCAATTGTTGTTTTAATGTAAGTCATGGGTTTCCAAGGATTTTCAGTTCTATGCAAAGTTGTTCTGCAGTGATGCTATCATCAAATTTCAATAAATACTTACAAAGCTCTTCCATAGTCACCGATGGCACTTGACCAAAGTTTCTTAGGTGAAGAAGTGAGAGATCAGCATCAGCATACAACGTTGAAGATGTTCTATCAAAGCGTTGTTTGATGCTGCTCAGGATAGTGCCCACTATGCCGCTGTACACTCAACGCGACACTTTTTACTGGGTCACAAGCTGATGAAACCTCACCTATAGACAGTTCACCTCCCATCAGGGGCGTAACGAGGAGGGCCAAGGGGGACGCAATTCCCCGGGCTCGAATCATTCTGCGGGCGCTGAATGACTGCGAGACCGCTAGAAAGTCCCGACAGTGTCACGAGTACTTTCTTCAATACAGTATATTTGCTTCCGAAAGGCCTTCGAACATGGGTTCGCAAAACTTGCTTCTTGCCTCGGGCGCCGTCTAACCTCATTACGTCCCTGCGCACCACACATTTGCGCGTCTCTGTCGTCTTGTAGGAAGACTTTTCCACAACAAGATCTACATCCATTTTACTTAGCTGGTCATTAGCCCATTAGCCCGCTGAACGAACTCTGCAGTTGAATCATGACAAACTTGGAAATCAACCCGTTTCTTCTGCATATTATCTACCAATTGACCAAGTATACGGTGCACATGCACAGTCAGTAGATCCAGTTGCACAGTTTGCAAGTAGCCTGTTTGGAGAGTGGCGTAGTACAGGAAAATATTTTTAAGCATACTTGGACATTGAGAGCCGTTCCAAACTTCAAGAGACCTTCGATGTATCCAAGCACCCTGCTTTTGATGGTTGCATGAATCTCTTCATTGCCGATTATGGCATTGAGAGTAGTGATAATTTCCGTGAAAAGCGCTCCGGTTGGGTGTTGAATTGACCAAAAATTTTTGCAAGGCAACATCTTTTGACCACCATCTGGCTTGTCCGAAAGTTCTAATGCGTTTTACAGTAATAGAATGTCAACGCTAGATGCTCGTTCGCCTACACCAGTGGTGCTCAAACTTTTTGGCTCGTGGGTCACATTTGTCTTTTAAAGTGTTAAGTTTTCTTTCCAATGAAAATTGCTTCGCGGGCCACGGTTTGAGCACCAGTAGCCTACACCTATGTCATTTAACAGTAAGAAAGGGTGTTGCACCAGCCATCACAACACTCGTAGTTTCGGTCATGACCAGGTTTTACTCACATTAGTACCTTCAGAAATATTCCGGTTTGCAAGCACACTTTTTAAGATCCATTCGCCCGAACGGAATATAGCCTAAAGTAGACATGAGACCTCGTGTAGCGTACTTTCGCTAATGGCAACCAAACCCTTGCTTCATAACGTCTCAAACAGGAGCTTTTTACTCTGAGCAGCAGTTTCAAATCCATTTCGTTTTGCTTACGGCCTATATCCGATATTTGATGTATAAAATGCTGCAAACGAATTTATTGTAGGCCTTTTGAATGTGAAATAGCTCTTTTTCAATCAGTGACTCCAGCCCATTTTTGACTCGGAGGCTGCGGGCCACCGGGCATTGCCCAAATGGCCAGTCCGCCCCTGGTGCACCCACGCATATTTTGGTGCACCGTGCACACCGGTTGAAGAGCGCTGCACCAGAATACCTTTTAGGACATTATGACCGAATAATTGACTTAATTCTTTTCGGTCATTTAAAAAAAATTGGTCTATGACCGAAAGAATGTAGGCACGCTCATTGCATTTTTGTCAGAAACCCTAAGTTGTTTGCTAACGGACAGGGGCGTAACGAGGGGGGCACAATTTCCCGGGCGCCGAAAAGTCCCGACCATGTCACAAGTACTTTCTTCAATAGAGTACATTCGCTTCCGAAAGTCCTCAGGCTCGAACATGGGGGCGCCAAGCTTGCCTCTTGCACTGGACCCATCTAACCTCGTTACGCCCTGCTAACGCACCAATGTTGCTATAGCTTTTCACACGCTGCAATATGGTTCAATATGGGTCACTAGTTCCGACAAGAAACTCGTTCACTCACCTTGGTGTTGCAAAACTAAGATGCAGACGTACTGCACTGATAGCAGACCTGAAAGTGGTTTTTCGTTTTGCAGGCTTCTAAAAATCTTGCGCCAGTTCTAAGTTTTCCATATTCATTGCCTTCCTATCTTCACACTGCTTTTACTTTCAATGCTGCCACCAATCATTAAAAAATGAACTTGCAACAAAAACAGACCTGTTTTGTACAGCCCAACGGCAAGTCCAGAAGTGTGTAGCGAACGAAAGAGATCGTGTTTGTGATTGCTGGGCAGTTCTCACGCGGAAAAGAAATAAGGGAGCTGGAGTTTTATTACGTAACAATAGCAATGTTGATTCTAGTCTAGACGGTAAGAGGCTGGATCTAAGACCATCACGTGAAAACCGGAGTTCAATGAAGTGTAAAGCATTGTGTAGTTTCGACTGAGTATTTTTTGTCTTTGTTTTTACTTCGATAGGCACCGAAAAGGGGCGCATTTTTATCAGAGGGACGCCACAGACGTTTTGAGGGGCACGGGGCAACTTCCCCCCTGGATCCGCCACTGAATATTACCATATACCATAGAAAAGCAAATAACGCGAAAATGTACGGAAAGATGTTCACTGCAGGAATTCATATGCAACATACAGGGGTGTAGTGCTGAAAAAGGGTTTGGGAATGCCATTCTCACTTTTGTTGGTCAGTACAAAAAGAGTCAGAATGTAAAGAAAACACTCAAGAGCTGACTGCAGCTGCGTAGTCTTGAACAATTTTCTTACTGGTTTAGTTGATCAGGATCAAGAGTAGATAGCGGAGGAAAAAATTGTGTTGGTTGTGACCTACATCTTTTTTTTCTAAATGGCACAATTTTGGAGCAGTTTCTTGTATTTTCAAAGTTGTGTGAGAGACTAACGCATGGAACAACAGATGCTTAAACTGCTGCGTGCGTTCACCTTTTCCAGATACCAGCATCAACACAGGCGACGTGGTCGCTGCTTAGGATGACTGAAAACGAGTCCATCCCACTCGCTGCACTTTCCTGGCCAGGCCGAGAAAGACACGAGGTCACTTGAATCAACTTCGACGCAATGACCAGGTGACTGAGTTTAAGAATGTAATCAACGTACAGAAACGAGTCCAAACACCACAAATTTGCACGAAGTATCTTGCTCAAAGCAAACAAAACAGAAGCACCATATTCGGCAAGTAACAAAGCTGACGAGAGATTTATCGATTGAATGATACAAGAATGTGTTTTCATTGCGACGCTATGCTCACTCAACGATATGTAGAATTCAAACATACGAGCATACAAGTATATTTACAATTTTCAGCATAATCTGACTTGTATATACATTATAACGATGAAAGTTGTTCAGAATTCTTCAAAAACAGCGTTAGTCAGCTCTGATTGAAGCAAAAGTTTGCCGAAAAAGTAAAATGCATTCATTGCACGTCTTGCGGCATTCGATTAAGTTGGAAGCAACGCACAAGAGATGTTCGATAACCAGTGCAAGTAGTAATTAATCTGAAATTCCAGCTTCACCGAGCAGTACGCTGAAGGTTATCAAGGAACTAGTCTACCGTAACACCACAATCGTTACGGTATCAGCCATGGGCGTCAGACGGATTTTTTTCCAGGGGGACCAATAGTGGATTTGTCCAGGAGGTGGCTAAAAGATTTTTCCGGTGTGGGGGGCGACAGTGGTGAAATTTCATTTTACCAACTCCAAAACTGAGAGAAAAACATTTTTCTACTGAAAAGTTAATAGCGATAATCACATTTCGAAATCCAGTGGGGACCTTTCCCCCCTTTCCGACGCCCGTCATATCAGCTCAATCCAGGTTGGAATCACAAGCGCGCTGCATGTGTAAGAGCACAGGCGTGATTCAAGCTGCAAGGAGCTTTAATGGATTGCGGGGTTACATCGGAGAGAGTGCTAGCGTAACACTGGAAACGATTGGCTGGCCATACATCTGCAATTACGATCATTTCTGTGCAGGCAGCATTTTTTTGCTTAACCGGAAAACTTAAAACAAGAACACCAAATACTTCCTCGTACACGAAGTATACGTTCAGCACATAGAAAGTGGTAGAAATATTTTTCAAAGGCGTTTTAAAAACAGGCATTTGTGGGTGGGTTCATCTCCTGTCGAGTTTAGTTATCGAATAAAATAATTCGGGCTATTCTTTCAATAATGATAAGACGAAGATGATCACGGTAAAAACACTACAACATATTCGTGCTACATTCGAAAAAAACGCCATTCATTGCGTCAAAAGCAAAATAAGCAGCAGTGAGATTGGCGCCATCACCTTTAACAACCAAACGACGTTTAATCTGTAAAATTTGACCGTACTTTTCGAGATTTCAAAACAAGTGCTTGAAAATTTTAAAATTCAACGCAGTCCAAACAGTGGCGTGCAGAGGTCTGGTGATGCCCAGGGCGACTGCTTGACGAAATGCCCCCCCTACCAAATTCTAGTATTGACCAGTGGCGTATGGTAGTCATTGTTACTGGTTAATATGCCATTTTGACGTCACAATATGACGTCATATTCACGTTTGCAAACCAACGTTTTGGCGAAGTGTGTTGACACAACATGCATATTATGCTACAGGCACTCTCCTTACTCGTTGTTGTACAACTTGTCACTGTAATGAACGTAAATTATCAGCGCTCCAAGTTAGGAGATCGGAGCAAAATAGAGCACTCAGCGCTAAAAGCAGAGCAATTATAATAACTGCAAAAATATCCGGCAACGCGTTGAAACAAGGGAGTAGAACACACTCGGTGGTACGTCAGCGCAGTTCAAAACTGCAAAATCAGCGGCGCAGCCAGAATGAGGTCGAAGTGGCCACGCCCCTCCCGAACCAAACTATCTAAGATTTTTACTGATGACTTTTGCCAATTTTTAACTGTTAGAAAGACGTCAGTGACTGAAGTCGTGATTGACTGGCCCCTCCCGTACAAAATTCTTGGCTGCGCTACTGCCAAAAATATAAGGCTGCGCATCAAAATAGTGGAGTAAAACACATTAAACACTATGACAGGGCAGTTCACAACTGCAAAAACATCAGGCTGCGCGAATGTCTCGTCGAATAGCAGTCGAGCAGAGAAGGCATGCGGCTGGGATGGCGGACACTCAGGGTTGACAGTTGGAAACTTCTAAGCTACACAAGAATTAAGAATGCGCATAAAGTACGGAAGAAAACTTTTTGTTTTTTATTATTTGGCTGTGATATGTACAACAACTAGGGGGACATATCAGATGCGGGCTTGTGTGAGCCGTTATGACCAATCCGCTTGAACTGCCAATCAGAGACGCCGGTACAGGGGTAAATGATGGGGCACTGCCCCCCTGCCTTTTGAAACGGGAAGCAACGGGGCACACGTGCCCTTACACAACAGTATCATCAAGACCGACTGAAAACGAATTTATTGCATCTATTCGCGCACACAAAATTCAGTTTGGTTTTCTATACTTTCTGTTATTATTTTTGAGGTAAACATTGCTGCTGACCATGTAAATGCGAAGAGAATGACTATTTTAGTGCTCTTTTACACTGAACTCAAACAAACAATTTTTAACCCGTGGTACAGTACGTCAGAACCATGGGGGGCGCAGGGGAGAACGAGCATTTGCCCCCCTTGGAAATCGGAACTAAGAATCAAAATTTTATAGAAAAGCTGACGTCGACAGCTCAATGCCGGTTAATTGAGTTAAATATCGCAATGACAGATTATTTGCCAATATGACAATCACACTGCACAAGATCCAGGTTCGCTGTTCTGGTGTCATACAGTGGCGAGCTTACAGGTCGCTCATTTATCTGCAGAGGCAGGTTGCAAAACTTGCGAGCGGATTGTTCTACTGTTGGTCTTTATTGTATAACAATAACATGGCAACAAATCTAATGTTCACTTCAAGTTACGATATTAGGCGTTTTGCCGCAAGTGACTGTTGAAGGCTGACATCTGCGCGGGTAATGCAGCGAGACAGTGACTGCTGATAGCGGCAAGCAGGGACGACAGAGATCGTGGGCATTGCCCCCCTGACCTTTCAAAAGGGGGGCAACAGGGCGGAGGTGTCGTTTTCACAACAGAATCATAGATAATTTTACGGTATGTGAAGATCGAATTGAAACAAATGTTCTATAGTTTCTTTTATCGTTTTTAGGTCAACATTGTTGCTTAACAGAAACAAGCATAATTGGTAACGATTTTTTCGTTTTTTATTCAAGTTTCCATTGCCCTCAACAACCTTTTTACTGCCCCCCTCCCCGCCCTAACGCTATTCCGGCATCCCTGCTGCCAATTAATGACGAAGCTCGAAATGATGCACATACCGCAAGCACAGATGTGCGGCTGTATGAGCGCGCACCCAGGTCTGCTACATCAAAAAAACGAAGCGGGAAATTAGTGATGCATGAAAACGTCTGCTAAATCAAGCAATGTTATATAGGATGGTTTTGAAATTTGGATCAGAAAATCAATTAAATGTCCATAATTATCTTTCAATCTTTTTTTGTGATTCTCACTTGATCGCACGATCAGGAAAAAGGTCACGTCACTATCAGTTTGATTGGGTGTGCGCCGCGTGCCTAGAGCATGGGTCTCTGGTTTTGAAGAATGTGAGAATTACTGGCATTTGAATACGTAAAAACTACTGTTGACAGAATAACAAGTCCAGAAAAGTCACATATATGCAGCATGTGTCAGTAACCATACAATAGGAAAAATCATCCAGTTACAGAATTTTTATTTTTGTGATTTTACTCTTTCGATACCCACCTGCCTTGGATGCCCAAGGCCTTCGCCCCGTTCGCCCCCTTCTGCACGCCACCGAGTCCAAAACATCCACCAATTTTCGGTTACAAAATGATACAAACGAACCGCTATGTTTTGTTCCAAAATGAGCTGCATGTTTCACGGCGCAATAGTCATGGTCCATCGCGCGGCAGACAAATTTTACATCGGTTTTTCGCATTCAGTCATTTAAATTCGCGGAACCAAGAACACTTATCAAACAAACCCTTCAGTGACAGGCGGAGCTTAATCTTAACGTCACACTCGCGCTGACGTACGTGCAAGAGCATCGCAAGTTCAAACGTAAACACACGCGCTCATATGCGGGGATCAAACTCCATGTAAGGATGCACGGCAGTGTTCGGCTGCAGGTCGTGGCGAAGGGATGGAGGCTTTGGCGATGAACCGTCTAAACTGCTGCGAGAGGCATGTTGCTCTGACGAAACAGAAGATCACGAATTTTGAAGGTGTTTGCACACGCGCGCGAAAATGGATGCTGGTCTTGATTCAAAAGCAGGCAAAAACGAGGCCCAAGGTTCATGCAAGCAGCTGGAAGTAGTGAAGATAATTGATAGGATCGATATTGAAAGCGCTTTACCTCTACAAACACCACCTGCTTCTTCAGCCTAATCAGCGTTACGCTTATGAGTTTTGTGCGTTTAGTGGTCAAACGAGATTTAATATCATCACTCTGTTATCGCAAGAAAATACCAGCGTAGCTCACACGTTTTCCAGGAAGTCCGCGATTGGTAACTCCTCGACAATCGCTGATCGTTAAGAACAAGCAAATCACATTACGCGATGCGCGGAGACCGATGAGGAGACTTATTTGGTGGTGTTGGAGACACACCTCGAGCAAAAGCGAAGAAGAAAAGAGGTCGTTTAGACCTAAATGGTAACTAGTTAGGTAACCAACATCAAACTAATTAAAGCAAATTCACTGTGTTNACAATTGCTATTTTCAGACAGTTCTGAAAACAATACGACCAAGTGACTTATACTNGAGTNGTGGAGCGGTTGTAAGTGAGCCGATTATATTCGCACACTGCTAGACACTGCCGGGAGCAGAAAATTTCCTCACCAAACTGCTTGCTTGGACTGAGCAATGAGGGCGGCTCTTCTCGAAGTTGATGCGACGCAGTCTGGAAAGTGAGCGAGAGCATGGATGACGCAATATCTGTATTTCGAAAGTGTGCTGCTGGGTTGAGGCCGGGGG
>JGI24022J15233_10011769_pt1 | contig 10009 bp, 8 predicted proteins | sample Ectturendosymbi2_FD_15233 | JGI IMG/M metagenome (IMG submission 15233)
TGCCCCCCCACTGGAAAAAATCCTTCCGACGCCCATGGTTACAATATGAGGCTCACTTAAACTACGAACTTAGCCAAAAAAAACTAATTTGTAGTGCAATTTCAGATACGGTTGTTGCTTGGTATTATGAAATTTGCTTGCTTGCTTTTCATTGTTTTTGTCACCGCCAACAAAATACCCACTGTTTTCTTGCTCGAGTGATTGGTGTTTTGTTTCGAGATGGCATCACAGCTTGGTTAAAAACATGGCACTGCTACATATCCCTTCTCACACAAGCCTATCAAGCATAATGGGATCACGGCAGTCGGATTACCAGTGAAAGTATATCCAAACGAAAGCAACATTCTTTGAATTGCACCATCACTGGATATGCATTGTTTTAATTTTTACCAAAAAATAATATTTGCATTTGCACTCTTCCTTTTCAAATATCTATTCATCAATGTTACAACACTACTTATATATTATTTATGGTAGTCTAAAATTAGAATATTAGTACTTTCTTCCAATTTAATTACAGCGATGTTGAAGCAGGTTAACAAGTTGGCCTTTTAAGACCAAAATTCAGAAGTCTGGCCTTTTTCATGTTGGTTGGCCTAAAGAACTTAATTTGGCGTTTTGACCTTATTCTGGCCTTGTCGCAAATTGGTTGGCCTTAAAAAATTTATTTGGCCTTTTGGCCTTTTTGGATCTTTTGGAAAAGTTTCTTTGGTAGAAAAATATTTACCATTCCATTTTTTCGGCAAAACGTTTGCAAAATTTTGTGATAAAATCTGCAATTAGACCGACGCCCACGTTCTGATATTAGTAAGGTTTTGCGAGATGCGAGATTAGAAATTAATTTTTACGCAAACATTAGAAATGTGTGCATTGCGTAATTTGTTATAACTAAGCACTGTGCAAGGCTCAAGGCTGTCACACAGGCCTGCGACAGAAATGCGACAATAACGTCGAGAAAGTGTTATTGTTTTATCTACTTGCTTGTATTGCGTTGGTTTCGGTTTTTATTTTGTTAAGAATAGCGTTAACCGTAGGTCGTATTGTATCAAAATTATATAGCGGTACATGCATACACTATAGTACAGTACACAGTAAGCTACCACTTGGCGCCTACTGGTAGGTTGCCAGGGGTGTTGCAAAATTAAAATCTAGTGAAGTTCTTGCAATTTTGACAAAGAAATAGCACTATCTCAAAGAATTTGGTATTTTATATGGCCTAAATAATCGGTTTGACCTTTTTCTGGCTTTTTAGCAGTGTTTAGCTTTTTACTGAAAATTTCATCCGGCAGTCCTGTGTTGGAGTAATAATACGGGTAGTGCAAACTAACCTATTCTCCTACAGTCTGCACAATTACTGCGCTGTCGAAGCAGCAACAGGCCTATGCAGCAAAAGATTCTTATAATTGCGCAACAGGGACTCACCGCAATAAAATGTCACGTGATCTTTACTTTCCTAATACTGGATAGTGCACATGGAAGATTTCATGGAAGATTTCAAGATTTCACTGGTGACAGTAGTGAATGACTTCCATAATAACTTTCTTGCTGCACATTTAACGATCTTCTGCGAAACACCAGTTGAAACTCACGGACTTACTGAGATGTTAACTGGTTTTATGCGAAACGGTAACAACAACTACGATTGTTGGTAATAATATCAAGATACGGCATACAGTAGGTTGAAAGAACATCAAATATTGTTTTCTTTACCTCACTACAACTGACGTAAATTCCTTGACAAAAAATTCCGAAACAAATACATCTTTTCTTGCATGAAATTTGTGAATGAATCCAATCGCTTCAAAAGCGCGCTTTAGTGCTTAATGCTTATGCACCTACAGTGTCTGCTACAACGAGGAAAGGTTGCTTATCACTTGATGCAGTAAGTAATCTAACCTATGCCGTCCTATTGATGCTCCGATCGATACTACCTTTCCAATGTCTTTTATTCAGGTGGACGGTAGAGCGGTTGCATCAATACGGAGTAAGCGTCAATCGCCGTAAGATGGAGCGAAGCAAGGCAGCAAAAAATCCTTTCTTGCAAACAATGACCGTACGTTGACATAAGCAGGGTAGGCTAATACAATGTGCAATTAAACTAAAAACGGAAGATGAAACAGGCTGAGGTTTTGCAAATAACCGAGGTTTGAACGCTGGATTTCGATGCAGTAGAGCGCTTTTTGCTGCGGCAGGTTAGTTGGTAATTGTGATTTGCATAATGCTTGCTGCAAATAGCCGGGTTCAATACTATAGAAACAAATGCTCTGTGTTTAAAGCTGAAAGTAATCCCAAGCTTGCAGTTGAGAGATCGAAGGAACACTTCAGTTATCTAGCCGATATCACCAATTGGAAGGTTTGAAGATGTTAATTTTCAATATGTCTTGCTAAATGCTACTTAGCACGAATATTTTGTGTTCGGCGATTTAAACAGCTTTTGTTTCAGCTATTATCCATATACAATAATCATATACATCCAATCTAAAATAGTACCAATAATATTGTAAGGAGAAATGGCAAGAAAAACAGGCGAAAAGACAAGCAAAATTCCTTTCATAATAACCACACTCATCCCTCTAAGCATATAGGGCTATTTGCTTTGGAGAGGAAAAAAGTCAGAAAACAAATATTAGTTTTTTTAAGGCGTTTTAGGGATCCGATTCGAGTCCCTAGAATTGAAAATCGAGTCCCTAGAATCAGAAAAAACTATCATCGGGTCCCTAGAATCAGAGAAATCGGGTCCCTACAGGTCCATACCGGGTACCTAACATTTTCCTTTAAAAAACTCTGCAAACAAACAAAAAGACCAAGGAAAATTCACGAATGCAAAGAAAAACATTGACTTGCATCAAGATTTAAATTTTTGAAAGTTATAGACATAGGTGTGTACCACAGGTCAGGCTTCACGTCACGGTAAAAATTAAAGACCAACCTTAAGTGAAACCTGATGCGTGTTCATGCATGAGGGAAACGATTTTGACCACCAAGTGTGGTTATATTTTCTGCAATCCTTTGCATAGATTTTCAACGTTGTCTTTTTCGGAAAACAAATGCTTCTACATGAAGTTTGCTTACTTTGCGTAATTTAATTTGACATAATGTTTGCGAGATAAATAAAGAAGTTTAGAAAGTAATNATACTTTTTTTCTTCCAAAAATATATATTGTCTAAATTGATTATGGTATCAACATCGCAAGNAATTTGGTAGACACAAAAAAACTTGCAAAGAAAAATTCATGGTCACAATTAGAGAAAACTACAGTATCTAAAAGATAGACAAGGTTAATGAAAATGTAGGAAAGCGCATCCTGTAGATTTTCTTGCTGTTTGGTTCACACGCTATTGATAAATATTTGCTTTTCGTGGCACCTAATAAAAAAAAGAATGTAACGGGATACGCAGCATTTGCCCCTGCTTGCCATTACGTTTTCAACTTACATTGTACTTAACTGTTAACCGCTGTAGTTAGTCCGTAAAACACTTTTACTAGTTTAACAAATTCACTGTTTATAGGCTAATTAATAGAAATCAAGAACCTAGGCCAGGTAATACGAACAAAGAACTTGCCCAAATTTTGCAACTTGCCCTAATTCTTCAAAAGCATTTCAACATAGAAAATAACGAATACTAGTCCTTTGTAATCGGCGGATAAGCAGGTAAACGGTTTCTTGCAGCCAATAACTCACAAACATTTATGTTATCTTCTTATACACTCAGTCAAACCTCGATGAGTTTTCCTTGCAGTTTATTAAGAAGCGTTGGGAACAGAATGTTTGCAGTCAATTTCATGTGACAACAAGCTTTGTTTGTGTATAAATTCAAATAAATTCGAAAGTAATGCAATATGTAAATTTTCCTGTTTGCCGTGTAATCTGATCGAGAACAGTAATTTTGAAAGCAACCAGATACTGTGGAAGTAAATATTCCAGGAAATTTTTTAAGCATTTTGAAACACATTGGATCAGACAAATCGTTTTGGAAAAGCCAAAAGATAAGGTTTTTATTTTGAGGAAAGTGCCGTGTACTTTCGCTTGTTTTGCTTGTCATACATTCTTCTGCATACTTTGGCTAATGATTAGTTATGTTTTCGTATCCGTTTGTTTATTATTTACCTTTAAAAACTGTTGTTAATGTAATATTGAAAACCATGCAAGAAGTTGTTGCTTGTTGCACATGATTCACAAAAACAGTAACAAATGTGTCGGGAATAAAAAGTTTTCTTCTGTTTTGTTTGAAGTGCGCAGTCCGTAGTTCATTTCTCAGCTAGGAAATATACTTTGCTGTAGACCAAAGCGCATAGAAATAATAAAAACTATAAACAAAACCTTGTAACAAAAATAGCTCCCACATTTTGTCAACTGAATGGGCATCTGAGAGTTGGATATTTTTGAAAAGTAAATAAAAAGTACGTCATTTTACATAAAAGTGATTTTGGTAGCTTTACTTCATTGTTTAACAAATTCCTGGGTAAGTATAATGTTACGGGGTTTATGTGGGAACAACTGTTCTTAAAGTTTCTCTCTTTACAGTTACTAACCTTAAGTGTAAAGAAGTACTTACAAGTTTCACACATTAAGTGATAAATGGAAATCAAAATCTCACTATGATAAAGGAGACTTTTGAGCATTAAGTTTCATTTTCATTATTACGTTTTGATTCTCGAAAATTAGTCTTTTTCAATAAACTAACATTCGTTTATAAAATCTGCTTTCCTTGGTGTAGATTTGCTGCTGCGGAATTTTTTGCTTGAATTAAATTAAGTTTTATGACAATCATAGACTATACAAATCGCAACGTTACGAAAATTTTTTTGTATTTTAAATACATCAGTTGGCTATCGAAGCAAAAAAACAATCGATAAATTTCATTTCAGCTTAAGCTTCTCTCAGTCTATTCTGCGGAACCGACGTATGTTTTGCAAATCCCTAAAAAATCTCCTGCGGAAACGTGATTTAACATCTAATTTGCATTCATTACCCAAAGGTTATAACACGAGCGAGCGTGGAAGTTTATTTGCATAATAAGACCCAATTTAGATGGGTTTTGCATCGGCAGTGGTTGTGCGTCCCACTTTATTAATAATTAATGAGTACAGGAAACCATTTTGACGAGGTGATTTTATGAGCATGCTTGATGTTGGGCTGTTATTAGACATGACAACCTGCCTATTCGATTCATGTTATCTTCTTATTGACATTAGTAAAATTTACCAAGGCTATACTTACGACACTACCTGGACTAAACGTTATCCCAAAAATTATTGATCCATAACTCTTGGTTACTACTGTATAGTTGTTACAGAAAATATCCAAAGTAATCAAATCATTAGATGCTAACCTTTCTCAAGAAACAACCAGAAAATGCTAGTGTGCTTTTTTCTAGCAAATATGAAACCAAGGACATAACTGCAAGTGCTCTGATTTGGCAATTTAATCGAAACGCTGTTCAAGAAATGAAGTGCACAGTAGGTGGATTTTATTAGTTTTTGCTTAGTTCTTCACCTTGACTTGGACAAGCTGTATTTTTACGCCAGAGCTAACTACATCACTTGTGTACAGCACAGCCTTAAATATAGATTTCAACCTTGTTATCAAATTTGCAGGTTGTTAATATTTGTGTAAGGCCATTTTTTCAAAGTAACACGCAGCAAACATGGGTATCGCAAGGGAGGAAGGGGAGTTCTGACCCCCCTGGATTTTGAAAATTTCAGCAAAAAAGTTTTTTTTCTTAGATTCTTGTGAGAAAAGAGAAATTTAACCACTTTTGTCCACCCAGAAAATTTTTGGAAAAATAACCGAGTGTCCCCATGAAAAAAATCCTTCCGACTCCCATGTCAGCAAACAGTTTTAGGTGGAAATTTGAGATGATACGAGTGCTACGGCTAATAGGTCTACGGCTTTCGATTCTTCCCGTATCAGATGTTTAGAATACTAATCTTCAGTTTTTGTCACACTAACCATAACGTCGGGTGTGCATGACCCGGTTTTCAAAAATAAAGAAAATGTAATTTCCTTCAACTGAAGTTTACCACAAAAACTACAATGAAAATATAACTCTCATTGAGCAGTTTGAGCACTAACAAAGTTACTTTGTACTCTAATATCATACGATTTTTGATGAAAGGGGTGGTGGTGTAAATTTCATATATGTCTGAACTGAGTTACTCATAACAAAAAAAATTTGGGCCTGAAGAATTTCTTATGTTGTATACTGCTAACACGACAGTAGCAGCATGCGCTGAGTGAGTTTCAGCTCTTTACAGCCACCTGGCGCTCAACCCCCTTCTAACCATAACGTGGGTTAAGCGTACTTTTGCCACCTCACGCTAACCATGACGTCGGGTCAGCGTGACCCGAACTCGTGACGAACTCGCTCCTTTGCAAAATCGAAAAGAGTAACGATAACCGCAAGCGCACCTATTTCCAAGTCACACAAAAAAATGAAGCTACTGAAGAGCTGAAAGCGCTCCGACGCGCGCTTACGTAGTTGCACGAGCATGACCTCATATGACCCGGGTCACCGTGACCCACGTTAGTATTCCAGGGATAGGGAGTCTTTGCTTAATACTGATGGTTTAATTACCATGCTGACTAAGGTCTGCACCTTTGTTTGTTACTTTTTTCTTTCTATTGCGAATTTCGTTTATCACGATTTTACTGTATCGTGAACTTCAAACTTGAATTTACGCAGTGAAAGCGAAACGCGAAGAGAAGCGATTAACTTGGGAGAAAATACTTTCACATTTCTTGAAACAAAGTGCCAGCGTGCCAAGTTTTTATCTCCAGTGATAGAGCTTAGGTACCCCATTACTTTTCCAAGGGTTAGTTGGTTTACAAAAGACAAGTAGCCTAAGTCGCATTTGGCCGTTAAGGCAAAGAAAAGATAGGAAACACACATTCATATACTTCGGGCGTTACTGTCAAGAAACTTTTCAATGGTTCTCTCTATTTCCCTCGCAAAACACCGTTGATTGACAAAACGATACAGTTCTTGTCATGAGACCGGAATTGGTGCAGCTGCAGGTGCTACAATAACTATTGAAACGATGGTGAAACGAAAGCAAAGACAGTGGTAAGTCACGTCTGTAATACATAATGAAAGATAACCTAACTGCGGAAGTTCGTGTAAGAGTAGCAGTGCGATGAAATGTAACTAGTTGACGCTCGAGTCAAGTCAGCTAGGGTCAGCACTGAAAATAAGCGGTGGCGTGCAAATCCCTTGCTTCACATTTACGATGATTCGACAACATTCGCTTGATGTGTATTTGTTTTTAACGAGGCGCGAACCGTATGAGACCTATCAGGGCATAAATCGATACGCATAAGAGAGCCAGCAAAGCGCCTGACTTCAGCTGACGTGTTCAACAGAATGTGTGTCAATCGACATCCTGTCAAGGTTCGGCAATTAGGGCGTCAAGAGTCAGCGCCTGCATCTGTGCCTCAAGCTTGACTTTCGCTAACGCATTAAAACTTATTTTAATTTTTTGTTTGCAATAATGATTGTTTACAATGATGGCACTGGTTTCAGATGTTTTTTTTCCCTTCGCTGCAATGTTTACGTCGGTTGTAGCCAACGAAGTTGTTCCAACGTTTGGTTGTTGTCGATATTTTATCATAGATTGCATGGAATGCGTCCACCAATCTTTTCACGGATCCACCTACCGCGTTTGGGATATGGTACTATAGTTACAAAACACTTGCAAATTACATATGTAAATGTGCATCTGTAAATGCAACATGCAATTGGTAGAACCTTGAAAAAGACATTCCTGATGTTCATGTGATGGACAGGAATGGAAAGTTTTTCAGTGCAATGTTAGCCCAACAGAGATCTTTTTCAAAGATTCTTTAGTCTCATACTGTACCTGGTACTGCATGAAAACATAGCATTTATATGTGTCCAAGTCACAAAGCTTGCTACAGACTTTGGGTAAGTACAGCAGGCTTTCTTTTAATACGCTGCGCTTACTTGGCTTCAATAGGTCATTTTTAGGAATGCCAACACGCATGAGTTTTGATTTTTTATAAATTTGTGGAAAGTCTACGAAAAGCGGAACACCAAACCCATCTGAGTATATCTAGCGTTCCGCCTGGTAGAAACGAATGTTCCAGCGTTGAGTATCTCGATGAAAGCATTTGCTGCCTATTAGTTGATACAGGTATATATAAATCCAACCGAAGATACACTATACGAGATTTTTACTTCAAACAGTTACCTGAATGGCAAACATAGCTGTTAGTATATTTGCAGTTGAATAGGTAACTTTCATGAATTAGCACTGCAAACTTGCGAGAAATTTATCAAGGAGCCAGCCATGTGGGTCACTTGTCTGTACCAGGTGGCGAAACTAACGGGTTAATATGTACGGCATCAACACCTGCAAAATGTAAGCTGATAGTTTACTGCTCCTGTGAACCAAGACACGGATCGCAAAACTACAGTCGGTCCACAAATATAAATCGAACAGCTGTTTATTCTGCAGCTCTCTTAGCTGAAACGTAGTGGAGCTAACAAACGTTTTAGGTGAGCTAAACTAAAAGCCAAACAACAAACGGTAACTCTCGATTACTAAATTATTGATCAATACACATGGACTAAAACTAGAAATACTTAAAGCAGATTTTATTTACACTTATTGCAACGCTTCACACACACAAGTTGAAGATAATAGTTGTAATGCCGTTCTCTGAAACCGACTCCACTTCACCTTCGAAAATCGCCATTCTGACTGGTTTACTTATGATATTAACAGAAGACTTGAAGTGCTCAAAAATATCTTGTAGCTGTGAAATAATTTGATCCTCCTAAAAAAAGGCTTACATAAAGGGTGCCTTGGACTGAGACTATTTTAAGTCAACTGTGGCATCTTTATACTTAGTCTTTCGTCTTAGCTGGTCCCTAATCGTGATTATGAAGAAAAGTTGCTAGAAGCAATAAAAGGGTGAATGCAATGCAGGGGCGTACCGAGGTCAGATGGCGCCCGAGCCGGGGCAAGAAACAAATTTTGCACCTCCAAGTTCGAACCTGAGGTCGTTCTGGAGCAAATTTGCTGTGTTGAAGAAAGTACTTGGGACATTGCTGGGACTTTTCGGCGCCCACCAGTTATTCGGCGCCCGGGGCACTGTGCTCCCATTGCCCCCCTCCCTCGGTACGCCTTTGATGCAATGACACATTGTTGAGCGGCTGGTTAAGTGATGGTGACAAGTACATAGGAAGACTTTTGACAGACGAACGGAAACCGCTAGTTCTTCAATGAAATAGTTCAATTGTCTTGATTTCTGACCACAGCCGCTTAGCTTTTTTTTAAAAAACATTCACTCATTGAAATTTGAAAAACTTCTCGTACTTTTCTCGTAGAAAAAGAGCAGTTAGGCGTCAGGGAAATATGCTGCTTGAGCTTTATTCGTGAATTGGTTTGGTGTATGCGTTTTGCCAGCATTTACATCTAGAAATCTATAGATATTTTATAAATTTAGGTAATGGTTTCCTAGGACACATTTGCTACAACCCATGCTTCAATGTGGCTATGTTGCTCATAAAAACACTGAAATTAAAACTGCTCTTGATTAAGCTATAACCTCTTAAGAACAACCTGACGGACACAGTGGCCTACCTAGGGTTTCCCGCGCCCGGGGGCAAACTCAGTTTTGACGCCCCCACCCAGTCCGTTCATGGCCGCAGAGATGCGAAGAATGAGTTGGGAATAAAGGGGCGTCGAAAGCTGACTCGGGCCCTGCAATCGCCTGCATACATTAGTTTCTAGACCCGTCTGAAAATTTCCTGTGATTGTGACGTCACAGAATTGACGTCGAGACCTTTGAATCTTGGAAACCATTAACTACCGTAGAGTTAAGAATCTAGTAGTTTCGCGTGAAGCTATTCCCTCTGAAATTTTGGTCACGATTAAACTTTCAAACTGTTTTATTACGACACTCCAAATTGCGGTAATGTATTCTCGATTTGTAGCAACTAGTGAAATAAAATGCAAAAACTAACCAAAAAGTTCCCTGAT
>JGI24022J15233_10011772_pt1 | contig 10008 bp, 5 predicted proteins | sample Ectturendosymbi2_FD_15233 | JGI IMG/M metagenome (IMG submission 15233)
TGTTGAACTACACAAGAATTGAGAATGCGCATGAAGTACGGAAGAAAACTTTCAATTTTTTGTTATGCATAGAAGTCCAACAAACTTCTAGTTTTCCTTTTTCTCTGCTGAGACATTATCAAATGCTTGACTGCTTCCATGTTAAAAACTGCTGTTTGCGAGCTCGTGCAACAGTTCTATCATGCTACAGAAATTGGTAGGCCTAATGTAGTCAATGCGGTCAGCGCTTGCGCTGGTCAGCCTAGCAGACAAAATAAAGACAATTGTTTCGGATAAAGTGAACTATCGCGGAACACAATCTTAAAACATGCGGGGTGGGCGAAAGTCTGCAAAAAGTGGTGAGATGGTTTCTGGACGCATACGATAACCCAGCTTCCTACAAAAACCTAATTATTACTTTTTACCCATTTATAATGTTCCTAGAAATTTGCATGCAAATTTGTTTCGTGATATTTGCATTAAGTCGACAAATTAACAAGCAGAAAGTATGCGAAAACAATTAATCTTCTTTGCAAAGGTAATAAAGTTTTTGTAAAATATCAAGCTCAAGGGTTTTTTTTCAATCCCGCCCCGCCCCTTGCGTACGCCCCTTGCACTCACCCGCCACGGCAGGTTGTATGGAGCCATGCAACCAAAATTATAGGCCACACGCCATCTCCGGATGTATGCCTTCCTGAAATCACGCCATAATTGTGATGCGTACATGCAGACGCGTATTTACCATTAGGCTAAAAAGGCTTAAGCCTTGGGCCCCCGATTTTGGGGGCCCCCAAAAGTTTGGGAGTAAGAACAATTTCCAGCATTTCTGTAAGCAACTCTATTTTTTTTTTGGTTCAACGCACGGTTTTTTACTATGCCGCTTACACAGATCTTTGTAGAAGAGTCCTGCACAACTGAGCAACCTCGAAGGGCCAATATCAACATAAATTTTCCGCGTGCCTCAAATGTCTATTTCATGTCGATGTGGAGATTTCGATTGTAGTTTGGACGAAATTGTAGAACGACAATTACGTATCCGAGGTCGACCTTTTGCAACATTTTCCACGATTGAGAAAGCTCTCGCGGGCCGCAAGAAAAGCTTTTGCGGGCCTCATGTTGTGCAGGCCTGCTATAGAACAACGTGGTACTTTTGACCTACGGGGGCCATTTTACAAAAACGTGACAATTTACGGGCCACTTCCAACAAAATTATGTATAATACAACAGATTCACAAGATTTAAAATTATAAACGGAAGATAAGTGCGTCATTGAAATTATTACACAGTAGCAAATAGCAATTTATTACAGATTTCTATCAGTGGGATGCCTGTGGTCAAGGCTTCTGACAATATCGTTCTCATATCAATACCAATATGTTAGTGGTAGCAAGTCGGAGACTATCACCCAGTGTTTCGTGAGCATTTCGATTTTGTTTTCAGATTTGGCTTGCTTCAAGATAGAAAAGGTTCTCTCACACAAGTATGTGCTTCCAAACATCGAGTGCATTTAGTGCGAAATCGTTGAGTTTGGGAAACCTAATTTTGCTGACTATTTTCCAGCAGCTCTCTACAGTCTAGACCAGAGGTGCGGGACATATTCATTAACACGGGCCGCATGAATTGTGCATCACCGCTGGCGGGCCGCAAATCAATTGATTTTATCCTAAAATTCTACTTTTAGCTAAGAGGAAGAGCGACTTCTCCTGACTTAATTATCGAAGTACCTGCATATCATGAAGCTTCGTTTTGACGCAATTTTGTATACTCTAACTTTGGTAACGCAAATTATGTTGAGGAACACAACAAACGTACACGCGGGTCGCAGGTTCCCCACCCCATGGTCTAGACTAACGTCGTTTAATATTTTATTGAAAGGTGTTATGCTTGTTCTAACTAAAATAATCTACTGTAACACAACCAACCATCAATACTGAGAAAGCTCGCGGGCCTTAAAACTTCTGTCCGCGGGCCCCATGTGGCCCGCGGGCCTGCAGTTGGACCACGCTGCTATAGAAGAATGAGCGCGAAGGATTGAACTGAATGACGATGAGCATTCTCTTTTTATGGGGTTGAGAATTGCGGACTCATCCAGAGCCTTTTGCGGACTCAAATGAGTCCGCGGACTCCCGTTGGGAAACACTGGACTACTCCGTCGAATGCTTTCGAGGCATCCCAAAAAACAGCATGCACTGATGAACCATGAGTTACGAAACATTAAGAAGTTTGCTTCAACAAAAATGTACATTGGTCAGCACCACGACCAGCCTTAAAACCAAAGTGATTGTCTGTGGTTCCAAGGAAAGTAGAGATGCTCGACAAGATGAAGTGTTCATGTCGTTTTGATACCGCTGTGGCAACTGCCACAGGTCTGTATTTTGAAGTGTCAGTCATATTCCTACTTTTGTTGTTGCATATGGGAAGTACTGTTGTGTCTAAATAGCCTATGATATATGAACTGGGTGCTAAAGCCGTGAACAATACACATACTGAAAAGTACATTGAGAAGAAAGCAAAGAGATTTACGTGCATACAGCAAATGTTCTGCAGAAATAAAATCAGGCCTTGGTGCTTTTTTGAAGGGCAGCTTTTGAAGAAGTGATGTCGGTGAAACAACTTGTTAAGTGTGCCGTTGAACAAAAGAGTCAAACCTTGTACGAAACCCACATTGCCTATCGGCTGTCACTGACTCACTTTACGTGCAGTTCAAGCCTACAAAATGGGCTCTAAATTACCCACTCAAACACACGAACTGCAGTATCTCGCTTTAAGAACGTCATTTTCCGATACCTTTATGTCATCTAGAAAACATCGGTTCTATTGAAACTGAGACACTTTACCTTTGCAGAGTTCTTCAATTAACCTCACCTGCCAAAAATTGATGTTGAAAACCCCACCTAATGGCTAGGCTACACAGAAGATTGTGGCTCTTGCTTATTGGCAATCTACCACTGAATATTAAACAGTAGCATGAGACGTGCTACGAAATGCTTGTCGAAAATTCCGATGATTTGTGTCAGGTGATGTAATGATGTGCTGTTGGGGCGTTGCTAAGGATCGAATAATAGGAGAAACAGGATTAAGATAGCTTTGACTTACCTTGAGAAATGACTGATTTCAAACAGGGTCTTTTTTGTTAGATTTTCAGTGGGAGAACAGTTTTAACCTTGAAATGCCGGAGCAGCAGCCTAATGTTTGCTAGCTTGAAGCCGAATGTTATCTCTGTCCTTGCTCAAAATATTTTCGAATGGGGTGGGGAAAATGGCCTTGGCCAGGTAGGAAGGTGCAATGCAGAGGGAAACCCTCAAGTATGTTTAAAAGCCCTGATCTCTGGACAAACATAGGGGTAGTCTACCACCATGGATTTTGGGCGCAGACTTATGAGGGACCATTTTAGGGGTAGTTTACCACCCTGGATTTAGGGCAGACTTATGAGTGACCAGAATTATGAGGGACCATTTTACCCTGGATTTAGGGCAGACTTATGGGTGACCAGATTCTATTTGAATAAAAGCTGATGACGCCTACATCGTAGGCGAGATATATACTCTGTAAGATCTTAAAGTGTCTGATTCTTTGCTGAGAAACGATCTCTTTCCATAGACAGTGACCATTTCTATCAATTTACCCATTACAAAACCACATTTCCAAGTTTTTAAAACTAGAGATTCTAAGCACAAAGACTGAAGAGTTGAAACTACTTTAAAAAATTAATTTTTAATCAACAAGTTGCCGCCACGCAGAAGGTGACGCTCGGAACCCCCAGCTCCCCGCTTGCTGTGCCACTGAACCACAGCATTATGGTAAATATTGTTGTGAATCAACTACTGCTTATTGACCATGCATTTGGTCTCAGCATTCGAGGTCTTCAACGCCTTCTGAATATTTGCTGTGACATGATGTTGAACACGAAATTGTTTTAAATACAACATAACAGTTGGTAGTTTTTCCTCCTAGAAGGAATAAGCAACTTGTGACACCAGATATTTCTCTGAATGGTGTTCGTACTAAGTTTGCTAAACAAGTCAACTGACGTAAATTGTACATAGCAGCAGTAATGCAAAACGATGTGGCAACGGCGAAAACGCAAGTATTATTTAGTACTGATTAGTGTAATTGCAGATAAACGTTTGCCATTTTAGCCATGTTTTCATGATAAACTAGCCCAGTTGTCTTCAACATTTTTTGTTCAATCGCCCCCCTACAGGAAATTTGCTTCAAAATCTCCACCCCTCCTTATGATTTTAGTGTTGGCAAAAATATTATTTTAAATTGAAAATATTTCAATGCTACTGAAACAAAGGGCAGTTTAGTTAGCACAAAAAACGAACAAACAGAACGAATGCAATTGCATTTGTAGGAACAGTGTTATTCATTTTCAAAAACAGTTGGTTCCAATCAGGGCTGTGGAACTGGAGCCCGGAGCCGGAGTCACAAAATTATGAATGGTGGAGCTGGAGCCTGAAATTTGAGTTCCCGTTCAACAAACATATTTTGTATAGCAAGCCAATTGTACAAATAATAAAATGGTTTTTAGTTGTTTAACCAAAACTTTCTGGAGCCGGAGCGAAAAAATTTTAGAGGTTTGAGGCGGAGCCAAAAATTTTGGATGCCTGGAGCTGGTGCCGGAGCTCGAAATTGGAGTTTCGGCTCCACAGTCCTGGTTCCAACTGTTGCGAACCTTGCCCCTGACTTCTACCTGCAGTTTTCTAGAGCAGGTTGCAAATTGGTCAGCTTAAGTCATATGGCGTTTCCACCGGTCTTGTTCATGTCAAGACGATTGCAGTATTTATTAAGCAGGTGCAGTTGCTTGGTTGAAATTTGCTCAGTAACATATTTTGAGGGAAACTTCATTGGTAATGTTAGCTTAACTTTACCCAAAATTTCCGGAAACCCTCACTCCACTTGGTCCAAACGTCTGACCGTCTGTGATAATAAAATATGGCACAGGCTTCATCATCGCTTTCGTAGTCGATGAAAAGTTCCTGGACGTGGAATCGCATTCGCTTGTGTTAGTTATCTGGCAAAAAAGCACATCAAGTCTCTTTCTACGCAATCCAACTTTTGGTGTTATTTACACAACAGAAAGACTTTTTAGCAAACTTCAAACTACAGGTGGCGGAACCGATTTTTTGAAATTTTTAATTTAGCCAAGATGGGGGTGGTTGGGCTTAATTGCTAGTATAGGTTATCCCTTTTCTAGCCTACTGTACTGATATACTGTGTCATTAGTCAGATGAACACAGTACAGCTACACCTACAAGCACTCGAACTGACTGAAAAACATGAAAAGCACATTTTGCAACTGACAACTAACTGTAATTAATTTTTGCTAGCCATTAATTGCTACGTAAATTGTCTCATAACAGTAATTTTTCACATACTTTTTAATAGAAGACACTTGGTTCCACTGCTTTACTCAAGTTACGAACCAAAGTTTACAAAACACTTGATAACGGACTATGACGTGTTTTGCCTACGAAAGAATGTTTTGGCAATGCTCTACCGAAGACTATACGAAGTCGTGTTTCAAGGCAGTTTTGCTAATAATAGCACATACAGTTGGGGGGATTTGTGTCAGTTTACGGGAAGGAATAATTAGGCTAAGCTTAATCACAACTTTTTATTAATATTCTGAATCGCAGTGAAAATCGATGTGATGATTCAGTGGTGGCAATAGCAATGTTTTGATTGTTCGACCATTTTTAGTATCTTCAAAGAAACTGACGTTTTTCGTCTTTAAGAAATGGAGTTCGGCCAATTGGGTGTTTTCCGATAGATCTATCAGTGTTGGTTGCTTTCAACCAACACAAATATAATAAAATGAATCAATGCATACTAATGTATACGAGAAAAGTTCAAATTTCCGAGCGTGTTGACATGCCTGGAGACTTGCAAATGTCATTGCTTGATGTCGCTCGCTTTTTTGACATTGCTTGTGCAACGACAAACTACCAAACTACAGTATTTATTGCAACAGTTTCCCCACTATTTTAATCTTTTTTTAAATATTAGGCTTAACAATGTACCGGAAAATTCATCAAAACCGCAGTGCTTGGCTTCCAACCAGTAACACTTTCCGTGGCCGTGGATAGTGTAGTAATGCGGTACACAGGACAATGCTAGTTTGATTGTTGTATCATCAGTCCTATATCTTGTGTTTTATAACCGTTTTTACGAAACATGGAGTCGAAAGTGCATCAAATGAATTGGTTCCAAAGTGACAAATACAGTTTTTATTTTTGGAATCCTTCACAATTTTAGTATATTCGAACCTGCAGAAATCGCCCTCTTGGAAACTGAAATCGCCCCTAAATCCGGTAAATCGCAAAATTGCCCCCTTAACGCATAAAATCGCCCACGTTGAATATCACTGTCCTAGGGCAATGTTTTTTGCAACTTCTACGAAAACATAGGCCTTAATAGTAGAAACCGCAGCAGTGTTCTATCTTGTTTTCCTAGCATTCGGTTACACTTTACAGAACTTCTCACCACTGTACAATTTTGTCGACTGAGTGTAGAAACTACAAAGTTGGATACTCAAAAACTACTGAAATTTATAAATTTGTTTGCCTTTGTACATCAAAAACAAAGATTTTTATTCGATTGATTTCGTCTCGTAAAAAAACTTGATTGAGAAATGTTCTCTACTGGTTGGTAGCAGTAAGTTGTTGTAAGGTCTTTGAAGTTATTGAAAGATATTTGAAATACCAATCATTCAAAAAATCACTGTAACTAACGACAGTGAGTTAAAATTCCTAACCATAAACATTAGATTTATCGAATAATCACCACATAATTGCACTGACGCTTCGTCGTCATCTAGCTAGGGAAAAAATGGAAAATGTTGGCTGGTTGATAAAAATTGCTTTGAATTAAGGTTTCGAAGGAAGAACGGAAACCTTTATTCCACTTAAGTGGGGTTAGTCAGCCATACGATCTCCATCAGAATTCTGTGAATAGCCACCGCCAAAAGCTTTGAAGAACACTATATTGCGAGTTGTGATGTCGGCATTGTAGCGCAGTAGTTCTCAGACTTTTTCTGATCGCGTACCATTTGTGGGTTCCGTACTGCCAACACGTGCCACCTTGTTCCAGGAAAACTTAATGTGCCAAATATAATTCAATCAAAAGTTTGGAAAACCAGAATTGACACAAATGCAACGTGAACAGAATGGCTATGAGAAATTTTAATGGCCATTTTTAGAAAACAACAAGGGAAGTAGGGAACACAAAAATTCAGGAATTTATTAACAGAACCCGACAAGTAAAAACTACAGCTGTGAATATATTTTTTGTAAAGAAAACTATAAAGTAGGGCTATTCGTGTACCACCTTGAAGGCCTTCGCGTACCACTAGTGGTACGCGTACCACAGTTTGAGAACCACTGTTTTAGCGTATACTGTTTACATTTGTCGTACAAATCTACGTAACACATGTAAACCTGTTATCCTGTTTTTGCACCTCAGAATAATTGATAGTAGCGTGGACCGTGGAGAGCCCTTCTGTATTAATGACCACAGGCATTTTCACAACCCCTGGGTATGTAACACGGAACAAGGCATATTCTCCGATTTAATTAATTTTCCCAACCAGTGGACTATGTGAGTCGTATTCGAGGGAACCATGGAATTTGTTGGAAATATTTTTCCGTACCAAGATGATATCATCAATAATGGTGTCATCATCTTTCTTTCCACTCCCATTATGTAACAAAAACTTCAACGCCATCGAACACCTGCTTTTTGTCAAAAACCATTTGGGTCGCGTCGAGAAAAAGGTCGGGAAGCATACGATTAAACAGTGTTATCTAAGCTCAGACGTGCACGATCAACTTCGCACTTCATCCGATTTAAAAGTATGGCGAGTAATTTCTGCCTGTGATAAGTTTCACTTTTACTTTGTAAGAAACACAACCACGATTTGTCGCTTGTGGGCAACAATGCCCATACAGGCACACTCGGGGTGAAAAACTACGTGACACATAGATTACCTTACTTTAATTAAACAACGTTTTCTTTCAAAACAAAAACAACCTGACGGTGTTAAACGACGAGGAAGGCAAGCATCTCTAGTTTGTAAGGACGGCATATGCTTTTTAAAGGCCACAATGTTAACTACGGTTGTTCCTGGTTGGATTTGACCGACAGCTTTATCCGGATTAGACAAAGATCCGGATTATCCGAAGACAGTTGCTTCCAGCCTGCCGTCACGTAGGAGGAAGATATCAACAAAAAGAACCTAAATTGAACAGATTAAACGACATAGAATTTCGTGGAAATAAAACGAATTTATTGCAATTTCAGAAAAATATTGAAGAAAAATAGTTATAAGAGAGAACAGAGCAGGGTCAATAGCAACAAAGGGACTGACTTTTTTCTAGGTTTAATTTTCTATTTTTGGGATTTAAAGCTGTGTTTGGGGGCTAAGACCTACAAAGCCGCGTGACGACAGATTCCACAGCATTGACGCGGAGCGACTGACGAGAAAATCAGGGTTGCGAGATGTACAAAGAGCAGATTTTAACCAGAATAGCAAAGTTCCAGATATATAATCCAAATTATCCGAATATCTGAAATTTTTTTTATCAGGAAAAAAGTTAAATATCATTCGCGCCATCAATTTTATCCGGATTTAGCCAGGATCCGGATTAACTGAAGTTTACTGCAGTTTTCAAAGCAAAATGACCACTGGCAGTGTTTAGGCAAAGGGTCACACAAAATTGTTCTTCCTTTCCAACGCCATCGACGTGTTTACAAACCCTGAACCTTTTGCTCGGAAAGGCTGTAGTGTTAATCCTTTTGAAAATAAAGAAACAACGCAACGTAGCAATTTTAACACTGACGAGTCTGCGAGACAATTGTGCATTGTTTCGCACGTAGGTTCTTTAGTGCTTCGAAATCATACTTATTAGGTAATGGACGCTTAAAACGTGATAGGAAAGTTATAATTGTATAGCACTCTCAAATTGATTTGTTGGGGGATACAAAGAATTATGATGAAAATCTGTGGAGAGCTAAAGTCTGTCCCGGGCAGCATTAAATCATGCAAAAAAATACCTGGCAGTTTTCATTGCCTCTGCCCTCCATGAAAACATTCTAAATAGACAAACGTGCTTTCCACACCACGCAAAACCTCAGGTCTCAACATAATTTATTGAAAAAGAAGAAATCACTCTGAACTGCGCGCGCGCTGGATATGATGCTTGGTTTCTGGCAAAGACTACCAAGAAATGCATGCATTTGTACAGACAAGATGAAACCACTAGAGAAACAAGTAGAGCTTGTGGCCGACTCGTAACAAATACATTTTGTTTATTGAAAAGAAAAACTAAAAACAGGCGAACGCTCATCCAAAATTACTCTAGCTGATCCGAGATCACTCTGTTAAGATTCTGTTTGTTCTACCAGCAGAACGTTTTTTAGCCGTCAATCAAGCGGCAGTGCACTTTTCTTTTTTATTTACGCAACTTGGTCACAGCTCAAAAATGCTGTCGAGCTGTTTTAGAAACTCCTTGTCGGATTTGTTTATGTCATTACAAGAGAAATATTGCAAGGTTGGGTCGTTTAGGTTTGGCCAACTTCCCGAGTTACTCAGCTTCTTTGACAAAGTAGGTTTGTCATTTTTTGGCAAGCAGGTGTTCAAGGAGACTCGCTTGTCGGTCGTGTGCAGCTCAGAGTCGGAAAGAGAATGACTTAGATCATCAGGAGAGTCAACCTTCTCGTCGTCGCTCCACAACAAGTCAGATATCGCCTCTGCGTCCTTAAGGGAGGGATGCACGGGAACTGTCTGGTTTATCCAGTCGTCAACGGTTGATAAAGAATCGACTGACCAATCAACAATCGTAGAAAGGTTGTTGTTATCGGGTAAAGAATTCCATACTTCGGTCGGTTGTTTTTCATTTCCCGAGACCGAGGCACTCGTGGTCACTTGGCAAGCGCTTGGAATGTCCAGCGAAGTTGACTGAGGAGCGAAGGTCGTCGTAAGAAGTTTCGAACTTTCCACTTTGGCTCGGAGCGCCGCGCGCACCT
>JGI24022J15233_10011773_pt1 | contig 10008 bp, 9 predicted proteins | sample Ectturendosymbi2_FD_15233 | JGI IMG/M metagenome (IMG submission 15233)
GGATTTTCTGTTCAAATTTGTTTGTTTTTTTTGGTGAATCTATGTGTTTTTTAACAAACCTTATTGGCAGCCATAGATTTGACATGTATTCACTAGTAATTGGGTAGTGTTCTTTGAGTCTTCTTTTACAAATTTGGGAAAAGATTTGAGCATTTATTTAACTCTCATGGTGACCAACTGCAGTGGAGAACGGATATTTTCTAAACTGAAGGTGGTAGAATGAACAAAGGACCACCTTCAGATAAAACAAGCTGAATAGCCTGATTGTAAGTAGTAAAGAGCATGAACGTCCATGTGAAATAGACACGACCAGTCTCATAAACAAATTTGCTATGGAAAAATCAAGAAAATGCAATCCTAAGCAGTAGGTTTGCTGCTTTTGCCAATCGAATTCAACATTTATACTTGACTCCACTGTCAAAGATCAAATTTCTTGACGAGTCTAGAAGCTTAATTACTGTCTCTGTGCTGTAGTTGTGAGCTGTACAGTAATGTATTCCTTGTTGTTAAAAAGGTACTTAAATACGTTTTTGGAAGAAAATAGTATGCAGCTCATAATGTCCACCAGTTGCTATTTTGGACCAGGTTTTTCGTACATAAGAAATTCAGTGTGCCTAATGCTGGTCACATGGATGCCCACATAATTTATGCTCTAACAGTTGTTCATTTTTTTCAAGTGTATTCTGAACTGAGGGCCCCGCGCTGTTAATATGCTACAGGCCCCGCGCTACCTTAATCCGGCACTGCACTCAATGTGTGTTTGTACTTCTTGTAAAACCTCACTCTCAGATTGTCCTGTTATGCTGGAGCCAGTTAGTCTTTAGTCAATGATATGGACGGGAGGCACGGTTGATGCAAATTTACCCAAACCAAGAAAGTCCACACGGGTTAAAAAAAGACAAAAAAACACAAAAAGAATAAATAAAAGTACTGAAGCCTATTCCAAATAGCATAACACTCAAGCAACGTTTCATTCATACCTTCAAGCAGTTTTGCCTTTTCTACAGGCCTTTTATCATACTTTTCTCGTATTTGATTGAAACCAAACCTCACTGTTTACAATTGTTCTCTTGTCGGTCAGCCTAGAACATTATACAAAACATTAAGTGGTTCTAAAGTAACAATCAGGCTTTACCTATTGTAACGTATAATGATCTCAGGTTTTGCATTTTCTATATAAACACTTTTAAGGCTTCACTTAGGTTTTTCCACAGAGAACTTCCTATTTCACGCAAGTACTTCCCGCTTGCAATGAAAATACGTTTTGTATTCGTGTTACTACAAAAAATAAAAAATAATGCAAACGGGTTTTAATGTCTTTTTGAAATCCAACGTGGGTTTTTTTATTAAAAAGCCAGTTTTTGTAACAACCCTGGCTGGATCAATTGTTTCGGACTCGTTACCAACAAATTATCATTGAAAACACTTTTGCAATCTATTCAGTTTTTACTAGTGGGTCTAGTGCTTGCTGACAAGATCGAAATCTCTGAACATCTATGCATTGTAGTTTTATGGGGTACAAGCATTCGACATTGCCCACCTGTCATCCCATGCTGATAAAATCTCGGTACATCGTACTAACCTCCAATCTTGTTGCGTTAGAGGAGCCTTTAACAGGGTTGTCTCTGAGATGTTCCGCTTCTAGAAGGTATTTAACCGCGTGAAATCGAAATCCATCTACTCCAAGATTCATCCAGTACCCAAGAATGTCCTATAAGATGTTGAACATACCACAAGCAAACGGCGTCTGAACAGCTGTGAAATGGTTCGAATAACCTTCAGCACCTTAAGCAGTGAGTTCACCTTAATTCAGTGGATTTCAAAATTTTTTTATCACGACCCATTATAGCAACCCACTACATCCTGGTATTTTTGATCATTTTCCGGTCACAGATCGAATTTGAATGAAAAACGAAAAAATAGGTCATTTCGGTCATATGTCAGAAAATGTACACTAGCGCATACTGTTGCGGTGAGTTTTAATACTATTATGAGACAAATGACCGAAATGTCTCCTCGAAAAAAAACAACTTCCATCTAAAGCTTGAATAAAGTAAATGTAATACAGCTCTGTACATAAAACATCTACTCGCGACCCCTCCAAAAATGGTTCACGACCCCTCCGGGGTCGCGACATCCAGGTTGGACACCACTGCCCTAATTTAATGGTAGTTATTTTTCTAGTTTTCTATATGATTTAGTTTCCTATATGATGCGTTACGACCTGATACATTTGCTGAAAGCAGCAGCATATGGTGGAGATGGCAATAGCAGGATTTCACAATGCAGAGTCATGTGAACGCTTGTTATTTCACGAATTGTTTTCCCGGGTGCTTGGTGGTTACATTGTCGAGTCTTCAAAAAAGGTGCTGAGAAGTATATGTGTAAATGTGTATGCCTATGTGTGTGAATGGCGTGGGTGCTTGATTTTTGTCAAGTGGAAAGCGCTTATTATTTACATTAAGTTTACTATATTGCAACTCCACCGTTGGTAGCGGATTACTGTGGTTTAAGTGGACTTCTCCTAACGAAAGCAGGGCAACTATCCGTAAACGCTTAGCAAGATCGCGTCCGTACCTTCCTGGTAGTGGTAGCATTTGCTCACAAAACCACTGATTTTCCGTTGCTTCTGACAAGAAAGCTGACCGAGAAACGTTATTTGGAAAATTATAGGTCTATCTAATGAAAGTGTAGGCTCAATTCGTCTATTTGATTCTGGTGTCGTTATGGGTCAGAATAGCAGAACGCAGTTCTGCATTATTTGGAAACTTATAGGGGCGCAACTATAGCGTGAGGTCTACCGCCATATGTCGCCTACCCAGGTGCAGCGTGAGGTCTACCGCGTCAGTTCCCATAGGGTGAAGTGTGAGTTTTCCATAGCGTGAGGTGTGAGGTCTACCGCCATGTGTATAGAAAAGGAAGCAAGTGGAGCATCTAAAATAGTTAACATCGATTGGGGGTACTAAAAAATGTTGCTGAAGGAGTTTTATAGAAGAGTCATTCTGACAGAAGAAGTAGCACTCGCCTTTTTAAAAGAGCACAATCTCTTGGATACAGTTGAAGAAGCAAATCCATGCCATAAATGTGGTTCTGTTATGCAGGAAAAAAGAACACGTACCAGAGGAGGAGATTTCAAGCCTGTGTTACGTTGCCCTCGAAAGGGACGTCAAACTACACGGTCTGCTCGCACAGGAAATCAAATTTTCCATTATACGGACTCAACAACAAATTGCACTGCAACCTGAGCCTTTGTGAAATATAAGAATTAATATTTCTCTTTGTATTGGATATACCAATGTCTACAGTAAAGACTCTAACAGGAAAATCTACTAATACTGTCACTGACTGGTTCAACATGTGCCGAGAAGTGTGTACATCCATAGTTTCTCACCAACGACGAGGAAAGATGGTCGGAACAACAGAAAACCCCATCCAAAGTGATGAGGCAAGATTTGCTGGCTGACGGAAGTACAACCGAGGAAGGATGCTGAATGGAGACAACGCTCCTCTCTCTGAGGACAGTGACGCAGATCAAGAAAACAACAGAAACCATGCGCGTAGAATTGATGGGCCTTGGGTTTTTGGTCCTAAACAAGTCTCAGACTGTCGGTACTTTTGGGTAGAACGGCGTGACCGCAACACTCTAATCCCTATTATTGAAAGGGAATGTGCATATGGTTCGGTTATTCATTCAGATGAGTGGCCTGCTTATAGCAACCTAAACACCATGGAGTATCAGCATTCTAGAGTGAAGCACCAGCAAGATTATGCGGATCCAGCGACAGGAGCACACACACAGGCATTTGAGGGACTGTGGTTGCACGCTAAAACGATGATACTGAAGAGAATGCGAGGTGTTCGTTACCAGCTGTTCCAGTCTCATCTTGATCATTTTTGCTGGAAGGAGATGAGAAAAAATTCCAATGATCTATTTGTGTCATTCTTAGAAGATGTACGAGATGTGTATCGCTAGAATAAATGCATGGAAATATTATATTTTACCTTTCTTCCTATAATGCCGAGGTAGACCTCACGCTATAGTGCCAACGGGAGGTAGATCTCACGTTATAGTGTGGTAGACCTCACGCTATAGTATCACTCTTATTTATAGGTCTATCTAATGAAAGAGTAGGCTGATTTCTCATTTGGTTCTCGTGTTGTTATGGGTCAGAATAGCAGAACGCAGTGGATTGGTTAGCTACAAGGTAGTATGTTTATAACTTCACATTTTTGTTCTGTCGCAAACTGATGAAAAAAAAGCTAATTTAACAAAACAGTTTTCTTTCTTCAAACTCACAAAACGTTTCCAAACGTGGTTCACAAAGGAAAACTTTCCTATATGTAATCTTGCATGTTATGTTCCAGACAGCATGTAACCTAAAGTACACCTCAAAAATGCACGGTTTTCAGCATAGTCAGTTATTATTTAAGATGCAATTTCAGTAAAGTAGCATGATATTTAGAAGTAATCTTGACTGTTTAAAAAATGCAGCGCATATTTTAGTCCAATGAAGATGAAGCTAATGCAAATAGTAACGGCAGTAGGTTACAGAAATCCGATGTAAATTTTCAGAGAACATCTCACCAAATCTAGTAAATCCTATTTTAACTTTGATACGCCTCACCAGTGTTGTTGGTTAGTGATTATCTAAAAATTTACTTTAAGTAAAGGTCCAAAGTTTAAGTAAATTGCGTAATCAATCCTTCATTAAACAACCAAATGAAGAAGCTTGGATTAGGGAAATATATTCTTGTTATACTTGTTTCCAAGATCTTCGTAAGACCAGCGTGCACTGACGAGATCAATTAAATGAGAAGAAGGATTGAAAAACAAGTAATTTGTGAAATAAAGACGGGATAGGAAGAATTCGGAATCTTGTGTAAATTACTTAGCACGGCATTCTTTTTCATAATTAAGTGAAAGCTGCACAACTTTCCTATTTTCACTTTGTTACCGAATTCCCCAGGTTTTCATTCAACGTGCAGGTTTTAAAAACCTACCTGGGAAGCAGCAATAATTTTGGGAGAAAGTAATGAACCGTCAAATCAGAAAAACTGTGGCCAGTAAAAAATTTTGTCAATGCAAGATTATGCGACACGTTCATTGGTCTTGTTTCTCGCATGGCATTGCAGTTAAGAAAAACGACTTGCTGTGGTATTCAAACGTCCAGACTGCTTACATTAGGTTTGTCGAAAATAGTATAAAGAGACAGTCGTGTTAATATTGATCTCTTGTTTGTTCTCGGTGCAGAACAAACAAGAATAAAAGCGCGTTTGTGAGAAATCCATCGAGTGAAATGGCACTTCAGGAGAGATTAGCAAAACACACAAAGCGAGCATTCAGAAACCAATAGCCACTTCAAACCAGGCAAAAAATGAGCAACTGGCAGGCAGTGTTACTATTCAGCAGACTAAGGGTAATCTATGGAATAGGCGTGATTTTGCTGTCGGATCAGGTTCGCGAGCAGGCCAAAATGCTGACACCATTCCCTTCTGACAAACGATAAAGACATGTTCATGAAATGTTATTAGCATCGTATTGCATACAGAAATTGAGTTTTTAAATTGGTATTATTGATATCTCATATGGCTTGAAACGCTCGTCGCAAGCATTTCATTGCGTTTACCTTTTGAATTTTTAGCTATTACTAAAATGTTTTTTGCCCTACCAGCAAAGACAAAATGTGAGCTAAAGACATCGAACAACTACAACGAAAATGGACGCTCAAACCAAATCACCCAGGACAGAGTAGAACTGCGTCGATATACAGAACGATTGCACTGCGCGTGCCCTACTTCCGTGGCATGGTGTGTGTAAAGGCCGCAATCTTGTAACTTACTTCCAGTTCCTGGAGAACTTGTTTATTTCTGAGATTTAAATCAGGTTCTTCTTTCAGGAAAGCGTGGTAGTAAAATTGCTGTCGATTTTCACTCCATTGCCACGCTGATTGATCTGGACCATAAACACTTCTCTGCGAAAAAGCTTTACGTGGTTTACACGTTTCGTTTCCATTTTTGTCAATCAAACACCACAAATGCAAAATAGTTCTTGTACTTTACCAAGATCGTTACTGTCCTTTGTCGGTTGCACCAGCAACGAAAATGTTTGTTCCATGAAATACCTGACAAACTGTCAGTGAATGTTTATATACTACGTGTTGATGCAGAGAAGGTACGCAAAACGAAATGCAATTCAGTTTTTTTTGTAACAGGCTTGGCATTCTAAACGTCTTTTTTGTGTGCAACCTACTGTAAAATCTACACAGCAACCAAAACATATTTACGTAGAAACGTCCACGTTCTTCACAGCACCAGTATAATCAGCTTTTTTAAACATTTGAAAAATATCGAACCGTGCTCTCAGGAGCTCAATAAAGCAAGTTACAGATTTATAGACTAGAAAATAATATTTTAACATAGACCTGAATCAAAAATTTCAGAACTAATTCAAACCCTTTTCGCTCTATAATTTAGTCTTGATAGGGCGCTAGAACGTCACAATGCCTTCGGCAAGGAAAAATGTAAGCGATTTTGTCACACTTTGCCACATAGCAAAGCTTCTCAACCAACGCAAGTTATACGGCAAAATCTAGTGACGTTTTTGTGATGACAACTTTGAGGTATTGAGTGTCGTTACACAGTAGCGCCGCCAAGCATTTTGTTCGGGAGGAGCCAGTCAATAACGTCGTCAGTCACTGACGTTGTCTTCAGTCCGACTGTTCCTTCCGTATTTTTTCTAACTGTTGAAAATTGATATAAAGCACCAGCAAAATTTTTTGGCAATTTTTTCGGGGGGCATTGCCTCTTCGGCCTCATTCTGGCTGCGCTACTGTCACTACGGTATTTCAGAGCTTGAAGATCAATAGATTTAAACATTTCAATTTTCTGAGTTAAATAGTTACCAATTCCTTGAACTCATGTTCAAAACTAGGAAATGTTCATTTTGCCAATTAATCATGTACGCTGTCTGCACATTCATTCAGTTTTCCAGACCCGGTTATTACAAAAATATTTGTGCATTTTCAGGCGACTTGTGTTTTACCTTCGAAGAAGACAAACATGAAACAACTCGGCGCAAGCATAAAGCAAACCAACCATAGGCCCGAGTGTTAACAAATTATGTATTAACCTCAACTCACTTACCCAGTTATTGGGAATGCCATCTGATTTTCCGTTTGTGCTGTTTACCCATATGTAGTAATCCTTGTATTTTTCGTATTCGGGATGAGTCGGATTCGAACTTGCGAGAAACCAGGTGTGATTGTTGCTGGTGTGGTTCGGTACGAAGTCCATCACGAGTTTCATGTCTGTGATTAGAACAGCAGGTTCTTGTAAAGCTTAGAGATCTAAAAAAGAAATATTTTATGCTTCTTGTCACAAAAGATTATTTAGAGCAGGCGGTTCCAACTTGGGGTACATTTGCCCATCTCAAGGGGTACATTTAAGGTTAGCAATAGAAGGGAAAAATATATCGATATATTATTTACTTCCAAATATTTATACATATATCAGTGAATATTATTTTCAAAAATCATTATATGCTTTTTCTTAGTATATCTATGATTAGCCATGATAAAATATTTGAGGAAAAAGTCGTTTTATGCCATAGAAAGGAACTTTAGGGGTACAAGCTCATCTGCCTTCTTGTGGCGATGCTACACTGCCACAACCCCACAAAAATACCATCGTACAAATGATTTTTTACGAAAGGGATTTCAAATTAAGGAATAACAGGAATGCATTAAATGAGTCATTTAATTATCGCCGACACGTACTTCTCAATCGCGCACATTGGCTTTCTAGCCAACTCCACTGTTCTGAAAATTTTTTATGGTGTTACCTACATTCTTTTGAATATCAAGTGATGATACTGAGATTTATTTGATTCAGTCATTGTCTGGAATACCGAAAAAGAAATAAAGGAGAGAAGAGATTGGCATGTATTTTGTGAGTTTTGCATAGGGTACGGACTTTGCGGAAAAGCTTTGGGCCAATTTAATGACAGGAAAAAATTTATTTTGTTGCGTCTTATTCAAAGGCTCAAGGCAACGGACGCCCTTTCACATTCTTACTTGCTCAAATGGAATTATAATGAATGCCTTCGAAAGTTGAGTGGATTGGGTGTGAACGATTAGTTCATGGAAGGCAAAACTTCGTGCTACAAAAGCCTATTTTTTTAACAAATCAGAAACCATGAAAGATTATTTTAACCACAGAACCGCAACACAATACTGCTCTTCTCACTACAGGGACTGAATCAAAGAAATGTATGAAGTTTGAAATTGACAATTCTTATTTTCCTAGTATTTCAAACAAAGTGATCGAAGATGTTCATTGGCTTCCATTTTAGGGTTAAGACCAATAAAATATTTCGGACTGAAGTTATTCCAAACGTGCAGGGTGTAACGACGAAGTAGGCTACGCTTTCTGACTTGATACTGTTTTACAATTTGAGAGAGCCTGCAATTTTTGGAAAAAAACTGCGTAAAATGTGACATTAGCAAATGTGACAAACTCTGAGAATCCAGATCTAAAATCTCTTCAAACATGTGTTTTAAACCATTTCTGAAATATGCTATTTTTCAAAGATTCGCCTTATCATGTCAGTTTATATACATAATCACTGATCTTACCGTTATTGCGCATTTGTGTGATCAGATCTTCCAAGTCTTGCGTGGTTCCAAGCTGCCTATCGACCTTTTTGTAATCATCTATATCATAACCATCGTCGATTTGGGGCGAAGAGTAGATGGGATTAAGACGGATCGTAAATACTCCAAGGCCCTCTCTGAGGTAAGTTAACTTCTCCTCGATGCCTACGGCATATCAAAACCATTTGACATAACAACAATGCACAGCTGTTTAAAGAAAGTTTGGATCAACAAAGTACACCGCGAGATCAGTCGTTCTGCTAATTTTGTAACTAACCTCGCCTTTTACCATACTGTTGTGTTTGACATACGTTAACTGTAGGTAATAGACAGCTGCATGTTAAAAGATGATGCAATTTTGGCGTACTCAGTGATCCCGTTAAAAGATGCTGCAATGTTTGGCGTCCTAATTCATCCATGATGCAATTTTTGGCGTCCTCAGTGAACCCTTTTCAGTATCAGCAATAATTCTGTATATCCTAAAAACTCTGCATCGTCAGATCCGCGAGCTTACGTCGTTCCGACTCCGATGGGTGTTTTCTTTCAATATTTGCCTCGCGGAGGCTGCCCTTATCACTTTAGGTTTGTCTGCATTGCTCTTTAGTAAGAAGAACCATGGCTGTTTAGAACAACACATATGAGAAGGGATTTTTTATCAGCACAGAATTAGACACTGCTGTGTTTACAGATTATAGAGATCACACAGATTATACATTTTGGCTACGGAGTACGCATCTGCAACTCTTAAACAACACAGCGTCTTCCAAAACCTCGTCTTCCAAAACCGCTGAAACAGAGCACCTATATGGAAACGGAGTTGTGTTGCAAAGAGTAGTTCAGGAAAGGTTTGGCGGTGGTGACATAACATTTTAACCTCAAAATTGTAACAGGTTTCAATAACTTTTGCTTGAATCATTTCTTTTTTATATCTCATGTGTTATTAGGTCATAAACGGAGTACAGGTATACATAGGCGGATCCAGGGGGCTAAGGGGGCTGAAGCCCCCTCTAAATTTTTTCAGATACGGTTTTTGATCGATGGTTACCGACACAGAAACGTCCATTGGGATAATTTTTTTGTATAGCTTTTAAATAAACCATTTCTTGCACAGGGATAGGGACGAAAATATTAAATGCAAGGCTTATTTTGCCGAATTTGGGCAGTGCGAATGTGCATATTTCACTCTGAATGAAATTTCTAATAAACAAGTTTTTATATAAAAATATGGTCACAATATTATATAAATACGTAAAGTACTACCACGGATATCTTAAGTAGGCCGTGGTACTACATTACATATACGTTATATAAAGCGCACATACATAGGCGTAGCCAGGGGGGCCAAGGAGCCATGGCC
>JGI24022J15233_10011777_pt1 | contig 10007 bp, 6 predicted proteins | sample Ectturendosymbi2_FD_15233 | JGI IMG/M metagenome (IMG submission 15233)
AAAAGCCCAAGCTCTTCAGGTGATTATTTTTTTATCAGCCAACATTCCGACCACCTATTCAAGTGGGCTTCTTCAGGGCAATGTTTTCAACCACAAAACATCTAGCATACCAATAACAAGAAACAATGAGTAGTATGACGTACAAAGACAAAAAACGCAAAGCTGGCCAACTCGTTATAAGTATGGTGACAGCGTGTCACAGAAAATGCATTGAAGTGTAAAATGAAAAAACGTTAGAAAATGATGAAGCGCAATAACACAACAAAACAGGACAAAGCCTNTATTGGAATGTATAAGAAACCTGTTAAATAGCATAAAGGTATATGGTAAAATAAAGAACAAGTGTAAAGTAACGAACCAATGTGTAAAACTGTGTGGTGAGAGTTGGCAAATCGACACAAAGGTGGTCAATAAGAAGACAAACTCAAAGTCCGGTAACCGATAAGCTTCACTCAAGGAATTTTTTTTTCACGAAAATTTAAAGCCGGGCTAGTTTTACCTTGTTTTTTTTGTACTAACGGATTTGAGGTTTTCCACTGCGGGTGACCAGTCGCCCCAAATAATTTGCGTCTAATGCTATTCCGTTTTTTTTTTTTATGTTTACAGGTATTATTTGGTAACGTAAACGCAAAACTGTTACAAAATGTCGAGGCAAAGGTTTACAGCAAGGCGTGCATTACAACTTCTGCAACACCTTCCATCTGTTGTTCCAACAAAGATGAGTCTCACAGTGAAGCTGAAGTAGTATTCGTAAAAGCTGGAGTAGCTAGTGAGTAGTAAGAAAGTTTTCATTGTCAGAATCTGTGTAGTGATGATGAATTTGATTCCCAAAGCTAACCTTAACATCCTGTGGCACAAGGAGCAACAGGTCTGTTTCAAGCAAGAAAATGGATCGATACCGTATCATCTGCCACTTACGGCCGATTGCATAAACACAGTTTTGAGCGATTTCATCCTGGACCTACATTGCATTCAATCAGCGGTGTTGTTTCTGGTAGTCGACTTAACGTCTTTCAGAACGCTTTTTTATGAATCTATATGTTGGATAATAAGAAAATGCGCTGTTTAAAAGGATCGCATATGGACTGGATACTGAGTTTGGGATGTGTTTCTTTCTGAACTGGAAAAATTCATAGGCTTGGTGGTGATTGCCTGTGCATGATGAGAGGATGCAACTGAAGGCGAAAGAATCTTTTGCATGATAAATTTACCCTTGTTTTGCAAGTTTGGAATATTTTCATATCAAACTGCCAAAAAACAACATCACACTGGATGACCAGTTGTTGCCATGTGAGGCACATTGCAAATTCATCCAGTACATGGCCAATAAACCAGATAAGTTTGGCTAGAAGTTCTGGCTGGCAGTTGACGTTGTAAACAAACAATTATTCAACAGGTTTGCTTACGTAGGAAAAGATAACATGCGGACTTTCGACATGAGTGTACCTGTTCATATTGTTCTGAAGCTAATAGGCTCATTGTCTTTGAAGGTTGCAGTGTCACATGATAATTTTTTCCTGGTACTTCACCTGGCACTATGACTCGCTAAATAGAAATCCCGTCTGTTTGAACAATGCGACAAAAACAGGAAGGAAGTTCCGGAAGAGTTCGTAAAGAAAAAGCAGCTGCAGCATGATAGTCAGGCAGCAATATTGCTGACAGTGACATCATGTCAGTGCAAATCAAAGAAAAACTTTGCAATTTTGAGTAGTCTGCATCCAGATGTTCAAGTTTCAAGCAATGAAAATCTGTAAAAGAAACCCCATTGAGTTCTCTATTGCAATGACATGAAAGTGGGAGTTGTACAGTGTATCTATTTAATTACACTTTGCAGCTAAATTATGCAGTTAACTGCCTATGAAACTGTGCTTTCAATTGAGTAATGAACTCACTATGGTAAAGTTTCATGCTAGTGGCAAAACTTTTGGTCTAGTTTAATAAGTGCAAAGGAATGATTACAATGAAATGCTGTAGCAGGTGTGGGAAACCTATTTACTAAATTACAGGCCATATGAATTGTGGTATATCACTAGTGGGCTGCAAAAATTAAATAACTTCATCTTAAAAATGCCTTTATCATCCTAGGAAAATTAAGGAGAGAAAACAATGTAAAGGAATNAGAGAGACTTCTCTTGACTTAATGTCCGCATGTCTGTTTTTTTCATGGAGTTTTATTTTGGCATGATGTTGGGTTCTAAGTTGGCTAACAAAAATTCTGATGCAGGCCATATAAAATGTTCATGCAGGTCAAAGGTTTCCCATACCTGTACTAGAGAATCAGATTTTTATACTCCCTTGTACGAATAAATTGATCAAATGTAGTGAATGTGAATAGGAACAACCTGCTGCTTAGGACACTTCCTGGAAATTGAAAGCGTTGGGTTATATTAGGTGCCCTGAGACAATCAGTGACAGTTTAATCAAGATACGCTAGCAGCAAGCCAGTTGTAGTATACCAATAAATCAAAAAAGTAGTGCTTTTCATATGTGCTATTTCTCATTGCTCTGGTTTGATATATCATTTGTGGAATATACATCTTTTTGCATGTGTGTTTCGTGGATTTAAATGCATTACTTACAGCTATATTTTTCTGTGGCTAACATGAACATTACTTTTGCAGTACTGTATTACTTTACTGCCACTGCTTTTGTTTTTCTTTGTCCTGACCTTCATTTATTGTCTCTTATTGCAGTTTTTGTTGCATTTTTCTGAATTGATTTCCCAAATTAAAGCATTAAACTGTTCTATAAACAAAAAAAGAAACAGCACTGCACACACACTTGAAATGTGAGAAATAAAGTGAAACACTGCATAGCTTGAAATTGTTGCAGACTAATGCTGTACTGTCTCTGCAATACCCTGTATCTAAGACAATGCGATATCTTCTCAGTTCAGGCTGTGGACTGTAGACAAGTCTAAAACAAGTTGGCTAATGTCCTGTATGAATCAACTTGATCGATGCATGTCTATCATGTGACTGATAGCATCTATGCGTATGTTGTCTGTTCATAGTTGTAGTAGTTAAGTTGATACTTAAGGAGTGACACATGATGTATAAATTGTGGTAGTTTTTAACTTTTCACAATTTGGGCAATGGTTGAAATTGAACCATCGCACAAGCTTTTGCAATCAAGTGAATGCTTAGAAATACACAAAAAAGAACTTCGGAGTTTAAGTCAGTGCTTCCTATCAGAGCTGGCTGAGGAAATTGAAGAAGATATATGCTCTCACCCATTTGCTCATCTTCCTCTTCCATATGGACTTGAGGTTAACCTGTTAAGATATCTGTACTCCAAGGCCTAGTCAATATTTGCATAGCTTTAAATGGCTTTAGTGGTAATTGAAGTATATATTTTGAACAAGATGATTTTGTTGATTTTCATCATGTTGTAAAATCTGATACTGGTATTAACATCCATTCAGTTTCTTTTGTTGGCCACACATTGCGTTGTCATAGCAAGCATACGTTTTTAGTTTTTTTGCAAGGTTTCAAAGGTGCCTCCAGCATAAATGTGTTTTTTGACATCTTAAGCCTGCTGGCAATACATGGGGTTATGATGCTATTTTCATATGATTCAATAGCCTGCATCTGGATGTAATGGCTCGCTACAATTTGTTTTAATTTTAATGTAGAATAAAGATAAATGCTGTCAAAGATTTTAGGAAACCTTTTGTTGGTGAACTTATCTGTTAATTAGAAATTTTATACTGCTTTTTTCCTGCTTATGAGCTTCTGTGGTTATAAACAACTTTTGTTAAAAAATAAAATTAGGTAGTTTGTCACAAGCAGGTTTTTTTAAGGAAAATATTAGGCACCTAGTATGGACTTGAAGGGAATTTATCTGATTCTCGGGATCCGATGATCACTTTCTCTGATTCTAGGGACCCGAATCGGGTCCATAAAACCCCTTAAAAAAACCTGTCATAAGTATATAATATACCAGTCTGATAGGATTTGCTTTTACTGTTCTTGTTACATTAGAGTTATTTTTTTGCCATCCTGAGTTGTTTTTTTTGCCAAGATATTTTGGTCATTTTTTCAAAATAGCTTGAAAACTTTGTCATTTTTTCTTTTTAGGACATTTTTGCATATCTGAAAAAGGCATTATGACCAAAGTAATTTTTTCAGTCATTTAAAAAAATTCGTTCAGTGACTGAAAAATCCTTGCAAAAATATCCCAGCTATCCAGTGTTTTTATAGTGTTTCACTGGTCGAACTGTAGCCTAGCTGACTGGACAGTCCAAAAACTTGTTAGCAAGTATTTGGATTTGTGCTCAACTTAAGTTGGGTGATTGGATTATGCAATGTTTACATTGCATTTCCAATGAAGCTTCATATTTGTGCATACAGAATTTTCAAATGGTTGCAATCTGTACATTCTAACTTGTTAAGTGCCAGTTTTGCCAGCGAAAATTCATATAAAGAAGCACTGATGTTACTGTACATGATATGTAACTGTGACATTCTTGAACTATTAGTGTTCTGGTATTGTGAATGTGTTTTGTCCAACAAACTTTGGGATTTTTTCATGTAACTCTTTTCAATGCTTTTATGCATGTTAACAGGATGAAAAAAATACAGATTTAATATTCTTGGATCCAGGCATCGGTGAAGGAAAGCGGTTAATTGCTGATAAAACCACCACTGTTTCTCAACTGTTTGCTGTAATGAGACAGTTTGTCAGTCCAGTGTGCAACAACATAGGTCTGGTTGTTGATGAGGTGAGATGTGCACTTAAATATTTCGTCAAGATGCACAGTGATAAGTAACAAAAGTGATTTGAAATAACCTTTATCAAAAGTACAGTCAACTGGTTCATTGCTTTAGTGTCTGATTTAAATTTCAGATTATATTATGGAAAAATTCTAGGACTGCTTGTCTTAGCTTTGATGTGTTTAAATAAACCTTCAAAGAATATTTGTGGCATAGATTTGCTCTTTTAAGTTTGTTGCTGTGTAAAAGCTGGATATACTATGGTTTCATCCATTATTGATGTGCCTTAGCCCATGACAAATTGATAGTGGTGTTTGAATTCCAGGGAAAGCGTAACTACTCAGATCATGAAGAGTTTGTCTTTTGTTCAAGTTTGCTATTTCTGGCCCATGCTAACTTTTTTTGTTTTTGCGTACCTAATAATTTTGGATGGTTGTTTATAATGCTCTACTGAGCCTTGCCATCAGAACACCTTCATGAAGGCTGAAGCATATGCAGCTGAAACATTGACAACGTGTGCATCACCCTAAGCTCTGCGTAGGTGTTGTGTCTGTGGTCTTGTGCAGTGTTTGTATGCACTTGTGTGCATTTTTTGTATGTATCTTGTACTTGTGTTTGCACCTGGTTACCTGTGCAATGATTTCATCACCAAATGATGAGATGGACCATAGTAGCGTTGAGTCTTCATGCAGTTGTATGTGAGCAATGTTTCTTTTAAATTGTAAACTTGACTTGCTTCTTCCATTTCAACTATAGAAATGAAGATTTGTTTTTCGCAATAAAGCATGAACTTCGCGAACAGTACTAACTGCAGTTTTGTTATGTATCGAACCTGTTTTTTTTCGGTCATTTTTCAGTCATAGACCAAAACGTTTTTGAAATGACTGAAAAAAATAAAGTCATTTAGGTCAGAATGTCTGAGAATATAGGTTAATGAACACTGTTACGGCGAGTTTTAATACAACTGTGATACAAATGACTGAAATGTCTCAATGACCAAAATGTCTTAACCAAAAATGACCAAAATGTCTTAATGAAAAAAAAAACAGTATCCAACTGTCTGTTGTGGGAGAGTCACATTTGACCTAATTTAAAGCACATTTCTGTAACAAATTGATATTTGCAGATGCTGCAACGCAGTGTAAATGTTAATGATGTTGATGGTACTACTGGGATGAATATGCTTCATTATGCAATTCGTGCTGTATCGCTAACAGGTAATGTACTTGTAAGATTGTATTAGTAGTGAAATTGCTGCTTTGAGGACTGCAAAGCAATGCAGTAGTAAGTACATTAAATGATTCAGTCTGTTGTGTTTAACCACTTTTGCCTCTTGATCAAAAGAATAAAATTTGGGTAATGCCTTTATGATTACATTAACTTAAACACAAGGTAACATGTGGCATTGTTTGACCGCACGTTTTGCATTTCGATGAGAATTTCCTGTTCATTCAAAACTGCCCTTTCATTAGATCCAGTCAGCTTCCCAAAATGTTGTGTCGTTGTTTGTTCTTGCTGTATTCTCAGAATATAACGGTTCTGTGATACTGCATAAATCGTGATACTTTTGTATATAAGCTAACCGCTTTCCTCTGTTCTTTTTCTTGTCACAGATAAACAGGGAATAGGTGTCGTCAAACGCCTCTTGTGCAAAGGTGCCGACCCTGGTTTGCGATCGCTTTACACGGACATGAACGCTTTGCACATTGCTTCGTACTTTAACGCTGCGCCGGTGGTAGCGCTGTTGCTGAAGTCTTGTGACTTGTGGCCTGTTGTGGCAATAGAAAGCGTCTGTGGCAGCTTTGAATATGGCACAAGCTTGCATATCGCGGCTGCGTGCTTAAGCTGCGAGGCAGCTGAAGTATTGCTTCAAGTAAGCTGCTCCTTTAAGCGACGTTTTACTGGGTCAGGTGTTGTTTCGCTAGTAGAGTTATTTCTCTTTTCCCGTTTTACTTTTACGAACGATCGTTTTGCTTTTTTGCTACTGGTAATGCACTCAGAGAAAAGCTTGTTTCCTCTACTTTAAATTTTTCGCAGTAGGGCTTTGATGAATACAGTATTGACAACTGCACCTACGGTATTTTAAACACAGTTATTTGACGTTTTTCAATCCAGCATGTTTCACGCAGTAAATTCGTAATAACAGCAGTTTACTGCATACTATAGGGATCGACCGATATGGCTTTTTTGGGGCCGATACCGATATATCGGCCATTCGTAGACCGATAGCTGATAACCGTTATTTCCAAAGTTAAATCTTGTTTTCTGCTTTGTTGTCAAAAATATAATGTATTCTAGGCCTTACCTTTTTTCAGAAACTTCAAAAATCTGGATTTATGAGCTGAAGTTTTTCAAATTGCAGAAAATTTCAATATTTTTCTATGATTTTTAATTAATCTGATTACTGATAATGCTTTCGTTTCGGCTGCGACGGCCAATGCGTGCTTCAAGGTTCATCTTGTCTGCTTGCTTATGAAAACGCACCTGCTAGCACTGCTGCAAGATAACTGTCTTGACTTGGTTCATTGTGCTTCCATGCGGAAGGTGTCTGCATACATGAGGAATATAACAGCGTTTTGTCAACCCCTACTGAGCCCGATACCGATATATCGGTAAAACCCAAATATCGGCCGATATATTCGGTCTATCTTCACTGCGTACGTCGTAGATTTTGACAAATACAGCTGCTTGGCCGCTGGTTGCATCCTCAATGTTTGTGTGGAAAGATAAAAGTACGAGCTTATTTGAAGCTTAATGGAAAAGGAACCTAAGTGAAAATATTTTTGATGTGATTATCTAGTGAGCAGACTATTGTTTTATATCCTAAATTACTTGTGGAGTGGCCACATTAAGTAAGTGCTTCACCACCGATGATCTGTTTTTTTGCTCTGTACGTTTTGGGTAAAAGCTTTGCTATTTTCCAAACAATCTTTCTTTTTTGACAGAAAGGTGCAAACTCAAATGCTAAAGACGACTTAGGTCGAACTCCAGATCAGTGCATTCCACAGAAGCCACCGTCAAAACGTGAAAGAGAGAAAGCAAAGCTCATGCAGGAGTTGCTGTAAGTGTTTTGTATTTCCGTGTTGCATTTACATAAGGGGTTGTTTCTGAAGATCTGCATGTGTTCAGGTTACTAATAACAACCTAGTAAGATTATGATGCCGTGCGACTTATTATTATTAACAAGTAACCATAGTAATGTCAGGGTTTTAGTTTTTTTTNAAGATTGGCCTTGGTTACCGCTAAGACGATTTAAGAGTTTAAGCTGTGTTTTTTTTTTTGAAAAAGTTGAGAGATCGTTTCGGTCCCTCAAAGCACCTTAAAAACACTGGTAATACTTTTTGTTAACTACAACATTCAGTAACATTACCACTGTATCAACAATCCAGTAACCGCATGATGCCATGCGACTTCTTCTGTTGTATGACAATGTCTTGCTCAGCGTGAATGTTTTATTGGTGAAATGTACAGCACTTCCTGTTTATTTTAACCGACGTATGCATCTGAGATCATTCGGTTGTCGTGCCGTTAAATTCTGCAGTTTCTGTGTCGATGCCTTATTGAAAGACAATGCGCAGCAATTCTACCTTCACATCACACCAACTCCGACATTGACCGAGCATCTGGTTTTGTTTGACTCGACAAACCTTTTTTCGTTTTTGTTCCGTTGCAAAGTTATACCTGCTTCATTCTATTCGTATTTTAGCATGAAATCAGTCTTAATCCGCTTTGTGGTGGGCTTTGAACATCAAAAGCGCCCTTGTTTGAGAGTCTTTATCAGCGGCCACCGCTTTACGCCTAATTTACGTGACGCCTCTTGACTCTGACGTAGCGTCACTTTATTGTTACGTCCGCCGAATGTTCCAACCTTCAATCAAGGCAAGTGCGCCCTTCTGAACAAAAAACGTGGCAAACAAAAGCTTACTTCCAGCTCAAGAGAGATACGAGGCAGCTGTGTTGGTGTGTCGAGGCAGCTGTGTTGGCGTGTCGCAGCTGTGTTGGTGTGTCTGATATCTTCGCATCTATCTCAGGTGTAGAAAAGATCAGCGGTTTTCTGCCGAGGCAGCTGTTGGAAGCGTCGATGGCGGCAACAGAGGTGGCGGAAAAGAAATCTCTGGCAAATCGCTGGATCGAGGTAGAAGATTAGTCTCTAGTTTATGCCTGCACACTGGGAATGTGTTGATGTATGTGCTCTTTCGTGGTGAGTGTGCTGCTTTGTGTGTTCGTTGTTTCGGCGCAGGAAAATGATAGGTTCACTGGATGCGAAACGAGGCTGCAGATGCAGGTGGTCGTTTCATTTGATTTCATTTAATACGTAGACTTTTCAATGCAAAGGTTTCGAAAAAAGGCAACCTTGAGTAATATGAACGATGCAACAAAACTGGTTGTTATTGCGGTAAAAGCGCAACTTGTGAATGAGTTTGAAGAAAGTAGCGGTTTAAGTCGATGCGAAGTAAGACTATGTCAGTTGGCAATTTTTCGTTAAGAACTTCGTCCAAATTAGATCTTTTTCAATTTTTAATTCATAAAAGAATCAATTATTGATTGTTTGAACTCTCGGCTATTTCGCAGCTGGCATAGTGTGGATTCGTACTGGCTATCAAATCGGACGGGGGCCTCTGCCGCTACAACTACTAGTGCCGCTACTAGTCAGTGCTGCAGCGCTAAAAATGGAAACGGGGCAACGCGCCAATGACAAAAGTGAGGCCGTGTTAGTCAAGATAACTGAAATTTTAGTGTGGTTCAAAATTTCCACAAAAATCAAAACACGAAAGGCACATTTTACAAAAGATAGTGATAGAGGAACCTCCTCTAAAGGTTAATTTGTTGCGGGTGTCCAATAAATGTATCTCCTCAGATAGGCATTTGCACCGCTAGGGGCACATGTACCACACTTTGGGCCATTACGCCAGTAATTGTTTGTTTTCATTTGATTTATTTGCCTATGCAGTACCTTGTTGCTGTTAGATATCAGGCCACAAGCTTGCTATTTGTGCGCACTGACCTCTTTCTATTTATTGGAGAAAATTCCAAGTTTTAGGGACAATAGCAATGGGTACTTTCTGAAGCCAACGCCAGTCTGAATATATCAGAACCTTACTCTTGTGCGGCAGGCTGTTTCGTATCAACAAGAACTTAAAGAGAACAAAACAAACGCTTCATGCGACCGTTCAACCGTAACTTCGATCAATACCCCCTTGAGTCTTTTTACAGAAAGAAGAAAATCCGATACAGTGTGCGACTTCGCTGCTGGAGACCGTGTGCTTGTGGCTGGAACGAAGCTGGGCACGG
>JGI24022J15233_10011780_pt1 | contig 10005 bp, 5 predicted proteins | sample Ectturendosymbi2_FD_15233 | JGI IMG/M metagenome (IMG submission 15233)
CTCGTGTGACATCACAAAACTACTGACTACCCCCTCCCCCTTGTCACAATTTGTCACAAATCTGGTGACCCCCTTCCCCCGTTAGGGTGTGACGTCATTTATGGACGACCCCTAATTTGAAAGTTGCTTCCGCCAATAATCTCAACCAATGGCGTTTCCAAAACCCAAATCTTACTTTAAATTGCGACTGCATAAAATTCGTTGCAGCCAATCAAGCAATTTTGTCATTAACGTCTTGTTTGTTTTAATCCAAAAATGAGGAGAGCGATAGAAATACCTTTATCAACTTAAGCTTTTGATTACATTTCCGCTTCATAACAAAAATCAAAACACTTGATCATCAGAAAATACGTACAAAGCCATAAATTTTGACAGAAAACAATTCGGAACATCTGCGAAATGTCGCGAAGACGAAGCAGTGCAGCGCATGAAATACTTTTCATGGAAACGCAAAGGTCAGCTTCATGACCAACTGCTATATTGCTGCTACATGCATGCTCTTACTCAGGACGAGAAACCCACGCTAGCTTGTGTTCTTAGCAACACAAACAAGCGATGATCAACCTCTTTTCAAAACAGAGCGCTCTGGGCCTAAACATTGTGAGCAATTTTGTCTCGTGTTCCACATGCTGCTTGAAAACCATACTACCACTGGTCAGAAAAGCTAAGGAAATGTTATGAGCTCGCACTTTGCCCTGGTCCATTTTTCAAGTAAGGTAGTTGAGGAATATAGTCACTGAATGTTCCTTTTGGGTTCAAAAGATGGCACTGGAATTTTTTAACATAAATAATAAAGTTGTAGACACTGGTCTTAAGTCGCACAAACCAGTCCCGTCGCTACGGGGGATCTTTGGTGGGCTAGTCATCCTAACAAAGTTCCAAGCCCCCCCATATTGAAATATGAAACAGTGTGAATCAGTGGATTTTTGTCAATTTTTACAATGTCAGCCCTTCTGCATAAATATAAAGCCCCCCTGTTGAAGACTTTCTGGCGACGTTTCTGGCACAAACGTAACCTGACTAAAGGCTTGAAGCTAAATGAAGAAAACCCATCTTCGACATATGTACCGCAAGGTGGTGCTAATCAAAGTGCTGACACAAAAAAACGAGTGCAGACAACAGGCCACTTGTGTTTAAAAATTTATTGAATGATCAGTTTGGTTATAGCGAAGTGTTCGATGGAAACAGGGGACTTATGGAAAATATGTCGCATACATTAACGTTCGAAAAAAACAAAAAACAAAGCACCTACAGCTGATAACCAAGTCATGCAATTACCTTACCTGGGTACAAAACCTTTAAATGCTGTAATAAAAAACTCAATTCCTGATAAGCACATCCATACTTGTTGACTATTACTGATCGATGCGCCGCGAGGCCAAAACTTGCAAATAGTTTGTTTTGATCTTGATAACAAGCGGAGGGAAGAACACGACGACCAGTGAGTCGTGGACCTGCGTCAAGATCAATAAAGTCAAGGGCCAGCTGTGGCTATGGCCGTTACCGAAAGACTTTAAGCTTTTCAAGATAAGATTCCTTTGTAGAAAAGGAAACTGAAGACAGATAACATTGATCAGTTCCCAATGCCTGAAGAAGTGATCTCTTAAAGTCAAATCAATAATACTACCAAATCCCTGTCTCCTTCTCTGCACGCAAATACGTGCGAAAATGTGGATAGAGTGCAGCAATCTTTCAAACGTTATTGCCCAGATGATCTGAACTTTGAAATGTGAATTCGTAATCAATTTCTTGCGAATCTACGTTTTCTTGGTGATGAAGATCTTTCCAAAGATGACCTTACTTAGTTGAAGACAGTGAAATTGCTAAGAAGTCAACTCAACTCGAAGATTCGTCAAGAGTTTTGGTGTTCCTTGGTACAAGCGTGTCCTCGCCTGGTAAAAAAAGACACGCATGGCTGTTCTTATTCCTTTTGCTTCAATTACCTACCAATGCCAGTCGAGATTTTCCGCTGTTATTATACTAAAAAGAAACAGCGGAATAGGCATGGGCCTCGAAAGTTTTATTCCAGGGGGAGGACAAATATTGGATTTTTTCAGGGGTAGCCAAAAGGATTTTCCAGGGTGAGCCAAAAATGGTGAAATTTGATTTTGCCCACTCGAAACTACGAAAACAGCCTTTTTCTGCTAAAAGTGTAAAAGGAAAATGTCAAATTTTAAAATCCAGGGGCCAAGGCCCCATCCCAGCCACCCTCTTTCAACGCCCATGGGAGTAAGTTGAATGCTAAAGAAGACATGCGTGTTGCTTTGTCATAAACCACCCCACAATTTTGTGTTCTTGTTGAAAGCAAGCAACAACAGCCTTCGCGTACAAATAAAGAGAAATTTATGCAAAGATATTACGTGTGTTAGACATATTCGTACAAGTGTGTTTAGTGGTTTGCTGCAGCCCCGTAGTCGGGGGTGTAATATGCACCCATTCCAAAACGTTGCATCAAAATTTTTAGGTTAATCAAGTCTTTGATGTATAAGCCAAAGAAAGATTTCAGTGCAAATCAATGATACTGCTTACGCACGAAAGTTGGGCCGTTTATGAGAGTTCATTTTTCCGTTGCGTTAATGAAGTATCTACTAACCCTGGATCTATACAGCCATTTTAGCGTAATCGGTTGAAGTACTTTTTATGATCCAATATGTTTAAATGGCAAAATTTAATCGTCGGGCAGAGGTTATGGCAAGCTTGATGATCACATTACCCTTTTAAAGATCTAGAACAGTGGTTGTTAACAAAGGGCGGCGTCAATAAATTTCCAGAGGGGTGCGAGCCCTTGCTTGCTATAAAACATGGAGGATTTGATCATTAAATTTACCAATAAATACATTTGTTTTTACAGCTTAGTTAAGGTCAAGGAGGCTTGAAACAAAGGAGAATTGCTTAAAGGAAGTGTGGTAGAAAAAAGGTTAAAAACCACCGATCTAGAATGAATGCTATTGTTGCTAAACAGTGACTACGGCGTATTACACAGCATAAGCATTTGAAACTGAATTGCTTCATGAGCAAAAGCTTGAGCTTCAAGGCATATAATATGTATGTCATCGCCATATTCACGTATTGAGTTTTATAATTATAAAAAAATTAAAGTCTACGAATTTCTTGTAAAACTACGGCCGACACTGGAGACAAATATAAGTTAGATTTGTAGCACGCCAGCATTATCAGAGAGGAATTTTTGCGATGGTCTTGAAATGAAGCTTAAATCACCACGAGGTGGTGTACAGCAAGCTGGTGTTTATAAAAGCAACTGCGAAAAGCGTTACTCTTTCTTTTCACGTTTTTACTTGCGTTTAATCGTGATTACAAGCGGTTAGATACAAGTTTGTATTTCATAGTCAGCAACATCCACACAGAGCTTAAGCTTCAGGTAAAGGTATATAAATTCCCCACCACTCGCATCAGACACAACGCTTGAATAATCGTGTGCAATTTGTAAACCATACTGCTTCGATCATTTTCTACTAATAACTGAAGCAGGATATGTTCCAACCCTTTAAGTCTCGCGTGCGCCACATTTTTTGCAAGATGCTCTGCGGTTTTGCAACTCCATAGCCCGCCTGCCGATTGAGATAGAGAGCTGTTCGAACCATCTACAGAATTGGGAAGTCTTCTTGTTTAAATTAGAAAAAACATTTTTAGTTTAGGTATGGGGTTTCTTGTGGGTGACGTCATAATGGGGGCATGTTGTTTTTTTGGCCAACTATACCTGGCTCTGGGCGCCAACNCAACGAGNCATTGTTTTGGCTCAAAATTTTTTGGAAACTTGGCTATCATCGGAGTCTTTAGAGCCCTTGATTGGCTTTCTGGCATATTTAGAGCAAAAATTATGGCTCAAAAAACAAAAATTGCTAAAAAATTCAAGTCCCACCAAAGGTAACCTTGGCCATTTTGGCTAAAGGCCATAACTCGCCAGCCGATTGAGTTAAAGTGCTGTTCAAACCCTCTAAAAGAAATTTTTTGAAGCTATACTAGAAGAATTCCCAAATCCGTAGAGGGTTTGAACAGCTCTCTAGCTCAATCGGCTGGCGAGTTATGGTGTTGCAAAGCTCTGCAAAAAAGGGGGCGCCTGCGGGACTTAAGGGTAACCCGTTAGANACCGCAGAAGCCGATACATCGTTCAGGACTTTCCAGCCATAACTCGCCAGTCAAAAAAATCTGAGTTTTTAGAGTCCTTGATAATTAATCCAGGGAATCTCCCAGGGATTAATCAATTAATTTGTGTTTTTTTGGTCATAACTTGCCAACCACAAACGCTATGAGGCCAATCAATCGAGGGTTCTAAAGATGCGGATTTTAGCCTAGGTTCTTTAAAGAAACAAAAAAATACCTCTTGGGGTTGGAACCCAGGGTCCGATGACGTGGGACAAAACAGCTTAAACCTACCCCTATTATGACGTCACCCACCAAAAAACTCAAATCCAAAACTTCCCAATTTTTTTAATCGAAACTAGAATACGTTCCATATCTTTAGAGGGTTTGAACAGCTCTCTAGCTCTATCGGCTGACGAGTTATGGATGGAAAAGTCCTGGACGACGTATGGGCTTTCTGTGGCCCCTAACCCTACCATGGTTTTTCAGTGGATTGAAAGCAATATTGTCGGATGCTGTATTGGGTTTGTTGTAGTTTTTGTGATTAAATTTCTCGATAATAGAAAACTAAACTTGAAACCAAGCTAAATTGTAAAGTTTTTTTTAAAGAAATTATGGCTCAACACGAGATATTTGCGATTGTGCAAGCACCATAAGACAGATGCCTAGTGTTATATTTTTTGGAGGTTTGATCTATACACCATTAATTTTATGTGTAATGTGATGTCATCTCCACTTTGCAAGAAATAGTATTAGGATGATTGCTCACATATTAGGAATTAAATTTGTGCCTTTTTTAATTAATAATGTTGCAAACACTCGGTAGGCGCGGTGTTGAATGCGCAATGCACCACGAAAGGGATGTGCGCGAAGAATACTGTCGTAGCCATATCTAAGTGGCGCGAAAAGCGATAGTACAGTGATCATGGCGTGTGATATCTAATGTTGCTTGCTGCCACAGTGTGAAGGTTTGCGCGCTAGCTCCTAGGGCTATGCGATTGCAACAAAGATAGTTGCTATAACAATCCAAGGCATTAAAGTTTTTTAGGTTGATTTATTGTAGTTATAAGCTATTGCAAGACGATCTAAATCTTCCGAAGATATTTTCTCAACGTTGCCCTGTTGAATAGAAGACGTTTCGCATTTAAAATTGTATCAAGCATTGTCTCGTTTCATAGCAGTTTTTGTTAGACCGTTTTGAAGGTCACTGATTTGGCTGCAGAAAGGAACTTTAGAAAGTTGCATAGGAAAGAACACCAGCCTTCAGTGAATATTTTTGCTTTCTCATGTGAACTCGGCTGTCCTTCCATGCAAAAGCTTGTTACGCATTTGTTCCCATTTTTGCAATGGGCACCAACCTACAGTTTGAAAAAAGACTTGCTTGCCGATATTGCCAGTGGCTTCACAGTTGGTGTAATGATGATTTGTCAAGGTGAAATAATTTTTCACTTGTACTTGCGTGTTTTATCATTAAGATATGTGTGGAGATTGGATAGCATTTTCAGGTTGAATTACTTTTGAGCAATTATGGTGTTGCGTCTTAGCTTTGAATGTTCAGATGATGCATGTTTTTGTACAATCTTTGATGGTTAAATGACAACACCTTCTATAAAAGATCTCAATCAAAAAGATAACGATTGCTACTGCACATGTTTTGGCTTGCGACTGATTTTTTAGTAGTTATTGAAATGAATATAGAAACTGATTAGAAAAGCTGACGAATTTTTAGTGTTTTGATGATGCAAAAATTTATTTTTGAAACACCAAAAGCAATATAGAGGTGTGTGCAACAACAAAAGCAATAATCACAATTGCGGTATTTTCTAAAAGAATTTTAGTCAATCCTGTCAAGAGAACTACTCCATTTGAAACATTTAAATTTATTTGATATAGTTTCAAATGCACATATGTGTAGCCTTCCACAACTGTCGTTTTTGGATATTTTTTGCAGGCCGTGGTCCGTGTAACCATATAAATTAACCCGCACAAGACTTTTCATTAGGTATCTCTCATTTCTCATACTGTAGTTTTTTATTTCTATTCATCTTATTAAAAATAAACAAACTTTAGACTGTTATATCGTAATACATGATTAGAATTTCATGTGGCCTGCTCATGATATTTGATAATTCATATGGCCTGTGACAACAAAGGGTTCACCACCCTTGACTCAAAGTAGCCCCTATTTCTCAATATGGTGCATTTTTTCTATGTAAACGTTTATCATTCACATGTTTCAGTTGTTTTCTTATGTTTTATCTATCTTGTCATGTCCCTGGCTTTAATTAAGAACCTGTGACATATCTTAACCATTAACATTTTTGGCATTACTTTTATGAGAATGCATACTTTTTGCAGGACTTGCATTTTCACAGTTAGCTGGTCAGCATCCTGTATTTGGTCTTTACACAGGATTGTTTCCTGGTCTCATATATATTCTGTTTGGGACATCTAAGCATCTTTCATTAGGTGAGCTACGTTAGTTGATTCTTTGTCAAATGCTGATTCATTTATTAAAGCGAGAATTCATTCAAGTGTACTAGTTTTGTAGTATCTTTTATGCCTGAGGGATGTGCTATATCCCCATTAAGTAGGTTTGTTTGTCTAAAAAGTTTGATTTACATCTTTCTAACTGCCAAAGATGTTTTTCCATACGTTTTATGTGTAGGTTTAAATGCCAACACTAACATGATTGTGGGTGCAACTGTTGTGTCGCTTGTACCCAAATCAAACGTATCTATGGCTAATTTGACTAACATCAATCACATCCAAGTTCACATGTATCATGAAAGAGCACTTTATGCGTCTGCATTTTCATTTGCATCAGGGATATCACTGGTGAGTAGCAAACTGCAATATTTAGATGTAGCAGATAGCAAGGTATCAGCTTCTACAGAGGTTGCCAGAAAACGTTGAAAACGTTGACTTTGTCGATAATGCAAAGTCACTTGTCAACGTGATTAATTTTTTCTTGCTTCGCTCTTCTGTGTTCTACCCAACTACAACTATTCCACACAATTGTAGAATTGGAGCAGTTTTTGCAGGTATGAGGAACACGTCCTTATTTTCTGGTTTCAAAACAGACAGCGTGCACATAGGATCACTTTTCCAATCGGAAAAGCAAGTATTCATCTAATTCAGCAAGACATTAATAACATGGTGAAACAACCATTTTAATTCTACATTTTCGCCTGGTTCTCGCTGCCGATGCACTTCACACATCTGCGGTCACTATCCACTAAATCAGGGGTCTCCAAACTTTTTTGTCCGAGGGCCACATAACCTATTACACAACAGTCAGAGGGCCGGACATCTTACGTAATGTCTTTGTTTTGGGCTATGTTACATATTGCCAAATCAATAAGCTTTTGTGAATTTATTTATTTTTCATTATTGACACAATGTCTCCGCTGGCCGGATTTGGCCCGCGGGCCGTAGTTTGGAGACCCCTGCACTAAATCGAATGCTGTTAGCCACCTCATTGCTTCACTCTGAAATTAATTATTAGGTACTTCAAAGACGCTGAGAATTCTCCTGAGAAGTTTTACAACGAAGTGAAAAAGTGTTTGGTGCCTTATATACTTCTTGAGAAAGAACTGTTATGTCAGACTTGTTCACTAAAATTACTTTTACTGCGCTAAAATTGAGCTGACCATCTCTGATTCAGCAAGAGTTTCAATGTTTTACCTTGATAATGATGGGAAACTGTTGAGTTCCTGAACAACTTGTAGAAGAGATTGCAAACATTTAACGAATCTTTCACTAAAGTTTCTGCTCCAATGGCATGAACCACCACAAGATGAAAAGATGAAGCTTGTGATTAAAGCTATGCACATACGGAACAACACGCCCAACATAAGCGCAGCCAAGGGGCAAAGGGACCACCCCCCAAAATTTCTAGCATATCTTGTAGTTTGTGTTTTGAGAGGCGATGTCCCAAACAAAATACTGTTTCTCGCTTAAAAGTCAAAATATATGGTCCCCAAAAAGTTATGGGCTAGCTACTCTACTGACGTCCAACACGCCTTTGAAGTAATTTTTGAACTTCTCCATATTTTCTTGACATGACGGAATCAGCATGATACACTTGACTTAGTATATTGTCAATGCTGAGCACGACGTTAATCAACTCATTAATGATCAACTCAGTGATTGGTACAGCGGCACCTTTTTCCATTGAAAACAGAGCGATTTAGCAATTGTATCCCATCTCTTTTACGATTTTTTCAGTAACCACACTGCTCATGATGGCTATCACTTCATTTTGAATTTCGGGACTGACATATCGCACATTTTCTGGAATGGTAGGGACTATCTTGGCAAGTTCAGGATCATTGGCTAATACATAATCAAATATTGAGAGAAACAGTCACAATTGTCATCAAGTGGTTTTTCAAATCCACAATCATCTCCTCTCAAAGGCAGTTGATTTACTGCTAAAAACGAAGTATATCGAGTATTTAGGCAATGTAATATATGTTTCGAACCAGCTGATAAGAGATCAGAAGAGTTGATATTTGTACACAGTCTTTATGCGATTCGTACGTTCTCTCCACATTGCTCCACACATCAGGTGCTCTTCAGGAGCATGCTCATCAAAACTGTTGTTTATGTAAGTAGCGCATTTCTAATCGCAACAACCCTTGCTTGTAAAAACAACGTCTGTATAGTTGAAATGCACCTTCGAGTACTTGCGACATGGAAAACAAAAAGCAGCATCTCGCTTAGCTGACTATTCTCGTCACGGCCGATCTATATACAACGAGCTAGAAGAAGATCGTTTCTGGGCACAGAACGCTTTTAACGGGCACTTCTGCAAATAAACTTGTTTTAGTTTATCTACTTCCAAGTCCTCGGCTGTTGTTTTGCCAAGCACACTACCGGTTGCAGAATCATGCTAAATCACCTGCTGAGTTGAATTTTAATCACTCTAGTTCGTTTTCACAATTGAAATATTGCGGTCACCTCCTCGGTTTCCTTGCATTCACCAAAGAGTTGAATCAATTATACCACATGAGTTCAATTACAATTACTCCTTCAAATTCTTCAATTACATTACAACTACTCAGTGCTAAACATCTCAAATTACAATCACTCTTAAATTTGTAATTAATTACAAATGGAAATTACACATCATTTTAATGGCATAAGAAAATAAAAACAATACATGCAGATATGGTGCATGATTCAAGATGTGGTGTTAGGACAGGTTTCGCATTAGCTAACTCTTACAATTCGAACGTTTTTGTTTCTACATTAAAAAACAACCAATTGAAGAGTACGTGCAAAATAACAAATACAAAGAATGTTTAGGTAGTGATAACAAGACGCAGCAGTTACCGAATAAAGGAAACGAAAACCAAAAAACAAAAACATGTTGAAGCGACAAGAAATGTAGATAAAAACGTACGACAGAACAGAAGCAGACACAAGTAAAGGCACAATAGTTGTTCAGAATTTACTTTCAACAGTTGTTCAATTACAATTTATTTTTCTCAAATATAATTGAATTGCACTTGTTGAACATTAGGCTGAGAAAAGTATCTCTACCCAATAAATTCTTCTTGCAGCATAAAACTTACCCACAATTGAGAAAAGTCTTTCTGATGAGACTGATGTTGCTGCTCATCCAAAATAGTCCAGAGCTAAAGCAGCAAGTGTGGAAAAATCTTCTGATTCTTTCTTCCAATTAATTAGTGGGTCTTCATCACAGTGTATGACTTATTTCTCCAATTATTTCTCCACTTCCCTTACTGCATTGCTAGGTTCTTTTTTTAACCTACTGCCAAAAACCAGAGAACGTTGGCATTTTGCAAAGATTTCGTTTTCATCATCTAAGCTGGTGGTGCTACTATCTTATTCATAGTGACCACCATAGGCGTAGGAGGCGGGGGGTCGGGGGGG
>JGI24022J15233_10011781_pt1 | contig 10005 bp, 4 predicted proteins | sample Ectturendosymbi2_FD_15233 | JGI IMG/M metagenome (IMG submission 15233)
CGACGTTTGAGTTTCACAACCTTACCTAACATTCAACTGCGTTTGCTCAAACACAAGTTCTTTTGTTAAAGGGTTAGAGCAGGGGCGAGGAACTTGCGGGCACATCTCACGTAGCCTTGCCATCCTTATGCGAGCTTGTATTGGAAAAAGCCTATGGAGTTCACTCAAAATCAAATATTGGTGCAAAAAGTTCGATTCATTCCAGTGCAAAATGCTGCATAATGAAACCGAAAACAGTTTACGCGATATTCGTTGAATAAGTGGCTCCAGTTCGACTAAATGTTGCTTTCCTGTTGGTTGTTGAGTTTTAGCTACAGCGGGCCAAGAATCTGGAAAGGGGTCAAGTTTGACTTTGATTTCGACGCTGCCAGCAGAATAACTCAAGTCAACTTATGTTGCAGAACAATCTCACTCAAGCGAGAGATATTCATTTTAAGCAAGATTATGTCGACGTCTTACCCGTAATTGATGGCCAACCTCAGGAAAATGTCAAACTGCACTGGCGCTGGGATGGGGCACAATACCAGTCAATCGCTGGTGTAGCGTTTCTCAACGTTTTCTGATCATGGACAAGCTAAAACACAAGTTCAAACCTGCTGGCCCCATGCTTGAAACTGCAAAATTTAGCATTGACGTTTCTACAAAAACGAAGGCAGTTTGAACAGTATACAGATGCTATAACGTGCTTTAAACCTGCCTTCAAACTGAAAATGGCCAATAACAATGTCTCCGTTCAAAAGTTAACTGCCACAGCCATTAGTCCAGTGTTTCCCAACCTTTTCAAATTTGGTAAGCACTCGATTGAGTACTGTGTTTCAAACTATCTCTTGCTGGAGTTTCAGCGCCGCCATTACTAGCATGTGAATTGGGCAATTGGGGGCTGATAAATACAAAACCTGGTTTGGAATGGCATCCTGCGCTGAGTCAATACCCGATCTGCAGACAAGTTCGTTCCCGTTTCGTCTCTCACCGACATTTAGCGATACCACAAAGCTCTTGGTGGAAAATCGCAAAATGCACACCCCTTATCGTCTCTGATACGCTGTATTCATGTGGCATGCAAAATTACAGAGAACACTGTCTGCATATACTACAGATGACTCTCCACTTGTAATGTTGAAAGAGAGTGGTGCCATGGCATTACAAGAAAGATTCGAAATCATGCCTCTGCACGAAGAAGCATTGTTTTTATACCCCAAATTCAAACGTATGAACAAGTTATTGCTCTTACAAAAGATTTTTTGCAGACACCCAACATGCCTGCCAGTGTTCAGAGACGTGATCGCACATATGCACCCCATATTCAAATATTCCACGACAATTAAGCATTGACGATGAGTGGCAAGACATTTGGCGGTACGGGGTTTCAGTACCAGAAAGCACCAGAAGTGATGACAGCGAAGTGGACAAATATAAAAGCATGGTGTTTGAAGATGGAGATACAACTGATTTTGTGGAAGCACTGGTGAACTTAATCTCTTTAAGTTATGGTGCCGTGCCACAATAAAAGAAAAGTTTCCCAGGTTGTGTTGCATTTCCCNGGGTGTACTTTGCATCATAGCATCCAGTGCTTCCAGTGAAGGACCGTTTGGTTGTTCTGGAACACCATTCGATAAAACGCTTACAACTGTCCTCAATTGTTGAAGCATTTCTGGCACTCAACTCTGAGTTCAGGTCGGAGGAAAAACAAATTCCAAATTTCAAAATAAATGTATAACATACATAAGCACCAACATAGTGTTGGTGGAAAAGAATATATCTCGGTTTTGTTTATCAGCAATAGCATGGTATGTCAGATCTTTTCTATAGTGCTTTTCTTCACTCCAACACCGGGAATCACACAATAATTTACGCTAGGGCCGCTACCAGTAAATGTTTTCGGATTTTCGGGTCATAAAATCATTGTAACTTGTACTATTTTCGGGATGGAAAATGATTGTAAATTGTTGTTGTGCTGTACTTAAAAACCAAACATTTTTTTTTATTTCGGGTGGGAGCAATTTCCCGGTTGTCCCCCTGGTTGCGGACCTGGTTTAGGCAATTGCAATGTATGTTTTTCGCCATGCAATTACTGTTAATTTTCTTGGAGCTTGCCTATTGCTTGTTTCATTTAACATTTTTTGCATTTTCTGTACCAGGGCAATATTATTGGTGTAAACATTTACATAACGTTATATTTAACCAAACTTGTGTACTTCTTGTAAACAAACGGAAAGTTGCCAATTGTCGATGTATGTGTCTTTTTGTGATATTTAATGCTGGTGGGGTACTCTTTATTTGAGATGAGTCTTTATGGGTAGGGCTGAATTCGGTCCAAACTGTGGGGTTACGTGTGAAGATTGAGTTATGGGTAGGTTTTGGCGGGTAAGGGTTGGTCTGTGTCATCAAAATATAAACCAGTGATCCCTGTAGGCAACTACTAAATTCAACATCCATGGCAAAAAGTTGTTATTGTGGCTGGATTCTGGTATGATACTGGTATCTGATCATGATCGGATTATGCTTTTTGCAGTATTTTCGGATCCAAGTCGAGTTTGGACATTGCTGAAATTTTTCGGACCAGATCGGATTTTCAAATTTCAATATCCGCAAAACACTGACCTGCATGGTGATAACTAGGGCAACCAATTTTTTGACCAAAAAACTTAAAATTTTGACTTTGACCTAAAATTTTCTGCGTTTGCACCTGCAAAATAATTCAGCCTTAGGTGTTGAGGTTAACCCAGAAGCATATTGATGCACTCTATGCTTCGAAATTTTAAAATATTTGGTTGTTTAACTTTGGGGATGATATATTGATAAGTACATAAGTAAGTACACTAGAGTCAAACCTGAGAACATCATAAAGTTGAAACGTTATATGCATAGTGGATTGAGCATTTACCGAACCAAGTACTGTAAGACTACGTTTCTTGACTTACCATGCCTATCCTGCATACTATTCAAACGTCCAGTAGTGGGAAAACAGCATTATTACGCCAGAAGTCGCAACAAACCCACTACTATTACATAATTGCAACTAAAATTGCAAAAGCATATCAATATCTGTTGTTGTAGTTTCAAGAAAGTATCGATGAAGAGAAAAAAATTCCGCTGCAAGAAAACTTTGACCTAACGATAAATTTTGACCTAATGATAAATTTTGACTTTTTTTGACCTAATAATTTGGGATTCCCTCATGGTATGAGCGTGAAATTTGTTTCGTGGATGTTTGATGAACTTTCAAAACGGCAGAAAAATTTTGACTTTATTGACTTTTGGTTGCCGTAGTGATAACCCACAAACGCACAGGGAAGCATTTGTAGGGGAAAACCATTGCCCTAACAAAAATTATATTGCCTTTGTGGAGCTCAGCCGTTGACTTCAGAAAAAAAGAGGGAAGCTCATTGCCTGCAAATAAAAAAAATTTGAGATGACTTTTTATGAATAAAAATGAGTGAAGAGCGTAAAATGATAAACGATTTCTTCGGATAAAAGAAACCCCGTGAAAAGAGTCAACACCACACGTTTCGTTTGATCACCACCGTTTTTTTCAAAGAGCCGAAAAAGTTCAGTTAACATTTGATTCGTCTCTTTCTGGCTGGTGCCACCCTGAGTGCCTCAACCTTCTTAATAAAATTTTCGTATCGGGCGCTTGTGACAAAAAGCTCAATCGCCCTTCTCTGCATCCTTTTCTGCTTTAAAACTAAAAGTTCATCGAGACTTTTCTGATCTTGATATTTTTCACACTGCTAAGGTGGAGGCCTCTCCTCCGACTCCTCTTTGCTATGATTTTGATGACGATAGCGCTGCAGCCGCTGGCGCTATTTTAGTTCTTCCTCTCTCCAAACATTGCTTGCAAGTTTGTGCCCCTCCTCTCACCTCTGCTGCTCAGTGCATGAATGGTTTCGTACGTATTGCGCACTGCCACTAACCATGCTAGTATTCACCATTCTCCTGAGATAAACAAATAGAGAAAACGTTTAACCTTCACCTAAGTACATGGCACAAACCAAAGAATTTGTAGAACCCCGTATACCGTGTGGACAATTATATTTGAGCTTTTTCCACCAAATTTAAAGAATTACCTGTTAGGATTTGAATGCAACGGTTAAATAACTAAGTAAGCTATTGTCTATGTCTGGCACTACGCGATTAACCACAAAAGGACTTTAATGTATCCTTCCTTTTCATTAAACCATTAAACCTTGCCTAAAATTTGTATTGGTTACATTTGAAGTAATAGGTAGAAATGATAAAAAGCATGTTGTGAATGGAATTTTTTTGCTGACACAGGCAGGTTCCTACAGTGACGTTTTCAGAACTAACTACAGGAAACCAGAAATGTGGTTCCTTCAAGAATATGCGGCAAAATTTGCTGTACCATATACCCTGAGCTGAAAATACTTTAGAAAGCCGCAAAACACCTTTGATTAATATTTAGTCTGTTCGTTGCAGACTCAAGACATGTTGAAGGCTTAACCAAGGCAATATGCCAATACACTAGTGGCAGATACATTTTTTACTGTTTTATTTGCTTTTTTCATGCATTAAAAATTCATTACTTCTCTGTCGTTTAGGTCCATTGCACATAGGAATCAAACAAATCGACGATAATGCGGCCACTGCTTACACCAGTTCCTGCGTGTTGCGTCGAAATAGACAGTGCAGTAGCAGCAGACAAGGCACGAAAATTAAGAGCTGCAACTGCATGAAGTTGTGAAAGTTTGTCTGACTACCAATAACCAAAATCAATTTAATGCTCTACTACAGGGACAAGCCAACTGAACCATACCGGATTTCCCTTAGCGCACCAACAACCATTTTTGAGTCAGTCTTTCTTTACCTGTATTTAACCGATCAACCGGCGTATATCCACTCCGCAAGTTTACTTCAACTCTTGTGTAGTACAAAAGGCACTGGAGACTGCGCACGCGCATTTTGTGTAGTCGTTTCCTACAAAAAGGCAACGGCGTCTGATGAAACTTGACCCGCTATTCAAGTAAGATGGCCGTGGTGGCTGCCACGCAATCGGCCCCGCTGAGAAGATAAAAGAAAGCGAATAGGTGGAAGCGAAGAGACCTATGTGTTGTTTTAGCTAAGGATTTTAGTGGTTGGCAACACGTCGTCAGAGGCAACAGCGCTTCGTGCACGCGCAGTTGTACAACTTCTGCACCAAAAAGTGTTTCAGCCGTTGTATTATCTCTTACAACAACGGACGCAACTGCAAATTATGTCTAATTCCTGCTTTATCGTGTTTTGTTATGCAACGCATACGCCTTCTTTTCATATTGACTTGCTGGGTTTATTTGCAATCTATTTAGTTGTTTGGAGGCTTGCTCCAAACCAAAGCTGACCTCCATCAGATCCATTTTTGAAAGCGAAGTCCGAGTCAACGAAACAGTTGAACGTACAATATCACTGTACAGTACAACGTACTTACACAAAGCAGGTATTTTTAATGCTTGCTTTCGTCCACAACACGGGACTAGATAGCCTACTGCGTGTGTCACAACCTCTATTTCATTTTTGTAGCAGCAGCCACTTCTAACAGGCTTTTGAACATTTCGCCAAAGATACTCTTCGTACTGTTTCGATGAAAACAATATGTGGCTGCTCGCCACACGGCACCGCGCCTCACTTGCTAAACTGCTTCTGATTTTTTAACTTAGCAATAAAAGCATTTGCACTGCACTAATCATCTTCGACGATTCGAAAATATCGCGGCACAGCCATGCAAGGAACCTACCAACCAACGGTCAACCTGGAAAGCTACATTCGAAAAGTCCTGCACTAAGCATCAAACTTCGCATATATACCGCATTTCACGCAAATGCGTACATTAATTGTTATGTTTAAGAGATGTGTCAACTGCCATTGTTAGAAACGTACTATCTTTTGCAACATCATGTCAGATTTTTCCAGCAACTAGAGTAGATTGGTTTCACATATATTTTATGGTACGGAACACACTGTGGCCATAGGACTGCTGTGCGGTATAAAATTAACGCCAGTGCTTTGCTTGCAGCGTATCGTTGCGCTATTTGCTTGAAAGCAGAGTTCCAGCCTCGTTAGAATGTAACCTAGCCTGCTAGGACAGTAGTAATAAACATATGGACTTGATAAATGACAAGTTGTTTCAAAATCATAAATTAGTGGACAGGCCTAATGAAGCTAATAACACTGCGACAATTCGTACAAGCCTGCTACGGTGAAAGTTGCACTCCACTATTGGTTTTGGTTCAACTTCGAGACGACGAATATTGAGACAGCGGCAGCAGCTTCCACGGCAGCAATACGAATGCCGCATGATGACAGTAACAACAAAGGCTATTGATACCTGGCAATTACAGCAAAAATGCAACTTCACCGTCAGAGGAAACAAACGCAGAAGCATGTTAGATGACCCCGTGCTGGCACAGTACAGTAAAGCATTTGCCTTTCAGCTCCCGGCGGTGCATTTAAGTTAATAGGACGTATTGAAATTTCCACAGCGCTCCACCACCCACAAGCAAGCTGCCCTGCAAACATATTTCCGTCCAGTTTATGTTCCACTGAACAACTTAAAAAGGAACACACATCTCTGGTCTTTCAATCGTTCTATGGCAGGGGTTAATGTGCTTTGGCTTTATGATGATTTAGGTTTTTCTCATAACGCCGGCGAATGACACGCGAAGAGAAACAGGTGCTTTTTAGCCAAAGAAAGGTTTAAAGGACATATACCTACTTTTGTGTGGATTTTTCACCCTATCCTTCGTATTTTCTCTAACCTTCCACTTTGACGCATTTATTCGTCACAACAGTCGTATATTTGGGGCTAGGTCAAACTACAGCTTATTACTGAGACAGAGCTCTTACGAAAAGTCGTCGGACGAAGTAAACATAATTTAGAAAGAAAAACAGCGGTTTCAACTACCACTGATGCAACCGTAGACACCTGAACTGCATTAGTATAAGACATGAACGCGAGGGGTCACAAGTGCGTAATCGTGGGGTCATCTCTCATTTGCAATTGGTTCCCTCCTTTTTAGAAATAGGTGATAACGTTTTTTTTTTGGTCTTTCGCTGATAGTTGTCAAGTGTTGCTCACGCAAAACGTTTCATTTTGAACAAAGTTCAGGATGCAGCACTCTTTTGACTTGGTTTGCATTGCCTAGCTAGAACACTCTAAAACACAATTAAAATGCATCTTGTTCAACACAAGAAGTTCTGCGACTTCTGAATATCAAGCACATTCCGAACGTTACTCTCTGCTGCATTTCTTGCAGTTGTTTCCTAACACCCAGCTTAGCAAGAGGTAAACTTACTTCACGATCTCTCGTTCATGTGTTTTTGTCGCGTTGAGAGCCTGGTGCGTTGAACCACGCTGCGATCAAACACTCCCCGCATTTCGTTTGGCTCAAAACGCCTAGTGAACTGGGAGTCACTATCGTATCAAAATGTCCAACATAGGGTTTCAGACCAAGACATACGTATAGATTGCACAGTACAGTGTGCAATGGACGCAAAGAGCAATCCGAAATATAGACCATCTTCTCAACCGTGCTTCTGACTGGCGCTGCTTAAAACTCACATTGCAATGTTGATATGAGAAATAAAACAAGAAACATGCAAGCTCATACAGTCACACTAATTCGAGTCTGACATGCAAATATGTTTCAAAAGTTCAATCAAAAAGTAAAATAAATAAAAAACATTAAAAAAACAACAGAAAAACAGTCCTGTTAGGTATGCTGTAACACAGCATGTCAAAAATTCAGTAATTAACAAGCTTTTGTTCATTTTGTGTACCACTCAAACATGCATACATCTGTCTGTATCCGACTTCATTTATCGTACCCGATCGCTCTGCACGGGTTCAGTAGTCACTTTGTTAGTGTCTCATGCTTTTATATTGTTTCCAACTTGGTGTGAACAGTGGTAGCTGACCTAAATCACGCATTGTGCAGTGGAGCTGGGATAGTATATAGAATGTCCTTTAACCATCGTAGATTTGATTGGGAGAAATGGTTGCTTCGTACCTAAATGTAATTTGCTGATGTCAGCCACTCACACGACGCAATCATGTCAATAACAGTGCTTGCGTAATCAGATCTTACAGCCCATATCTGCTTTTTTCCTGAAAAAAGAACGATATAAAACCAACGTCTCGGCAGTACCGTACCTCAAATTAGCAAAGCTGTACGTGTTGGTGTATTCATTAAATCAAGCAGACTCAGAACGAAATGACCCTCTCAGCACTTGGCAACTAGTAAGCGACTAAAGAAAAGTGGTTAACTGTGAAAAGCAAGTCAATGTTGTTTTCGCAAAAACTAAAAGCGCTTTACCCTCAGAGGGATGCTTTTTACGTTTTTCATAAGTGTCGTGGATGGTACGTTACATGCCACACAACGACAATCTGAAAGACCAAGCCAGTAAATTTTTACATTGACTTGCACATTCTCTTGTTGGCATAAGAACGCGTCACCAACAACAGGCCAAGGCTCGTGCTGGACAGCTTGACGCATCGTGATAAAGTGTTTGTTATTACGTGACAAGTTAATCTTCCGAGAATCCCCGCCAGCGACAAAGATTGGTATTTACCATAACACAGCATTATGACACTCAGGGCAGTGATGCTTCGTGCCGCGTTTTTTACAGCAAACAAAACCACACGACCAACAGCTGTGGGGAATCACCTGTAGCGATCTGAATCGCGTATGAAATGCTGTAACAAGTCACGCTGCAGCCAACTTACACCTCAAAACAAAATAAAATAGTACTTTCTAAAACCCATTTTCTCATATGACCTTTCTGGTCAGAGGAGCTTAAAACTAAAGTGAATGATGATATTGCTGTTACAGAATATCGAATTTATGCACGCTCTTGCAACATGTGATGCTACGAGCTACCCCATCCTAGAAAGTTGTTTGCACGTTGTGAAGTGGACGGAACCTCTTGACCCAACTCTTATCAGAACAGTAGCCCAAGCGATGGAGCTGAAGTTACAGACAAATAACAAATTCAAGTTTGTCTGTGCCGTTGTGTCGTTTGTTTCAGGTTAAAAGCTATTTTTGTACCAATAATAGTATACACATGCTTCACAAATATTTTAGATTTTTAACGAACATAGTTGTTCAGAATTACTTTAGAACATGCATTTAAAAAATCCACTCCTTATGCGAAATTAGAAATCATCGGAAGTTGCACTATATCCGTCTTTCTCTGTAGTTTAGTACTCACACAGACCAGGCACAGAAATAAACACAAAAGCTGATAGCTACTGCACTATTTAACTACGTTTGTGCCACAGGGATATAAACTTACAAACCTGTAGCACGTATTGTTCTAGGCTATCGATGTAGGCCTAGCAAAGTATGTACAAAAGCAAATTTATCTCACCAACAAGCTTTTTCTGTCACCAGCTGAGTTTTACTATTTGCGCTTGGCCAACTCCTGACGTCGATCTTACGAAGAATGAAACAATCCTTTTCCTGCGCTATGCGACCGATGAGCCGTGACGCCACAAATAGGCATTTTCTCCCTTTTGACTTGTGAGAAACATGACTTTCTTCAACACCTTCGCTTTCACTGATGTTAGCAACGTACAGTTCGAAATTTCGTTTTGCCACTTGCCGATACGAAGCTGCGGCTTGAGCGATAAAAAGCCTTTTGAAGTAATTGCTTTTCGTCCTGACAACGATCGGCACCTCCGGCAAGCACCATGCGTCGTACCTGCATCTGCAGGCGCTAGCACTTCAGCACATTCCCAGCAACAGTGTCAAGAATGGTCAAACCGCAACTTTGTACGCGACACGCTAAGACAAGTTTGCACCAGTACCATAGAAACCTTTACGATTAATGCAAAAGGGCAACGCTTTGCATAAAATAAAGCAGCAATACATAAGGGGACTGCTACACACACACCTTTCCAGTCAAAACAACCGACGTGTCAGCCTCCTAGACAGGCACCTTCACACCACCAGCGCCCTGTCGCACCCAAACACAGTGACGAGCTGGCGTACACGCCGGTCATGTATTGGAGTT
>JGI24022J15233_10011784_pt1 | contig 10004 bp, 7 predicted proteins | sample Ectturendosymbi2_FD_15233 | JGI IMG/M metagenome (IMG submission 15233)
TTATGGAAGTTGCCTCTAATGCTGGAAAAAGCTAACAAGTGCGGAGGTGAGGCGAGAACACCTCCCATCCTAAAACGGCACCACACAGGGAATAAGGAATAGGAACGGCAAAGAGATGAAACAAATAGCTAGGTCCAAAGTCACGAAATAAAAAAGTCAAAAGATAATCAAGCAATCAGGTGAAAAATTTTGGAAATTTTAAGGCCACGTTCTGTTCTGTCAGCCAAGATCCCAGGGGCCCAAGGTAATAGCACGACAGGCGCTACTAAAAGAATTCCAAAGTTCAAGTCACAAGAAGCTGCATGGTAACACTTCAAAAATATGACAAAACTATAATTTTGGTTTGAATGACTTGTTGAGACATGAGTTGCAGCAAGCTTCTGCAGCAGAAGAGGGTGAAGCTGCAGTCAGCCGTGCTGTTGCTCATGGGTTAGCAAGCAGGATAATCAAAAACTTTTTCTTTCAAAAGGGGGAAGTAGAGCATTAGCATGCTCCAGGCCGAAATTTTAAACTTCTAAAACAAAAAGCAGGTTTGTAGATCCCTAGTTTAAGTGGTTAATTCAAGGATTTAGGTCCTTCCAGCCAAGGAAAGTGAAAGAGTATATAACTGAGGGTTTACAAAAGTCATCACCGGAATAACGAGAGACATGTACATTGGCGTTGCAGAAAAATAGAGTTACTATAACAATAAAACAAAAAAAGGCCAATATGTCTGAAAATGAGAAGTCGAAGAATAAAAATAAATGAATAAAATCAATAAAAGATAACCTTAAGTCGTTGCCGTTAAATCGAAATAAACCAGAAAGGCCGCAGCGATTACCTAGCAAAACGGGATACTCTCATGATGTGAATTTGCCGACATATGAAGAAAGTCAGGCTAGATACGAGAAGTTTCTGTGCAATTCAAAGAAGACCGATAAGCAGCATGAATAAGTAATTGAGGAGGCATTAATGATGATAAGATTTTATGTGAATTAGGAGTAAGAAATAAACTAAAGCATGATTAAACAAGATGACAACACCATGGAGATCTCTCTCCGCGAGCGAGCACTAGAAACGCAACAAAGTGTGGAAACAGTAGCTAAACTCGTAGATGCAGTGCATCGACACAAAGTAGCGGCCATAACAAGTCAGGTGGCCCTAACCGCTGAAACGAATGAGCTAAAGAAAAAGTACCTAAAATGCAATGAATTGGAAAAGGCACAAGAAAGGGGGAAAGTTGGCAAGTTAAGGGAAATGGCCAAAGATATAACGGATAGACTTTTTAACAAAGGATCAAAAGAGGATCCCTCCCTCATCAATCCTAGCACAATGATGGCTGCCGAGAAAGCTGCGACACCGACATCACATGAACCAAATGCCGAGGTTAATGTTACAGAAGCTGAACTGGCTGTGGCAAAAGAAAACTGGTTAAGAAAAAAAGGAGAGGCGAGAGAAGAAGGCGTAATATTCACAGGAGATAAAGAACGCGAAAAGATGGTGGACCAAATGTGTTATGCAGCAATGAAGGCCAGGCAAAACTACGAAGCACTAAAAGAGGAATATGAATTGGAGGCACATGCAAAGTACCTCAACCCCAACGTTCCAGCTACGTCAACCTCGGTCGAGAAAGACTAAGTATACGAGACATGAAACGAGTTATGATGCCCTTGGTACCAGGACAAGAAATAATGTGGGCCACAATAATGGAACGAGTAGTGACTCGAGGGATACCAGGCGAAGAAGCACTGGCATTGCAAGCTCTAATACCGCAACTAATGGCGCACAGTGAAATAGCAGCGCAAGCTACTAGTCTCTTGGTACAAGCGGCTGGCAAACCTGACAAGGAAAGGGAAGCGCTGTCTATTTTCTTTAACTGGATAAGGAGTAAATATCAGCTAAGTCCGCGTAAAAAGAGAGAAATATTTGCCCGAAAAATACGAGAAATGAGATGGGACTGGCGAAGCAACCCTGCAGATAAAATAACCTGTATCCTTGCAGAAATACAGTTAACCTGGGAAGAGGTAGTGAATCAACCCGCTCTTCGTGAAGAACTAGAAGCCGCACTGGCATCTAAGCTCAACATAACACTCCAACTAGAAATCACCCAAAGATCGCCAGAAGAATGGAAACAAGCCATTACAGAAATATGGGAAAGTGTCAAAAATACCACCAGTCTTGAGTTGCATTAACAAACTTATACTAGAAAAGGATGATGAAGAAGAACATAAATGAGCTCTGTGTCCAGACTAAGCCATAGGAGGAATACTTAATCAGTGAACAGACAAAGGGGGATAAGATCTCTAGGGTTGTTATTATGCCCTTGAAATGATGCACAACCATACTACGAAGATGTAGACCAAAAGCTGCTTGCACTTGAAGGATGTAGAAAGCATGAAGCACTGCCACCGCTGCAGAGCTAACAGTCATACTATGCGTAAAACATAAGCAAAAATATAAGTAACGAACGACGACGAAATGAATCAAAATATTCATTTATCATATAACGCTTTAAGAAGCAAGTATCATATTTATATTAAAGGAGAATATATGAATCATAACGTAATATATCACCAACCTATGATTCTATTTGAATAAGGTATTAGGGAAAACACAATATTTTTCTGTAACATAAATAAGCTGACTGAAAATGGAGCAAGAAAATTTGCAGTGTGAGGATATTCCAAAAGGGTCTCCACAGGGGAATGAAGACCAAGAAAAGCATAGTCTACAAACACATGAGTGGAACCGACAAGACAATGAGCAACAAGATGTTAACAGCCTGGAAGGTTATGCAAGAAGAGGAAAAAGTTTATTTGAAGAAATAACGAGAGTAGTGACTATCATAACTGAAAAAAAGGTTAAGATGCAGCACACGATGGAATTATTGCAAGAAACGGAAGATGAATTGAAACTTGGACTAATACAGCTCAGAGTAAACTTGAGAAAAGCTGCCAATCAAACCATGACTAAGGAAGAAGAAATGGATTGGGAGAAAGAAGAATATAGACTCAAGACACAACTAACTGAGCTAGAAATGTGGCTAAAACTACAAGGTTCAAAATATGGCTCAGAAGTAGTTCTAGCACACACGGAAAGACGAGCAAGGGGAGAAGCAAACGAAAGTGGATTACTACTAACCGCTCTGAAAGTGATGAGCTTGATGCAAGGTGATGAGGCAAATGAAGAACACAAGCTACCTGTTACAGTGGTTGGAGCTTCCAAGATACCTGATACCAGCACTACAGAAAAGCTAAATTATGTGGTATCAACTCTGCAAAAGCAAGAAATGATAAAAGAAGAACAAGATAAGGAATCTTTAGCAAAGGCTTTAAGCGAAATAAACATAATACGAGAAGCTATACAAAGCATTACTGAGAAGAAAGAAAGACCACCTCTCAAGTGCTTCTATTGTCATGAGGAAGGACATTTCAAACGTGATTGTCCAAAACGGCCACCACGCCGGTATTATGCGGGAAGTTGGCATCAACAAAGAGGTGGTCGGAACCAAATAAGAGGAAGAACCAGTGGATATAGAGGAACACCGATCAGAGGCAGAGGAGGTTATCAGAATAGAAGGCCATGGGTGAACGGTCAACATGATGAGGATAATGAGGGACCGCAACGGCTGCATTACGAATACGAGCGTGATGAGCAACACTTGGCTGGCGCCCATGAGAATCACGAAAGTCTGCAATATCGAAATGAGATTGAGAATGAGAGTGTCAGCAATAACCCGTTAGAATGAACCAAATCGAGAAAAAAGTCTAGTCATTAGCATGCTACTCAAATAATTGTCAACGGGAACGAAATCAGAAGTTACTATACAGTCATTATGTCATAATAAATTAGTCATTAACATGATTGATTAAGAAAAGTGTTAAGACAAGTAATCGAATCATCATGTCATTATTATTGTCATTAAGAAATATATCGTATTGGCACTAAGAGTTAAGCGTTTCATTGTTACTCTATCTATAATCATATGTAATTTGAATAAGGTTAGAGTGAAAATGTTAAGTGCAATAAGGGAAAAGATTTTTGATTGGAAAACGAAAAGGTTAGAGAAACAAGTGGCCCAGCTACGAAAAGACAATGAAAAGTTGGTGCACTATATAGCCGAGGCATCGGACAATAATGAACTAGTTACTAGTAAACAGGAATGCGAATCCAAGATGAAAACTCAACAAAGGCCGATCAAGGCATAGGACAGTGGTGGGCAAAGTGCGGCTCGCCGGCATGTTTTGTGTGGCTCTTCTAGCTGAATAACAACATCTCAAATTGAGAGCGGGTTGTCGTCTCACATCTAACGTTTGTTTCATTTGTCAATGTGATTACACGAGTTCGTAAGGTGAGTTACCAGGGAGTCACTGGTGTGGGAGGCGGGGGTGCAGAAGGTGCAACCGCACCCCCAAAAGTTTTGATTTGGTGAAAATCCGGTCAAAATCCCATAAAGTCCGGGAAAAATCCCTGAGAAAACTCCCTGAAAATCTGCGCAAAAATGGCGCACAACACGCTTCGATTTGAAAATAATGGCGCTCGAATTGACATGAAGAACATTTTTTGGAGGTCACTTAAGTTGAATTGTGTTTCGGGCAAGCTGGTGAGAACATGGGCAAAATTCCTTCGCACCCCCAAAAATGTGCATGCTCCTACACCTATGCAGGGAGTCGACGCGATTTGATAACAAAGACAGTGAGCCTAAAGCTCAAATTAAGTTACTTAAGTTTCCAGAACAAATTTAAAATTGTACAAGGACATATTGTCAATGTCAAAAATATTCTGTCATTTTCCCAATGTAAGAATGAGAACTAATGCTTTTCGCGAAAAGGTGTATTGCAGACCACAAAGTGGAAGCAGTAGTGGTATTAGTGAGTGTGCAGGGTGTGCAAAATGAAGGGCCTCCATTTGCAAGTTTCGCGCTTTGAGGGGCCCGCCATTTTTAGTTTATGTGCTTTCAAAAATTTATGAGATTTTCTTTATGCTTGCATTTTTATTATAATGATTATACATTAAAACTTAAATTGATTTGCTCTATGTTATTACTAATAATATATTTTAACTCATTTGGATTTTCAACCTGAAGATATGAAGCCAAACTGAAATGATAAAACATAAATAGCTTTATATATGATCAAAGGACAAGGGGCCCCAGTCAAAATGCAAAGGTCCTCAACCAAGATGCTGGGATCTCCTAATCAAGGGATAAGGAGGCCTATTAGTCTTTGGTTAAACATAAATAACCTGTCTTGTGCATTCAAAGGACAAGGGGCCCCAGACAAAAAGGTAAGATGACAAAAGGTAACATGGATAAGGTGCCCAATACTCTTCAAAAATATGGTTCCCTCACTCAAAATTTAAGAGGTTTAAAATAAATAATATAGAGCGTGGTAAAATCAATTTTGCTATTAGTTGCAAGGTTTAACTGGAAGCCTACCATTCTTGCTTACAAATGTACTCATTACACAGTGTACATATCCTTAAGCAAAATACCATGTAGGCTACAGAAAACCATTGCAATAAGCCTGATTTTTAAGCACATAGTCTATCAAAAATTTGTAGTATGGGCGTCCGCAGAAATTTTTCCAGGGGGGGCAACGTCGAAATTTTGCTTATCCTTTGCAGGTTGCTGACGATGCAATGCAAATGGACGTTCACAAAACGCTTTATCCTTTCTACCCCGTTAGTCCGTGCTGGTTGAACCTCAATTCTCAATCTTTTGTCTGAAATGCTTTCTAAACTTTGTCTATCAGAAATGCTTTTTCTTTTCATAAACAATAATATCCATTTTTTCGAGCACTTTCTGCAAATAAGCCATAATGTAAGATCAACGGCCAGAACAACACGAGCACTGAAAAAACAAGAAAATAAGACACTCTCCCAAAACTGTTTCAAACAATGAGAAGTAGAACTACAGCGTATGTTGACAAGATTATCGGACAACTTACTAAAGTTAGAACACCACACAGGCTTAAAAAACTGAGCATATGAATTACGAAAACTCGCCACAGCAAATCGCTTTGCACTTGCTCACGAAATCTTAACACCTAAAGACGTATTCCCATAAGTCTGCATAGACGTATTCTAACAAGCCACGTATTTTTAACTGTGTGAAAAGAAGCCTGGATATGAGGTACTTGATTTAAGCTTATCACTCGGGCACATTGATCACAGTCTCACACTAACAATGGATTTTTGAAACATGTGGAACTGTGGGAGGACTGCTACAGATTTACTTATGCTTCTTTTCACTCAGTACAAAACTACAGTATACATGACTTACCGCTATCAGCAGTGTTATTCATTGTAACGCCACTTATTGATACGCTGTGGGCAGGCGAACTTTCGAAAACGTTCAAAGCTTTGTGCTTAAGGCTAAACGTTGTTTTTATTTATTTGTATAAACAAATATTTTTCCTGAAACATTTCCACAAAGCCATTGTCGACATCTGGCTTAATTCAAATATATTGGAGAGTGGAAACCAACCAGTCGAATGATCTCACCGTGCCCATCAATCAATTTGCCATACAGGAGCGTAGCCAGGGGGGAAATGGGGGCCATTGCCCCCCCCCAATTCCGACAGTTGAACCATACAGCTTGAGGTTAATCAAGCTTTGGATGTGTAAGCTAAATAACTACTTCAGTGCAAATCAACGAAACTCCGTAAGGAATCTATGCCCTACTTCAGCTGTTAGTCGAACCTTATCAAAGCAGCAGGCTATAGTTTACCAATTGTCCATAATTATGGATTGATTACATGTTTGATTGATTGTAAACAATCAAAAGCTGTGTATAGTGTACATGCCGGAGAATTATTGTCATGGCTGGCCTTTACCTGATGTTTAAACTCCGTGTGGAAGTTGGTTATAATGAAATACAAACTTGTATCTAAGCACTTGTGATCACTAACCGAAAGTAGAAACAAGGAGTAACCCTGTTCGCAGCTGTTTCTGGCGCACCAGCTTGCTGTATCCCACCTAATGGTGATGAAAACTCATTTCAAGACCAATGCAAAAATTCCTCTCTGGTATCTCTGGCGTGCTACAAATACTGTATATCGTACCCTTGTCTGTGGTATCAGGCCTAGCCTTACACCTTTACATAAATTTTTGTTTTTGTAATTGGCTGCTTCAAAACTTGGTAAAATAATTTTGCTGTAGATCTTATGATCAATGCGTTGCCAAACATTCGAAACCTTGATCGGAACAGTTTGCATGCCTCTGTGCGCCAATGTGCACCCCCATTAAACTTATCTTTTTTTCTTTTATTGGTTACCTTTTCACCACAACGTTTTGATGTTAGAATGCCTTCATTTCTCTCACACTACTGGATCCCTGCATTATGATAAGTGTATGACGCTACAGTTGGGGTGCTGTTAGAATGTCCTTGCTCCTGTCCGTGTGGTCGTGTGCAAACACCTATTCTGTAATGAGTTATGGCTAATGATTTTTTGTGCTCATGCGTTGTTTGATTGTGCCTATGATATGGACCACGTGTCTGCAACAAATTATCATTATTATTATTAAAGTGCTTTGCACAGGCAAAAAATCTATTTGCCTCAATGGCTTATTTTATGTTGTGATGCATGCATGTCATGTATAATATTGCGTTTACAGCAACAGACGTGCATTGTAAAATTTTAACTTTTCTAAAAGCAAGTTGCATGAAATATCAAGTAATGGTAAAAATACCTAATGAAGTAATAAGTAGAGGTTTTTTAAGTAGCCTAGGTAAATAAAAATTACTGCCATTGCAGTCGCATTGCATATCCAAACGTTTTTCAAACGCATTGAGAGACTCTTACCCAGTGGTTCTTAACCAGGGGGTACGAAGCACCAAAACAGGGGGCACGAAGCACCAAAACAGGGGGCACGAAGCACCAAAACAGGGGGCACGAAGCACCAAATGTTTGAAGGATACACGCTCTGAAAATTTAAACTAGATTTTCTTGAATATTCATCATGATTGTCTGTAGTGTGACGTACCATTATTCGTTGCTCATTGACTAGGATTATGCTGAGACATGGATTAGTTCAGATATCAGTGATTTTAACTATCTGGATAACGGATATATCCTTATATTTGTATTTTAGCTAACAGGTTAACCTGATAATAACCGTTTATAATTGTCAGATAATTGATTTCACAAGATTTGCGTGATGACCTGATTGTAAAATCATGACACAGTTTTATGATAAAAATACACACATGCATTGTACGTGTGTAGGCCTATATGAACAAAATTTTAAAAATTATGCATTTCTGCGACGCATTACGTATGAAGCACAACGCAGGCCTCAACTTACAACTCGGAAGCACTCTTCTAAAAAAATAATAATTACGTGATTTTAGTAGAACTTAAGTAGCAATATCTGGAAACAAAGAATATCCAAACTTACTAAAAAAGCGTAAAACGCCTTAGCAACGATATTTTTTTATTCGGTTAATCGACAGAATTTTATCCGTATATCAAATGGGAAAAAAACTCTTGGTTAATTTGTTAACCGTTATCTGGATAATCCACCCCTAGCCAAGATTGGTTCGTCAAACCCTGGGAATCTTAAATTTATCTTGCTTTTATAGTCAAAATGCTGTCGTTTAAACTTTTTTCGTTGCCAGTGGTTGTGTGAAGAATTCGTTGCTAATTGTTAGTTGACCATTTATTTTAAGGGTGTAGCGGACCACATTCGTCCCGCAGCCTACTCATTGCGCTGATCATTATTTTATCGAACGCAACTCGCGTAATGGTGCGACCCGCCGTCTTAAAAGGCATTTTCGACCCGCGCACCTGGACAGAATATTAAGGCCGGTTTACACCAAACGCGAAGCGAAGGCAAAGCGAAGGCGACGCGACATTTTCTCGCGCGAAGACGCGTTTAGATTGAACGCGAATGTGACGCAGTAGGCCTATGTGCTAGTCGCGACTTGTGAGAACCTCCACTGGGGTTAGCACTTCTGTGTCTCTGAGGACGTTTTTAAAGATATGAAGCTTTGTGCGCTGTTGTTGTGAGGCTGTATAGCTCCCAAAACTTACAAATAATATAAGACAATACGTTTTCTGCTTTGATTTGACGTGAGTAAAATTTGAATGTAACTGCACTCAAGCAGTGCCAGATGAGGCTTTTAAGGGTCCTTAGGCACATTCTTTCGAGGGCCCCCATCTTTTCAATATAAACCAGTGTTGCATGGTGTCCCCATGATACTCGTGTTCATCACGCGAAATAACACACTCTACAACAGTGGTTCCCAACCGGGGTGCCGCGGCACCCTGGGGTGCCATTTACAATACCCAGGGGTGCCGCGAGCTAATGCGTTTTTTTACCATATCATTAAAAATACATTTTCAAACTGTCATCAAACCTCAAAGAAAATTCCTATGGGTGCCGTAAAGTATTATTCTTTTCTGTAGGGTGCCGCAAGCCTAAAAAGGTTGGGAAACACTGCTCTACAACATCAAATGAAAAGGGTGGATATGTAATGCGAAAACGAAAACGTTCGTCCTATCATAGCTCAGGAATATGAAAACGTTCTCAGTTTCCCCACCATGTTAGACACTCAAACTGCAATAGTATTTTGCGTGCTTTTTTGCAAGCAAATTCATGTATCAGCTTGTCAAAGTTTAGTTTCCGTAATAGTTGACTCTCATGCTGCTTTATGCCAGGGGTGCAGGGCAACCTACGGCCCGCCAAGGAAAGACCTCCGGCCCTCAACCCTTTTACCAAATTGTAGTAACTGTATGGCCCGTCTATAATGGTACAGTGTTATATTTTATAAATTTGCCCTCCTTGCAACTTATTGTTTGAATACTTACGAGGAATTACTTATGAGAAACTGCATGGTAAATGTACTGTATGTTGCATTTTAGGCTTTCGCTATGAACTGTGAAAATCAGAGTTAATCTGCTTAAAATTCCATAAATTCCCCAGATTTGACAACAGCGAAGGAACGGAATTGTTGGTGGAAAATTAGTACGGCCCGCCATACCTTGCAGAGTTTGTTTTTGGCCCGCGACTCGGGAAAGGTT
>JGI24022J15233_10011786_pt1 | contig 10003 bp, 6 predicted proteins | sample Ectturendosymbi2_FD_15233 | JGI IMG/M metagenome (IMG submission 15233)
AAACACATTTTTTTATTTTCGGGGCGTGTATCCCAGAAACAATTTGGTGCTTCGTACCCCTTGTTTTAGTGCTTCGTACCCCCAAGGGGTACGTGTACCCCTGGTCAAGAACCACTGATCTAGTGAATGCAAGGCCAAGGTATAGCCACATACGTAGAGCACGTTAGTTTGTTTCTCTACTCGTAACTGTTTGATTTTGCGCCTGCCTTACTCAGTTTCGCCCAGGTCGCATACGAGTACCATTAATAAGCAGGGCAACGATGCGTCGTCTTTTTGTAGGACATGTCGTCCTTTTTCGTAAAAATGAAAGGTCCTCCGAGGACATGAAAAGTCCTCTGAGGGCATTCAAAAATGTTAAAATGTTCCTGAAAGGGGACCATTGGCCACTGTATGGAGCCCACTAACCAACACTCAGAAATGTTTTGAGAAATGTTGGCGAATCCGGATGTGGATGGCTACACTGAAAGCCTAAATCACTGGGAAACACTCCGAAAAAAAATACAAAAACAACCTACTGAAAACCAAACGTATACTAAAACCGAAACATAAGTTAAGTGAGGGAACGACTTTTACATTTTATCTTGCCATGGGGGCAATTTGTCCTTCTGCCCTCTTATCAGTTCCACCACTGGCTATATCATATTGTATTTACATACAGTAAGCTGTCCCTACTCAATTGCAACAAGATAGTAGCTGGTGGCGTAGCTTAGTTTATGGGAGGGCCTCCAAGTTGTCAAATTAATCTATGTTTTGCTTGGGTTAATTTGTCGGCTGGAAAGGCAGGAATGCCTTCACATGAATTGTTACGTAACAGTGGTAAATCCTTTTCCAATATCTCAATGACTTTGGCATTAGAGTGCTAACTGCTCACTCCATTATAGCGCACTAGCTTTGTTGATGAACCGTGATACGGTTAAAGAGTTTATTGTACATAGCTTAGCGTAGTAGTTTCAGCTAGCTAATTGGTAGTACGCAGTTTAAAAAAGGAATACTTCTGAGGTAGCTTGAAAGTCAAATCCGTGTGAAAGGCTGTTGGGCCCTTTCATATCAGTAAGCATTAATGCAGCTGCATGCTTTTTCGAGCCAGCTGCATATTAGCCCCCTGATAGCCAGTCTCAATGTAATCAACTCAGTGGTTTCACCAAAAGGTTATAGGTGGAAGCAGTGCGTAGAACTAACTGCTTCCCAACACTTCCTTTGCCTTCACTGTCCTCATCAGTCTGGAAATTTCTCACACGCTTCTAATAAGAACGAATTTATTGGAATCTGACACCATCCATCTTTATCATAACATATAGCAAGTGAGATTAAATCTGAAGAGGCTTTTTAAGATCTAGCAAGCGAGCGTTAAACTTATCGAGATTATCGAGATACCGTTTTTTTTCTGGTCGAAACTTTAAATTAGACTGTCATAACAAAGTCTTCACAGACATATATATAATAAACTGACACAACAGCCTTCCTTCCATTCAACTTTACATGAACTGTCTTAAGCAGTTTTCACGAAAACTTTTTTAACGTTGAACTAGAAATCTATTCTCTCTATCTGTACGCAACTACAAAGCGATTGCTTGCACAACACTCCACAGCGCATTCATTATGATGTAAATTTCCCCGAGAAATTCAACGCACAAGGGCGAAGCCATCGAAGTTAGTGGGGAAGATCAAGACTTTATTAACAATGAACAATTGACCTTCTTCTGACGTAATCACAACTTTGCAAAATGCTGCTATGGTGTCCGAACGTCCGCAATTCGCTTTCGAAATTAACGAATCATGATATTACATGCTTAATCTACCGGTTCTGCATTGAGGCTAAAAAACAGAAGAGTAAAAGCCAAGGGTAGAGAGACGGCTCTAACTTACTAATACAATATATATTATGAGGCCCCCTACGAATGGTCGTCCCCCCCAACTGGGGGGAACGGGGCTGCCTTGTCACGGCACTGTTAAAAGCTACGTCAGAAGTATTCCTTTTTCAGAAAAAGACGACATGGTTTTGAAGCTGAGTGCATTACGTGTGCTTGCATTTGCCGAGTGTGCACAGAAGAGTGAAAAGACTATTATGACCTTGTGGATATTGAGTACCAAAAACGTCTTTCTCATTGTGTAACCAGGTGGCTAACGCTTTATCCAAGCTTGCCAAGAATGCTTCAAAATGTACCCAGCTTCATATTCATGCTTCATGTCCAGTCCATCGACAAGCCAACTGTTGTTCTGAAACATTTTTTTTGTGATATTCTCTGAGCGAACACTATTTAAGACATGTAGACATTCGCAATCATTTGTGCGTGCTTTTAATGAGCAAGTTCAAAATACTGAGAAGACAAAAGCATCAATAATTGAGGTTGTATCGGGTCGCGCCATAAATTCATAGAAGAAAACAAGGACTGTGACTGATTTATTCATGTCAGATGTATCTGTATTGTACAAATCTTGTTTTGCCCATCTGGAAAAATGGACCACTTTATTTGCTGAATATACATGCTTTGACTAATTCGTCTGTTGCAAACAAATGAATGGGAAAATGTTGTACAATGTGAATAGTATCTGTTTGAGAAACGTTTCTATTGAAGAAGCTAAACTGTTTGACCAATACCAAAACTTGTTTGAGTTCTTGCAAAAAGAGCATCAAACAAATGGAGTTTACTGTAAAATGATGGAACATGAATGATGGGCAAATATTTTGCAACTTGCAATGCCAATAAAATGCTTCAGAGAATTGGTAAAGGTTGGATAGTTTTATCTCAGCGTTATGGCTCATTACGCTGACATGGAACGAAGTTTTTCCGTGATGCAACCATAAATCAAAAAGAAAAATACCTTTCTACTTGAACCAGTTTCTAGTTCATTAAAACTGGTGTAAAATTGAAAAAATCTTTCATGCAAGCAGGTTCATAAAATTGTTAAAGGTGATGCTTGTTTTAAAGAAATTTTCATGGGCGGAATAGGGCAAGTTAATTTGTGTTATTTGTTTTAATTGAAACATCTAAAATATCCCCCGGAGCGACCTTCCCAAGAAGAGCCGGGGTCCGGATTAACCGCTTCCCCACCGGTGTCGGGCGTTTCCGCCCTCTCTGACCAAATTGAGTATGGCTTCCTCTGCAGCTTGTTTGTGTGGCGCAGAAAACCAAAACGTCGACCATGTTGTCCTTCAATGTCCAATCCATGGACCTCCTCATAGACTGCACGCCCTGATGGTTTTGGACGATGAGAGTATTGAATGGCTGCTCAACATCTGCCCCGAGATGCTGCGCGGCCAAGCAGTGGTTAGAAGAACTGGCTCAAAAGATGAAGAAAAAGAAGAACTGAAACATCGTCCACACCAGACGTCTTATTTAAATGCTTAAAACTTACATATCTTTGTTATTTCATTTGTTAAGTGTAGATAATACCCTCAACTAAGTGACAGGCGTTAGTCCTATTTTTTGTTGATGAATATATGGCATCCCTGTTCTCAAACTTATTAATAAATAAACAGGGACAGAAGAAAGGGGTATCGACACCTTAACAATTGTAGAGCTAATCCAAGTGGTTCTAAAAAACACAAAAAAGATAAAGAGGCAAAAATGATAGAAGTTGCATCTAACTCAAGAGAGATTCAAGATTACTATTCTGGAGTGACAATGAAGTCCAGCGAAGACATTTCCCCAGAACCTGTAAGAGGACAGGAAATCGAGAAACGTGCTGTGACAGACTTCTTTCCACGTAACAGTGTGAATAGGCCTAGTTTGACCAGCGGTGCAGCACCAGTAGCGGAAGAACGTCAAGAAACATCATCGAAAAACACGATAGACAGAAAACGTTCTTTTGGGCACAAGAAAATTTTGGAGGGCATTGCTCCTGATTGTCCCCCGTAGCTACGGGGCTGCTGAGAAGATGCGAGCAATCAATGAAACACGTACAGTAGATACACGATTGCGTTTAGTCGCAGATGTGAATCACTTGGACGAATTGATACGGAGATAGCCTGACATGTTAATCAATGCGAACCATATTGGAAATCGCTTCCGCAACGTTTGATTTCTGCCATAAAATTTGTTGTTGATCGAGGATTGGCGTTTAGAGGAGACGATGAAAACGTTTGATCGTCCAGAAGCGTTTTTCAAAAAAATTTTTAAAACTTTTTCAAGCAAATTAAAAAAAAGGAAGATGCAATGCTTCTGTTGACCGGTTTTGTAAAAGTTTCACAAAACTCTAGTATTGTCAAATCTCGTGTTATAACAAACAATTGTGTTACAGTTGAGTTGACTTATGTGACGTCAGAAGATTACGTCATAAATATTAATGATCTGAGGAATACTAATGACTTCATCGACCATCCCCTACCTAAAGATTCTGTAGCCCCACTGGGAGCCTCCCACCACGCCTGGGTCCCAGGCTCCCCACCATCTAAATCCGGCGCTAGAGATTACAGTTGAACTTAAGAGGTTGTAATCACTGTAGAGCTTAAAGGCAAATGTCCAATCTGGCCGGGTTTGGTCAGTGGTGTGTTTAAAGAGAAGCGAGCGAGGCACTTGCTTCGGCCCCCATTTTGCGGGTCACCCTCGAGTTGTTTTGCGCGCAAACGTTCCTCATTTTTTGTGAAAAATTTATTATACACTCATATAATATATTCCCAAGTAGATAATAAATATGTACTCTGATTTCAAAGGCCCCCAAGAGAACTAGAGTGTGTAGGCGCTCTAGTTTCAAAGGAGCAGGGGCATTACCAGGGGGGTAAGGGGCACAATTCCCCGGGCGCCGAATCACTATTGGGGCGCCGAAATAATTGCAAGGAGCGCCAAATGACTGCGGGGGCGCCGAAAAGTCCGAACAATGTTATTTGTACTTCTTTCAATAAAGTGCATTTGCTTCCGAAAGTCCTCAGGTTCGAACATAGTGGCGTCAAACTTGCTTCTTGCCCCGGGCGCCATCTAACGTCGTTACCCCCTGCAAATGGGCCTCCCCCAGCCATTGTAATGCGTAAGCGCTAGGCTTTCAAAAGGGCCCCGAAAGAGCCAGTGCAATGTGTGAGTAGCCTACTCTGCTTTCAAAGAGGCTCCCAACAGCGATTGCAGTGTGCAGGTACTTTGCTTTCTACTGGGTTCCCAACATCTACTGCAATGTGTAAGTACTTTGCTTTCAAAGGGTCCCTCACCAGCATGTCTAACGTGTAAATAAAGAAACGTTTAAAACCAACTTCAATACTTAACTGTGGGTTAACAATTGTTCCCGAAAGTTCTGGAAACACCCTTCCAAGTAAGAGCTGAAATTTTTACCAAATGGTATTTTTTTTTCACTGTCAGAGAATGAAGTTTTTCATAATGTACTTTGAACGACTGTTGAAATGAGTCTCCCGTTATAAGAACATATGTAATGCATACGATATCCCAGGAGTTTTGTTGTGCTCAAACATAAACTTGTTTTGTACTCCATTAATTTGTGTCAAACTCAATTTGTCTTTTTGATTAAGTATGTGGTAAATTTCAGTGTGCTATTCTTTGTTTAATTGTGCATGCTCTTGAAAGCAGTTGAAAGGATGAAATTTAACACAGATTTAGTGCTTCGACTCTGCTTGGTCGNTGCCTGTGGTTTCAGGGAGTCCCTTAAGGACATGGCTGTGAAAAAACTCAGGAAGCAAAGAGTTTTTTTCCAGGGAGAATGTATTATAAAATTTCTGTTTTATTTATGATGAATGTAGAGAAAAGGGGCGTAAAATTAGAAAAGTGTGGTGAGATGGCAACTTGTGATCGCTTAACTCTCATTTCTTACTAGCTTTGACTTCTCAACTTTCAGTGTTTTCAAAGTTGTGTATCATGAAGAGCCTTTTGTATTTTCTGTTATGTCAGTCATGCCATGTTCTCAGGAACGTATCCTTGAGTGGGTCGCATATCCCCTCCCTAGCCTTGATCAGAAGCATGCCGGATTAAGGTAGCGCGGGGCCCTAAGCATAAAGTGTGTTGGTAAGGCATCCTTGTTTCTAGATTTACTCTCTGTATGCTTTCTCCAGTTCAAATCTTGACATAACACTCTTAGTATATCGTGCTGTCCGCCAGTGCTGCCAGATAGTTGTGACTTAAATCTGCTAAATGGTGTCACAAAAAACTGCTAGATTCTGCTATGAGTCTTGTCATAAATTTTCAGCTAAAATCTGCTGAAAGCAGTAAAATTCTATTAAAAATCTGGTATTTTTAACATGATTTAAAGGAGCGTATGAAGTTAGCCTACAATATATTAATTTATCGTTTTGCACTCGCTCTCAATAGGCATTGACTGAAAATGTCGGTCTTAACCAACACGGTTTTTGACCAACAATTTTCTTTCAGTCAATATTTTGAGCAACGTAATTGCAGCTTACCTCGATTTTTGTATGACACACAGTTCTTGACGATCTCTTTCAAATGGTTGTATGTTTTTATGCAGTAGTACAATGCTCAGCGACAAACAATCTGAGCATAGCTTCAGCCCTACAGCTTTGTATGTCTGGTTTTTGTAACTTTGTGTTACATTAGGGAGAACGCAAAAAGTTCTTCAGTCTTGTATCAGTGCTTTTGCTACCAATTGTGCCATTTAAGCTCAGAATATTTCTCTATGACTGCATTATTGCAAACTTCGCAAAAGGCATTTCTTGAATCAGTAGCATAGGCAGTAGGCACTGAGCCAACTTTTAAGTTCTGAATCTTGCAATCGTGTATGTCGAAACTTTTGGCAGCTTTAGTTTACCAGGAATTTTTTTACCAGACAATACTACTTACTAGCGTAACTGAACCATTGGAAATATCGTGCCGTGAGATAGAATATGTTTTAGCTTAACGCGCTCACTAAGCACACAAGCAAATCATTTAGTCTTCACCAAGCCGTTTAAATATTTGATATTATAATAGAATCATCTGCTTGAGGAAGCGTCTTTGCATCATAAAATAAATTCCAAATAATTGCAGGCAGCTAGTTGGGCTTTGTCCTGGTGGTACCCAATTAAAGACGTAATAAAGAAGATAAGTCTATTTTTTTATGAAGAAGGTGTAAAAGTTTACAACTTAAAAAACTATTGAAACAGGTTTTTGGTCAGGTATTTGTTTCCTGGTAAACCTGTCAAATGGTTGGTAATGTCCTGTTAAAAATCAGCTAAATGCTAGATTGAAAATTTACAGCTAACAATGAGAAAGTCCTGATAGATTCAGCAGCATATCAGCCAAAATGTCAACACTGCTGACCGCAATAGACGTATGCCTTTTGCTACGTAACTGTACAAAAAGAATGAAACAAGACTTTCTGGACACAGCCAGCGTTCAATTGAAAACCTTCGCTTACCACTTAATGGCAAATTTAGCAGAATACTGACTTCTTAAACTGAAAAAAATCTTAGGTATAATGTAATAAAAAAGATTTATTACAGAAGACCGCGAGGCCCCCAAAAGCGCGGGGCCAGTAGCAATTGCTACATTTGCTACTATTGTTAATCCGGCACTGATCAGAAGGTCTTATCATGGTCGGCTGGTTGTGATGACGTCATCAGATGGTCCGAGTTTTCAGCGTTTCCTCGGCCCCCCAAGCCTAAGTCTACCACTGCGGTTTGGTAATATAGTATACGAAATAGACGTCTGTTGGTAACAAGCGCAGGCAAGGAATAACACCATGCACACGTAATTGGAAGAAACCCAACAGCTAGAACAAGTTTGCATGTCACAATGAAGTCTGCAAGCCAGAGGTTGTCAACCACAGCCGAATTTAAGCTTTATCAAAAAAGATCCCCCACCTTAAGAGGGCCCCGCGCAAGCCCCGACAGAGTTAACGTTTGAAGCCTGTTATATACTACAGTCTAAGAATTAAACTACTGCTGGAAACGTGTGTGGAAGAATGAAACATTCTTTACATGACTGAGATCATACTATTGCTGTATACAGTATATATACCTTTTGGTTGAAGGCGGGGATACTACACGAATCATGAATATAGATAAATGTTAAGAATACATTTGTAAAGCAGGTATACTGCCATCGCTTCTCCTAACTTTTTTGTGATCTCCTGGAATGAATAAATGATCAAAATGAAGTGGTGTTGCTTTCCGGAGACCAAAAGTCAACAAGGAGGAAAATTTGACAAAATATGCCGGGTCCACACACGCATATGTGAAGCAGAAAACATAAGAGGGAAGAGTGATGATGAGAAAGGTGTTGACAGGCAGAAAAAGCAAGATTAATAATAATCAACAATGTAAAACAAGACCCATTTCAATTTGTGAGTGGCTTTTTCGAATTCTTGCAAACAATTTTGAGGGGTGGAAAAGGCGTCACTTTTACTGTAAGTCCCGAGCGGCTTGGCGGCACACACCGCAAATGCTCAGTCAACCCACGCGAAGAGAGACACGTCGCTCTCCCCGAGCAACGGTGGAACGGCACTTGCGAAGCGAGAGCTTCCGCAGTAGGGGATTTCCCAAAATTATAAAAGTAACCAACTCTAGCGGGAAACTTTCGTGTGTTGCGTTTGGTGTAAATCAGGGTGGCAGCTTGGAATTTTTCTGGAAGTGGTTTGGCCGCAAATACTTTGCTTGGTCTTTAGTGAGCATTTTTTAACTGTTTGCGTGTGATATCACATTAAAATAAAATTAAAGATTAAAAATGTCAGAAGAAAGATTGGTCAAATGTTGTCTAATTCTTAACGACTATGAAGCCGTGGAGTACGCTTCTAGGCTAGTCTGATTGGGTATTAGAAATCAAGATCTGGTCAGTCAGGCAGTGGCGTACCTAGGGTATCCTGCTCCCGGGGGCAAAGTCAGGTTTGGCGCTCCCACCCAGCCTGTTCGTGCCAGCATAGATGCGAAGAGTGAGTTGGGTGCAAAGGAGCGTCAAAAGCTGACTCGGCCCCCGCGTTGACATCACGGAATTGACGTCAGGACAATTGACTCTTGGCAATCATAAACTATTGCAGAGTTTCGAATCTAATCGTTTTACGTGAAGCTAACCCCACTTTGAAATTTCGGTCACGATTCAACATTCAAACTGTTTTATTGCGGCATTTCAAATTACTGAAATACATTTGTATTGTAGCAACTAGTGAAAGAAAATGCAAAACCTGGCAAAAGGTTCCCTGATCATCTGCAAAAATCTAAATGAATTTTAATGACAGAATTTTATGGGCACAAAAATTTTCTGATAACACAACGTAAAACTGGCCAGAGTTGCACCTTGTTTCTAAAATACGGGTATGTCAGAGCCTTTTGAAGACCCCGAATGCAGCGTACCTGCTTGTTGCTTGTTCCCCTCTCTCGTCAGGTCTGGTCACAATCACCTCTGGTGCGAGCAGTAGGGGTCAAGCCTTGAGTTTAAGAACGTCCTGAAGGACTGAATGAGGGCAGACTCATGAATGCACAAAAGAGAAGGACAGGCAGAAGAATGCATATGAAAAACTGACGGCAAAATGTTTTATACAAAACTACGAGGCAAATTAAAAATTTTAAGCTCCCAAAACATTTTTTGGATATAATACCCTGCAAAGTTAACAAAAATTCAAGGAATACTGTAATGTAATGATCTACTTTTAATTTATCTAACTTCAAAGGTGAAGTTTGCCTGAATTTGCTGCAAATTTATCGATTATGTCGTAATTGAAATGTGTGGCATGTATTAACATAGGAATAATTTAAGGCCAGTGACGCTCCGTGAGAAGTTCTCGTTAGCAATTTGTGACCTGAAGTTTGCCAATCATGTCCATATAAATGTTTATAGTTTATAGTTAAAACTAATACAACTGAAAAGTTCACAATTATACTGTAACTACTCAACGCCAGGGCCTACGAGAGAGGTCGCGGGGGATGAAAGTACGCAAGCGTTTTTTCTGTTACAAGGCGAAATAACTAATGGAAGTCATTTGCCAGTATAACAATTGATAAGCACAATTTCTTAATCTTAGCGTGGTAGCTGTTTCATCTATATTCTGATTTATACATACAAGTTTCGACGAGGACCCAGAAGTTAGGAGGACCCGGCAGGCCCGTAGCCTCGGGGGGGGGAATTCGGGGGCA
>JGI24022J15233_10011788_pt1 | contig 10002 bp, 2 predicted proteins | sample Ectturendosymbi2_FD_15233 | JGI IMG/M metagenome (IMG submission 15233)
GGGGTCGATGGATTGGACAGTGCAGGACGACATGGTCGACGGTTTGTTCCGCGCCACACTCACAGGCCGCAGAGGAGGCCATACCCCATTTGTACAGGCAGGAGCGGAAACGTCCGACAACGGTGCGGAAGCGGTTGAGCCGGACCCAGGCTCTTCTTGGGAAGGTCATTCCAGGGGTGTATGTACCGGTGTCTGGAACTGAAGTCCGGAGTTTTGTGGGGTTGTCCGCCCACTCCGCCTTCCATTGATGATCCGCCCATTGCGCCGCACGTACGTTGTTAGAAAAACTGATGAGTTGTTGTGCGGCGGGTACAAATGGGTATCTCGATTTAAGGCGCTGTGCAGTTGCACCAGATGGACGGGTGAGCGCTGAGTGGAGCAGGTGGAGCAACTGAAGGTTGGTATAGAAAAGTGCGGTTCACATATTTGGCTGACACAGCTAAAATGCTCATACTGTACGGTCGACTGTGCATTGNNGCACCAGATGGACGGGTGAGCGCTGAGTGGAGCAGGTGGAGCAACTGAAGGTTGGTATAGAAAAGTGCGGTTCACATATTTAGCTGGCACAGCTAAAATGCTCATACTGTACGGTCGACTTGCATTGAAGTCACATCCTTCACTGCTTCCAAAAATATTCACAGTCATTTATCTTCTTTTCTACCGAAATGACTTCTTCCACAGCCCGTGAATAAGATACGTAATCTTAGCAGAGTATAAATTTCGCCTGCGAAAGAAGCATCTGCAACTCTTATTCAAATAGAAAGATATATTTTGCAAGACATTATTTATTGTTTTATCGAAATACCTGGCGACACTGATTTTTTGAAAACGTAGAATTATATTATCAACGTCTGAAAAGAACCTTACGATCCTTTTCAAATCGCGTCGGGTTAGAACCACCGGTGACTTTACGTAAGTAAGTTACTCATTTTGTCTGACGCCACATGAACCAAAACAGACATTTTTATCTGCAAATTTTTTACCTACGAATGATGCAACCCGGTGTGTCCCATTTTTTTTTCACGAAAAACTTGTTTCTAAGTAAAATCTACCAAATTCCTTTCTCCTATTTTAGGAAGGTCATCACGTAAAATAACGCAACATCGAAAATTGTACTGTATTGTGTAACGTCTTCAACTGGAATATTTGAACGTTTTCACGGTGTCGATGATTTTCAAATTTATTCAACTTTTGTTTTGGGAATCGGACATTATGTATTGCAGGAGCTGTACATTGTTAATGTAACTAACATATTTTTCTAGCACTGCTGCTCCATTTGGTTCAAAAGGCTGGGAAGATTGTAACAAATATTGTTCGAGTGATTTGTTATGTATATATTAACCCAGATAACCACGCTTTTGTGATATTCTGAGGAGAATGCAACTTTATTATGTTACAATGTAAGCGTTTCATGATTTCCATTTCGAAAAAAGCTTATCTGACAATATTGTTGTTTTGTGACAACAACTATTTTTGTGATCTTCAAACCGCAGTTCTTTTTCAGCAAAGTTTTTCAAATTCCCTTCCATTTTTTCGGTTTTTGAACCATTATGTAGGTATACATCTTTGCTCGCAGTCCAACATATTCAGTAATGAACGGCTCAATAATTCCTTCTTTTATTATTGTAGGAACTCTACCATTCAAACCAAGAGGTATTCTAGAATAATGGCTATCTCTGTTATGTCAAACCTAACATCGTTTGAAATGTCAGCGTTAAAATTTTCACTCTCAGCCACGTACGAGGTACGTCAGCGAGCCCGTGTAAGTCATTAGTAATGCACACGGATCTTCATATTTGAGTTTCATAAACTCATGATGAAATTCATCAGTAGGTTTGACAAAGCAAAAGTCAACGTTTGGACATACACTGGCTAAAGTGGGGTCGTTTTTTCACGTGCATGGGAACGATTGTACAGTGGTGAATGATCAGTTTTGTACTTACGAAGACACAAATTTACAAATTTACTGAAGTCACTGATCAAAGTAAAGGGTTGATTATGAAGTTGAATTTTGCACCACTCAAATGTAATTACTATTTCAAGATTGTTTCATCGCGGCGAGTACAAAACCTTTGCAACAACGCAGAACTTCCAAAAGATGCACAAGGTCTACTACAGCTTTGCTTTAAATGTTGCAAAATGCTTGCGCGAAACGCACGTTACGTTTCGGTTGTTTATCAGTCTCCTATTGAGAAACAGTTTATTTGAAATTAACTCCTTCGACGAATAATGATCTCAAGATTTCATTTCATCAATGCTTTTCAACCTTTCTGATTTTTGCTACTTGTGAAATTCAGTTCATATTTTCGCCTTCACTTACCACTCCACCACCAAGGTTGTAACTAGTAGGTCTTAGGTTTCAAAGTTGACCAGCAAAACTAATCTAAACAGACTAACAAACCAGCCACTTTCACGGACGTCAGACTTGAATAACTAAACCGTTATAAGTTTTCCTTCGGAAATCACTAAATTGTTTTCTTTCTGGACAGAGCCGTGCCTCAATAAAATTGCAGTGTGAAAATATTTTCTTGGTGATTTAACCTTTTGGCACGCAACAACAACAGGTTGTTATTCAATATGCCTCGGACCGTGCCAACGCTTGGGTTGACCTGGGCGTGCAACGTAATGCTGGAACCAGTGACATAAATCCTTTTCTGGAGAGAAATGGCGATCTTCAAAATTTTTACTTCAGCATTGAGCCACCGAAGACACAAGCCGGTAGATATTTGTGTTGTTCAACCGATACTGTTTGCGGAAATCTTGAAATAAAACTGCTGTATGAGCAGTCTTATAGGCTTTGAAACTTAGGTAAGCACTTACGCGTGTTTACAAAATGTACTTCTGTGGCATTGTGGGGTTTAAAATTGCGTGATGGTTTTATCCTCGATTCTTGACCATACGCAATACAAAAACATCTACAACATTCACCCAATTTATATTGGATTCACATTTAAGACAGTGAAACAAAGCAACTAACTAGTAACTGCAAATAAGTTTTGAATATACCCACTGCTATCGTTTGTTGTGGCGTGCACAAGCAGCACTGCAATCAAGGTAATTCCGCAAAGTCTCCATCCATTGAAGTGTGAGTGCGACATAGTTTTTTAATTATTTTAACTTTTAAAAGTTAAAGTCACAATTTCCGTCTATTGACAGCAGTGCTTTTGAAGAAGGCGTGAGACAGCTTGAGAAGCCTTTAGTTTACCTGGAACAAATCAAAGATTTAATATGGATTTGATATTTTCAGGTTCTAAATCTGGACAATGCGAAACTTTGTTTCAAGAGAAACGTATGCACTTCATTTTGAAAAACACATGTGAATTTTTAGGAAAACTTTAATAAATGTTTAACGCTCTTAACCGTGATCAAAATATTAGAAGATGGGCATTTTTATAAACGCTGAATATTGTGCTACACTCACTATTTTCTATAAAACTTGTGCATGCGCAATATGAGCATGTTCGAAAGATGAATGTTTCAAGTTCGAAATTACACCGGATGGGCTTTTCACGTCATACTGTGGAATTTGATAAACAACATAAAGTTGCTTTGATGACGCCGCCTATCTTTGATTATCTCAGGCCTGCGCTAATGCGTGCTGTAACATCTAGGAACAAGCTATCATTCACTGTATTTGAAATAGGACAAAATGTGACTTAACAAAGTTGAACAGACAAATTTGGGCTGAAAGTTCAGCCTCATTATTTTATAGTTATGCTGCTTCGTAGCTTACATCTTAATATATGTTAGCATAGCTGTACAATTTTTACGACAAAAAGCATTTCCTCGAACACTATTCTGGATAAAGCGATTGGTTTATATTTTACAACCTTGTTTCATACCATTTCTACACATCTGCCACTTTCACTTAATCTTATGGTTTTAGTTAAAGTGCCAATATGTTAAATTCCCAATTCCTTTTCGCTAGGAAAACTTTCGTATATCCTTTACGAACAGAAGTAGGAAACGTCTCGGCTTCGATTACGCAACGCTGCTGTACGGAATGAAAGAGCTGTACTTTTTTCACGTAAGAGTAGAAGATCGATTCTCAATTTTGCGTTTTTCTGTTCGGAGTATATTGTTGCTCTTTGCTGGTCTTTTTTACATAGAAACATCCCTGGACAACCCAGCAACCTAACAATCTAATTCCAGATGTTTTTGACAGACCAAGTGTTTATCGAGCATTTGTAAAAACAATAAAAACTAAGAACATATCTACAGTACATTACAATGCTAAACAATAATCTTTTATTTACATGTTTAAAGGATTTTGAGAAGTCTTTGCTAAATATTCATAATTGCTTAAATATTGGCTTGCAAAAAAAACTTGTGCTAAACACTGTCTATCGAACTATCGAAAGGAATATTTTTACAGTCAAGAATCAGACACTACAGCCTTATCAGAGTATATATTTCGCCTACTAGGTAAGCATCATCAGCTCTTATTCAAATAGAATCTGGGCAAAACATTACACTTTGGTTGTTGGTAGAACAAAAATTACTTGTGCAAAAAAACACCAACTGCTGTTTCGCATGACATTACATTTTGAAGATAACAGTAATTCGTACCACAAGAACCTTGGCATCAGTTGTGGTGCCTGGGTTTGTGCTTCACCCTTCACTGCATTCTTCAATGATACACATGGTTGAGAAGTTACGTAACAAAAATCTGTGAGAATTTTTTAATCCTTTTGTTGTTGCAATGACTATTGCCCTTTAAACGTTTCATAAACAGCATGTTTACAACCATCCTCAAGAAAGAAGAGTAGTTTTCATTGAGCATTCTCAAAATATCACGTTCTATTAAAGCTTACAAATTATGCATAAATGAATCCCCGACTGAAGTGCTAAACAGCTCAGCCGCACGTTTGAGAATCATGGAGGGTTGTCAGAGGCATTTTTAAAGTCGCATTGTTGATGCCTGCCCAGCTAATGCGCAGTCCTACTATGTCTTATCCAATGCCATTGTACAGGTTTTTTTTTATCGTCTTTGCTAAGAAAGTCTTGTGTCGTGACCTTTGCAGCTCACCCAGGAAAGTGTGACGTATTGCAGCAGTGACCACATGCGAGCATTACCTGCTAGTTGTAATTTAAGTAACATTGACTGAATTATGAAAAGTGGATCAGTAAGAATGTGATCAGACGGTCCATTTTCCATGCGCAAAAATGTGTAGAGAAATTTTTTCTTTTATTTTTAATGCTAATGAACACAGTTTGCTGGGCAATGACGCCAGGAACGAATCGAGCCAATTGGGCCAAAAATAAGTTTTTTTGCGCAAGCGTACGGAAATTTTGATGGTTATCAGGACAACAGTCACTGTGTTTCTCGTGGTAGGTTACTGACATGGAAGTAGTGTTATTCAGTGCAGCACGGTTTTTCTCGAAAACGCCAGTGGGAAAATGGTCAGGTCGTCGTTTCTACTTCACGCTTCATTGCTTTCTTCGTTGATCCGTATGATGGAAAAATTACGTAACAAAAATCTTTAACGGAATTACTGGCCATTCTTTCTTCCAAAATGATTTTGCTGTGACAGAACCAGACCTTGCTACGCATCAGCTGAGCAAGCAAAAACAGTTCGTTACGCTTCACTGCAACGACACCGGTTAACCTTCCAAACAAAACGCGCACAAACTGACAAGGTGCATGGGTGCTTCGTGCTTCCCTGATTGAATTTTAAGCCCATGATTTTCTTGTTGCGCTGTTGCGCATACAAATGAATTGTGCTTTAACGGAGAAGTTTCAATTCCTGCCAAACAAGCAAAAATTAAAAATTGAAAGCGCTCGCCAAGTTTTTAATATGCAGTATAAATTCGTCTTGTCGCTGTTTTCGTCCGCAACTTTTTGCAATTCGAAGCAAATCAACCAAGGTTACATCCAAGTATCGTTAACAGGAATAGGGTTATTGTAGAGCCGGCGCTAGCTCTTTTTAGTGGTACGGCCAAGGTCAGCAAAAATCGTGGATCCAGGGAACTATGATCGTGTCAACTGGTTGCGACCCTGGCCTGCTCAAAAATTTGATTTCTGTATGATCTTGTTGAAGAAAATCAAAATGGAAAAATTACTACTAAAAATATGAAAAGAGCTTTACGTCACAAAAATGCTAACCACTCTACGAATTGCTCAGGTTCAAAAGCAGAACTGTGATATTATTAATTGTTACACCTTTTTGTGTCGTTTCGAAATCCAAACTGTTTGGATGTGGATCTAAACTACAGTTGTTGCGGTAAAAAACGTGTATAAATTTTTTAAATTACAGAAATATACGCATAAGTAAAACACAAGATTTGATAAAACACAATCTGTTAAATCAAATGATGTTATGGACACTTAAAGTGTGCAAAAATTTTCCCCATTCTTAGAGGGGTGAGAAAAGACCTTTGCACTAACTACAGTGCAGGCCAAGCTCATTCCTCCCATCCATTAACAAAAACTTTGAAAAACTACTTTATAGTAAATGTACACATATATTGAGCACCGCAATTTGCTCTTTGAACACCAGCATGATTTTAGAACTAGGTTATCAACACCTTTTGTTATATATGACATACATGAAAACTCTTTGCAAAATAAAGTGAAAGAATATGCCGCTTGCGCTGAATTGCGTGAATTATCTCAGTGTTTTGAAACTCTTGATCAGCTTCTTCATCGTTTGAGCCAGTTCTTTCAATCCACTCATAGGCCGCATTAGATCTTGGTCAGGTGTTGAGCAGACATTCGATTGTCTCGTCATTCAGAACCGTCAAGGCAATCACTCCATAGGGGTGTGAATGTATTGCGCAGCGAAAGACAACATGGTCAAAAGTCTATTTCTCTGCCTCACAGTCACAAGTCACAGAAAGGGCCATACCCCATTTGCACAAGCAGGAGCGGAAACATCCAACAACGATGTGGAGACAGTATAGCCGGGCCTACGCTGTTTTTAGCAGGACCACTCCAGGAGGGTTGGTGCCGATGTCGGGGGTGAAAGTACAGAGTCTCGTAGTGTTTTCCAACAGCTCTATTGACATTCTAAGCCATTCTAACAAATCAGGTTTCACGCTAATGACCATTGTCTCAGCGCAAATCTCACAAGAAAGAAAATTTCTCACGGGATTGGTTTAACACCATGATACAAGAGATGGATGTGTTGCTTTTGTGCGTAGATTGCTTGAAATAGGTTTGCATCCTTTGAATAAATGGAGAAAGAGTAATTTACTTTTTATTTCGACTTACCCGATTCGTGGGTAAATTTGAACCAGGTAGTGGGGAAAGTTGAACCGAAATGAATACACGCTCCGCAAGTAAAAGCAAACAAGCATGCCTTGTTTATTAGTTATGCAACGTTGTAATTCTTCATAGTTTTTATTGGGTTCGATCTCATCTGTGCATCTCAAGCTCGACTGCATTGTGATTTCATTGCGCCAGAAACCTTCTCAGGCAATGGCTGCTGTTGATGTGATGTGCGAGGAGAGGATTGTAAGTCGAGTCACGTCGTTTTATTTGGCCATTGTAATGGACTGAACAAATGTATGGTTTACATGGATGTCTAAATCAAAAAGCAACATGCATTCCATATCAATCGTATAATTAGTTTTAATACAATGAAACAAGAGATTGATTTGCTACGTTTCTACGCAGATTGCTTGAAATACTGTGGCTTTGTATTTTGTTTGCAGAAAATCGAAAAGAAAAATTTACTTCCGTGCATTGTGGTTCAAATTACACGATGCATGGGGTAAATTGAACCAAGTAGTGGAGTAAGTTGAACTGAAATGAATAAACGCTCCACAATTAAAGGAAAACAAGTATACCTTGTTTACCAGCTATGAAACGTTGTAGTTTTACAGTTTTTAGTTGGTGTAGTGTCATCCATGCATCTAAAGCTCGACTTTATTGTGATATCATTGGGCTAAAAACCCTCTTATCCAATGACTAAAGTTGATGTATGAGGCTGGATTTTCTTTTTCGCTGAAACATTTTGGTCATTTGTTCCATATTAATATTAGATCTTGCCGTAACACCATTCACTCGTCTGTATTTTCGGACGATATGACAGAATTGACTTAATTTTTTCGGTTATTTCAAAAAAAATTTAAGGCTATGACCAACAATTACCGAAAAAACTAGGCATGAGAAGGGATTGCAAGGAGACTTGCATAATTTTATTTGGCTGTCAACACCGTACAATTGCAGCACTCCCCAAACCTTTCCCAGAAGGACACGTGTATGTACTTCCGCAGTGTTGACAAAACATGCGTTGTCATCTTTGGCATACTCCCAAGATTTCTTGAAAATTTGCTTGAGAGTGAAAATTTGGTCTGAAATGCTACTGCCAGAACTAAAATTGCACTGGTTCAGTTATTTCGCAACATTTTTCAAGGCACTTATCATACACTTTTCCAGTGTAAGAAAGAGATGCGCAACTAGTTAGTACATTCTCTCCTATCTCCCTTCTTGTGTGTGGGGATGATCATCCCAGTTTGCCAATCTTTTGGTGACTTCCAGAACGACAGGCCATTTACACACATGACTCAGCACCTCCTCTGCTCAAGGCTTATAGCCTTTGGGGTCCGATTTCATGCAACTTGCAACCTTCCCCGCTTTCAGCGTTTTGGGAGCTATAGGAAGTGTTACTGTAGTGTTATCTGCACCGTCTTAAGCTCTTGAGGCGAGCACAAGATGAATGTGTTGATTCGGGACATTAACCTAACAAAATAGCAACAAACAAGCCAAGATTTCACTAGTTCAATCTTCTGTTGCTTGGCCACACTGTTCTTGTATATGTATAACAAATTTCAATCTTTCGCTTGTGGTGTCTATTATAACAATCACAGTGACTTAGTTACTCTTGGCCAACCCTTACCGGTGACAAATTTATTCACATGTGGCGCCATCTTCAGGTCGCCAGAGAAGACTTCGACTGCAATGATGGTATTGTCCTCACCCAAATGTATCTCCTGTGTGCATAACGGTATTGGTGTGACTGGGTTCAAAAGAATTTTGAAATATTTGGAATAATCTCCCCATCTGCCAATTATTTCCTCCTCATTGCTGAGTGTGACACCATTTTGGTCAATGGTATCTAGCAATAGGGGATTTTATGCCGCGAGACACTGGATGGTTTGCAAGAAGACTTTGTTGGCTTGCCAGTGATTGGTACCTATTTATGCCTGAAATTTTACGCAGATTGCATTTTGGTGTTTCATCGTGAGGGCTGCGGACCTCTGCGTTTTAGCGTCCCACGCATTCAAAGAAGATTCGGTTTTGTTCTGAAGCCATACTTTTTAAGCTACTTTTTTCCTTAAGGCATTTTTCATTTCTTGGTTGCACCATGGAGTTACTTTTGTACCATCATTCACCGAGTCGTTTCCGTCTGCAGACCCGATCAGTAGATGATGCTACAGCTGTTTTGGATAACTAATGGGGGAGACGGTTGTCAATTTTTCGAACGAGCCCCTCTGCCTAAAGCCCCAGTGCTGTTTTTGGCCATGCGCGCGACGACTGATGCGCGATAGTTTTGGTTACATTTACGCATTGCGTGGTAGTATTAACTGCCCAACTGTTGGACAGAGCGGTTGCATCATTTACACAACATTTGCGATGTCAGGGAAGGATTCATACTAAGGCTTTTCTGACGGCAAATTTGCGTGGGAGAGGTCTTGCGTTGAGTATACTGCAAGTGCAATCACGCACTACTCTTGGGGAGGAGAGGCTATGTATTGCGCTAATATTTTTAGCACAGGGAGGACGATGTCTCTGGTCCCTTTTGTGGCGCAGAAAAAGTAGTGTTTAAGTCATCAAAAAAGATTGTATTCATTCAAAAGAGAATGATTCCTTGGTCAAACCGTCTTGAATCTGAATTAAATTAGATCACTGACTTTATCTGACGCAACTGTGATAATTGGTGACCACAATGTTGAAACTTTACGAAAGAAATTTATTATGTCAGAGATCAGCATGCTTTACTGCAGTGGTTCTTTAAAAACCAAAACCGTCGCCAGAAAGTCTTGAATAGGGGGGGG
>JGI24022J15233_10011789_pt1 | contig 10002 bp, 4 predicted proteins | sample Ectturendosymbi2_FD_15233 | JGI IMG/M metagenome (IMG submission 15233)
CAGCCATTTTCTCTTGAATAACATTCTTTATAACTGTACACTGCTAAATCTCGACCTTACTCCCGGAAAACTGGGCTGCGTTGCACTCAACATGTGATTTGCTGACACCCATACTCTCACTTGATTCACTGAACTGAAGTATTTCCTTTGATAGTCACTATGTTCGTTTTTACAACTACCTTTCGCTATTAAGTTTTTCTTTAAAAAAATGCGCATGTCAGTTTTCTTTGAGGATCAACAACTTGCTGCAATATTTTTAAAAGTATCAGATAGCAACAGCCTAAAATCTGAACTGAAAAAGTGCAAAGTTAAAATAAACATAGAGATTAATCACTTCCTCTTGGTACAAGTTCTCGCTTAGCTCCAGCTAACTGCTTGAAAAGTAATGAGGAAAATATTGTCACGTATCTTACTACTAAACAACAATCATTGCAGAGAAAAGCATGGTTGGTACATTAGCTTAAAAAAATTCAAATTATAGCAATGGTTCCCAAACATGTCTTACCTGCATTTAAAGAAAAAAAGAAGAATGTGTGATGGTCATCTGACCAACACTGCAAAAAACAGGCGGGAAAAGACAATGCACACACCGGGTCTAGTGCTAACAAAAAGATGTGGAAACGCTCCCAAAAAACTAGCCATTTTAAAACTGCTTCAAATTTATTTTAAAGCAAAACATGAAAAAGGTGTGGCAACGCCGTTCCCACGCGTTCCCGCCCCACTACACCTCTGATGCACACACCCGTTAGCTACGGTTTTAAAATGTGAAATGTCAACACACAGCGCTGGAGGAAAGGACGTATGTGGGACAATGTGACTGTTCTTGATGAGCACACATCTGGTAGACCCATGCGCACCCCATCTAGTTGGTACACCCTTGGGAAATTCTGGTACACACTGGGGTGTACGATACACCCGGTTGACAAGCACTGCTCTACAAAACCGCCGTTGTCATAAAGCGTCATCAACCTCCATCACAAAAAAAGTTATTTGTTCGCTCGCCGTAGTGCTGCTAAGTTAATTTGAAGTAGGAGTGATTTGTCTACCACGTAGAAGTGAACTCAGCTGTCAGCGTACTGGTTTGGCTTGTGTTAGTCTTGTTTGTTTGTTGTATTTATATTTTTGGCGAAAGCTAAGTTGTTACCAGGTATGACTACCATTGTTGTTGCATCTACGTAGGTGAATTAGCGTTGAACTCCCTAGTGCAGTCAATATTTGTAAAACACCACGACCCTCTCTCTACACACGCCACGATATTACACTAGTACGCTCTCGCAAGCGTGACCTTCTGTAATTTTGTCAAGTGTTCCTCGTAGACCCTTTCCGGGGATCGTTTGCTGCGAAGCTTCAAATGAGTTTTAGTGCAAATGCACCGTACTGGATTGTTACTCTGAGAGTGCTTTGCGTGCTTAACAAGTCACAGCGGCCAGTGGAGACTTACCCTTTCGAAGTTTGAACTTTACACCTTAACAGGTGGGATGTCCATATGATTACCGATTACTGTTGGAGTCTCCAATTTGATTGCTTGGCCGCGTCACATTCCAGAAAGTTTTACAAAAGGAAATTTGTAAACATCGAGAAATCTCTTATTGATTAAATGTGCTGTGGCAGCTTACGAAAGGTATTTTGATCGTTACTGAAAGTAGTGGTGTCGTGTTAACTGCAGTATTTCTGGCGTTTTGTTGATTGCGCTTCATAACTACAGTGGTCTTTTAGCGCCATGACTGAGTTTGTACGACGTCTGCTTTCATTTGACTCGGTTTGTTTTGTGGTCTGGAGGTGTTCCCTGCAGCTCTTCTGCACACCGCCCGCCTGGTAAGAAGACAATAGCACCAATTCACAAAGTCTTGGTAAGTCTTGGTAAGACCCGGCCGAGAATCGAACTCTTGACCAACCAGAACCGAGGTGGATGCACTTACTACTAGACAACGGGCTGGTCTATGTTAACTGCAAATGACCACCAAACACAAAGACAACAGCCACGAAACGAGACGTATGCACTGAAGGCATTCACACATCATGCGTAATTGATCAACAGTACAACAAGGCAGTACTCATAAGGAACACTTTACACAACATCCCCTCAGAAGCAAATAAACGCCTGGGAAACTGAAGCACACGAAATACAGAACGATGAAGCGAACATAAGATGCCACTCCACACTGCTTCACAAGTACAACGAATGGAGGAAAAAATCGAGTTTGAAGTATGCTGATAGTATGTTAGTCTTTCTGGGGCATAGGCGCAGGTAGTGAGCGCCTAGGAGGCCATGTCCCCAAATTTTAGAACATATTGTAATTTTGTGCTTTGAGAGGCGGTATCCCAAACAAAATAGTGTTTTTCCTTAAAATCAAAAATTTTGCCCCGCCCAAATTTTTTCCCCAAATACGTTTTTTGGGCTGGCTACGCTACTGGTCAGGGGGCTGCGATGTCCGAACATAACGTGCTGTCGTAACATTAGACGGAGCTGGCACGTGCAAATCTTCCGGTTCCTACACAATGTGACTTTTTTGTGAGCGTCTGCGTTGCTTACAGGCACGTCGGAGGGGCGTTGCCGTTTTCAGGTAGAACGACAAGCATTCGGCGGTTTCTTCTTTAAACTCCTTGGGAAGTTCCAACAAGGTAGGACCTAGGCGTGTCAGCGTGATTTGTCACCACCCCACGACTTCTCGAGTCTTTAATCGCCACTGTAGTTCCATTGGTCAACTCGGGCAGCGCTTGTGCTCAATGTCTTCGGTTGTAATGATGGATTTGTCTCACCTGATCAGCTTAATCAAGCTTTTTCACAAGTTCAAAATCTGGCCATTTCGAAACAAGCTCTGTTGGGATCACCATGGCAGAGAAGTCCTCAGCTTTCTACCTAGCATCAGTTCAGATGGACTGAAACCATTTCGAAGCGGCGGAGAGCGGTAAGCTAACATACAGAGCTAGGGATCCGTTGCTTTCATGAGTATGGCCTTTACAGTTTGCACTGCACGCTCAACTCCCCGTTGCTTTGATGATAACGTGGGCTGTACGTCATGCGGTTGGTCGAAAACTCATTCATCAAACGCGCAAATTCCAAGACTTGCATTCAGGACCATTATCAGAAATATATATTTCTGGTCTCCGAATGGAGGAATGGTTTCGAATCGCACTTTTGACACCATGTCGTGCGAACTGCGAATGACAATCGAACACAAAGGCAACAGCCGCGAAACGAGAAGTATGGTAATTAGTCAACATTACGACCGCATGCGTACCGCATGCGTAATTAATCAACATTACGACAAGGCAGTACTCACAAGGAACACTTTACACAACAGTGGTTTTGCTTTGACGTCACCTGTTGTTCCATTAAAAACATCTGATTTTACTGTTAATATTGCATAATTTTATGCATTTTTGCTTGACGTTTACATGAAACATGATTTGCATGTGGAAGGCTCTCTGCGATACCGATTGTAGTCTTTCATGTTATCGTATCAAAATGAAATCATACTGCACGGACATCCTTAAAAATACAGATACAACCTCACCAAATGTATGGTATAAAGACAAAACCAGTGTCAAAATATGCGTTTTTTGGTAATTTTTGAAACAAAACTATGCCGTATCTGAAACTCGAGCCAATTCGGAAAAAACAATGTCGTTTTCATACTTAGCGCAAACAAAATGCTCTAAATCCGTTGAAGAAATTTTGGCACCCAAATGTGTGTTGACCAGTTAATCTATTTAGCGCAAATCTAATTCACAATCAGCCACAGCGATTGGGCTAACGAAACAATTTAAGATGTGCAGACGTGACAATGCTTTTGATGTCACCTTGTTTCAAAGCAGTGTGGAACTCCGAAGCAAGCACACTGTAGGTACAATGTGCTGCGACACTAATATTGACAGAGCACACGGCCTGCCGCAAGCGCTGTAGAACACAAAAATTTAGCAGCAGTTGGAAATGTCATTTCATGTTGCACGCTAATTATGAACAAAGCTCATTCGAGAAAACGCTAAAAGTTCAGTGAAATAGCATTTTTTGCGTTTATTAAAACTGCTGCACTTTGTATCTGCTTGGAAGAGGAAAATAAGCTTGCACAGACAAATTATATTTGCTGGTTAGCAGCTGCATAACATGTGCAACGCAGGCATTTTACTGCAACGATGCAACAACCAAAATCAGTTCTTTTATGCCTCTTTTTGGGCTGAGTTTAGTGGCGCAACCAAAACGTTTTATTCGAGCTAAAGCAAACACGGTTGTGACTGGGTAAACTGTTGTAAACTCTATCGCGGTATTGTTCGGATCCGCAAATGACCGGGCATAACGAGGAAGTGCAAACTCAGCTAAAAAGTAATCTTTCCCTGGCTTGCATAAAGCTCACTGTCAAACAAACGATTTAACTCTGCAGCAGTTCGAAGTGCAATGCAGAAAAACGCCATCTACCCTTTTATTTACAGGCTTCCAGTTCGAGAGCTATACTGAAGGCATATAATATTATGCGGTAACTTTGAGCAGCTGTGCTCCACGTATACTTTTTGGAGAAGATCACTGCGAAGATCTCAACATTAAATTAGAAGTAACAGAAGGTTTTTTCGATCGAGATTGTTGGGCTCAGGAGCAGACTGTGAGCAGAGAGAAGTATGGTGATGAGTGTTGGCGTTTTCAGTGGTAAATGAGGCTATAGGTATCGAGTGTGATAGCCCCTTCCCCATTATATTCATGTTGAAATTTTTTTCAAGTTTTTTGGTGTTTCTTGATGTTCTCAACTTTTCACAGTTTCAAGTTTGGATATTTTTTTCATGTTTTCGAGTTTCTTTTGTAGTTTTCTGTTTGATATTTTGACATTGATTTCATGTTTTTGATATTTTCCGGTTTCTACGTTACCCTAACATTCAACTGTTTCAAATTTGTGGAAGCTGTTGAGACTTGATCGCTTTAGGTGAAAGTGTGCCCGAACAAGTCGTACATGTCGGTCAATCGAGTTTATTCCTGCCAGTTTGCAGATAGTCTAAACCAGTGGTTCTTAACCTGGGGTAAATTTACCCCCAGTTTACCCTCAGGGGTAAAATTCATCTTTCTAGGGGGTAAACTTACTGAATCTTAAATCACAGCAAACGTACATTTTTCTAAATTTTTACAAAATGTAATATCCTGGATTGTTATTTTAGTTAGTTACAAGACTAAGCAAAAAAGTGTGTCCGACAGTTTTTGTTGGTAGATTGATAAGAGGGTTGGTGTCAGGCGTTACAGAGAATTGTTACGAAGTAGGTTTACGGATATATTACACAAACCCGAGATGTTGCACATTAGTGATAAGTGTTCTCTTTTCAGTTAATCTTTATATATGTAGGCTACCAGATTCATTTGAGCACCTCATGTGCACAACACCGATTCGGTTCACGACTTCATTTGGAGTTTGTACGTAAAAGGAGATTGTAGCTCTTTCGGAATTAAAAAATCCTCTATTGTGCAATAAATTTCACCGTTTTTACAATGGTCAGACTCCAGCGCCATTCTTCTCTTTCTTTTCAAAGCATGCCATAGACTGGACCCTGGACAGCCTTTCTTGGCACTCCTAATGAATGAGTTATTCATAGTTATCAAATGCAGGTTTCAACATTTGCACTTATTATGTCGAAGAAGATAACTTATCTAGAATCATACGTGGACTTCGGGTCGACTTCATCATAACAGATGATGTTCAAAAACCTCAGCCCCCTTTTGTATGAGCAGAGAAAAATGCCCCCGTCATTTTACTGGCTCTGCAGTTTCCCTGAAGTCAAATTAGTGCCAAACTGCACGTATTTTTTGGTTTACTGTCGATGTATATGCATGCAGATAAGTTGAAAACTTCACATGCGAACGTTTAGGCAAGAGACGACAAGCGAAGTGACGGATGATCAGGAAAAAATGAATAATTTCTTTCAACAAAATAAACTTGTGAAATTCCATTGACTCGCTATGCACAGACCGCGCCTCTTTTGTGCTCAATGAAGTCTCTGGTGAAAATGCATTGCACATTATTTCTACCCTTGTGCTCGTCATCGACATGCACTGGCAAGTAAAGCCCTTCCAGAATATTTGAAAATAGTTTATCAGGGCACGGGCTCATGTTTTCAAAGCGCCTTATAAAGATGAATTGATTGATCTTCAATGTTAAACAATGCTTTATTCCAAATTCATATCTTGCAATTGTGACTTTTTCAAATTTTGATGTGGACTGGGAGAAACAATTCCTATGCTGTCTATCCGCGCATTTGAAGTCACTGTACCTTTTCAAAATACTTATATGTGTGAGGCAGGGTTTTCCTCATGATGACCACAAAACAAAACATCGATCATCGATCTCGATTGATTCCCAAGGATGATATGAGAGTATCTCTTTCAACCACTGTTTCCAGAAAATCAAATCTTGTGCGTAGAAAACAAGCACGAAAGACCCACTACTGAGTGACTGACTGGTTTGAAATTGTTTGTCATTTTTCAGAAAAGGAAAAATTTAAACATGGCTGTGTATTCCTTCTTCCAAACGTTTCGCCCTTTGATTCAGTTGATTCAGTGATATGCCGGTTCGCATGAAATTGTTTTAGGAATTTCAACAACCTCAGCGAACCACTTCTTAAAAGTATTCATGCTTGCTCGTAAGAGCATTTCATCAAGGTTTCATCTCAGAGACTGACAAGTTTCGCACAAGCATAACCAAAATTGGTTCCAGTAAGCAGAAAAATTCATGTATCTGAGTGTAAGTTCACAACGTTTTTCCAGGGGAACCTCCCCAGACCCTTTCAAAAAAATCCATGCCTTGACATACTAAATATTGTTGGGGGTAAAATGAATTTTTTGACTGTGGTAAAGGGTAAATGAGACAAAAAAGGTTAAGAACCACTGGTCTAAACACTTGCCCAAGTCATCCACCCTGCCATTACACTCTTGCTTTTTCAACACGTTTGACTGAGTGTTGGAGATCGCACACGTTTGCAAATTGTAAGACGTCACATCGGCGACAGATGGTGTTGTTGCAGCGATTGTTACAAAAACGGAATGTGACGTCACTGGTCTGTGCAGCGTTTTCTTTTTGTGGAAACACGATACGTTATGTTAAAAGATTCGCGTCACTGCTCTCCAGAATTTGCAAAAAATCAGTCTAATCCTTCAGCAGTCATTACTTTTGCGTCACTTTGTTTTCACACCACGCGCCTTTTTCTGCTTTCTGTTCTGTTTTCAAGTGCGACATCATTTTCCTTTCATCAAACTGGGCCTATGTTTAAGGAATTCGCACTAAATCAGAGTGGGTGCTGGTTTCAAAACGAAATCTCTTCTCAGGCGACGACCTCCATTTCCTAGCTAACACCGCTATCTTCTATTCTTTACAATGTGTTTATTCAGCGACAATCTTGCTACAGGTGGCGGCCTGACTGGTGCAATTTTATCGTGTCACGCCAAACTTTCAAAAGTACAACAAAGCAAGAAAACTAAACTGTAGCAAGCATTAAGAATAGGCAAGGACGATTGCACTGTACCACTAGAATTTATTACAGCATTTCAGGAACTCGTCAACAGCACCAAAAAACGGGAACTGAAGCAGACGTCTATGCATCAGGCACACCGAATGGGAATACTGACGCACGTGGCCCAACCGCTCAAATTGTTGAGCAAGCCCGCATTCGGTCAGAATATCATGAATCTTATTATAAATTGCTTTTCGGGCTGTGCAGTACACGTTGCAGTGAAACAATAGGTGTAATTCAGTCTCTGTGTCGTCGCATACACAAACACGATGAACACGATAATTAACTGTTTTTGGAGATATTTAACGGGCTATGGGCGAAGCGAAGCATACACGTGTGGACGTCAGATGGGGCATGATTCCTAACAAGTGATGGGTACTTTTTTTTATACGTATGCGATAATGAGAATTTAGGTGATTCATGAAGATGGAGTGGCTCACTGAAGACTTGATTGTGAGTGGGAGACAGTTCCAGATGCTGGACGCCTTGCCGAGAAAGAAGTTTAGGCCAGGATTAAAAAAATGGAATTTGAACATTTTGGTTGTGACCTAAAGCATCAGGAGTGAATTCTTTCAATGATCTAGAACAGGCATGAAAAGGCAGGGCAAAATATCAAAAATTTATTTGGAGAAATAGCGAAGATATTTCTCTACGTAGATGTAAGCTTATGAGGTTTAGATCAGCTAGCACGTCGCTAGAGGATGTAGTTTCAAAACAACCTAATATTATTTTAGCGGAGGAGCATTTATTCAATTTTTTTCCGTAGTAAACTACCCTGATGATCTTCCCACTTTAACTAAAGCAAACAAAATCTCATTACGATGACTATAACCTAAAGCAGTGGTTCCCAACCAGGGTGCCGCGGCACCCTAGGGTGCCATTTACGATACTCAGGGGTGCCGCGAGCTAACGTTTTGTTCAATACATCATTAAAAATTTTAGTTTCAAAATGTCATAAAACCTTAAAGCAAAAGAGCTATGGGCTCTCCATTGGGTACCGCAAATCATATTTGCCTCTGTCGGGTGCCGCAAGCCTAAAAAGTTGGGAAACACTGACCTAAAGCAAGAAAGGCTTTGCAGATAACTTAACGCATTTCGTTTGCAGTGCTAATCTGGTTTTCCCTGTTCTGTAACAAAGTAAATATGACCGAGTCATTCTTGCAGAGTTAACTAAAAATTACAAAGCTTTCGCCTGTTCCTATCACGTCAGCATTAACCTTTCGTTTCGCACGATTCATTTTATTCGAAAGTGACAAACATTCAAAAGCTCACATGTTGGGAACGCATTAACGTGCATGTAATCAGCAGTTTAATTTTATCAGTCGCTTTATTCTTTCTCCCAATCTGACCAACGAAGCGACTGCTTTGCAGCGGCATCTTCAAACCAAAATATTTTAAACAACTACCGATCCTCTGCGTAGCAGTGCTATGCGTATCAATTCACACGCTACGAAATGTGTGTAAGTTGCTGTGATTGCAGTGTGACCATTCTGGTTTGCTCGCTATAAAAGAGTAGAAACTTTCCTTCCCTGAAATTTTCCACTGCCGAGTTTAAAGAAAGCAAACCAAAAATTAACCACCACTGTCAAACTTACTTATATTCTGTTGCTGAACGCCAAGTAATTAGGAGCTAACATAATCAAAGCGTTGACTTAGGATGGAGTTTTACTGTTACGCCGTGACGACAGCACTTGGAAAAAAGCAGTTTCAAACCGGAAGGGTAGTTCATTAAGAAAGGTGTTTTTTGGCATAGCTGCTGTCAACCGCTAAAAATATATCCTGGAAAACAGAACATAACTTGCTATTTGTAGTTGCAACATGTGCGTACCAGGTGGTGCAGTAGAAAGCCACTGAGTCAGGACCGGAAAAACTACGGAAACATTATGATGCTACAGTCGCCCATCAGCAAAAAACGCAAGTGACTGCGTGGAAACATATTCCTCTGAACACAAAATTGTCAAAAGTGCTTTGTACAAATTGCCCCAAGTAAGCCATGTTCTCTTACTTGCTTAGGGAATTTCTCAAACGCTTTTCAAAAATCATTGTGCTGCTTTATATCTTAAAGTTAAAAAATAACGCAGTGAAAATCATCTGAGTGGAGTTGACATTTTTTGCTGCGTGCAAGAATGGTAAACAGCGCAACTAGGTCTTTTGTACAGCGTTCAGTTCATTCCATTTGTAAAACTTTATTGCGTTTTCATCATGACTTGCTCAGAAAACAGGCGCGCGACAACCCGTTATGTTCTGCGGCGTAAAACTGGACATTGCTAATAAAACTCCCATATCTCAGTAACCACCAAAAAGCCTGTTGCATGCTAAAATCAACTAACGAACAAACAACCTTGGTGCTTTGTCTAAACCGGAGGCATATTTTTTCGTTAGGCTGTGAATGTGTTGCGATCGGAAATCCCGTGCGGCATATGCGCAAAGCTTCGCACCGTGGCAGCAAGCAACAATAGAGTTCACATGCCATGATCACTCTCCGCGTACGCTAGTCGTTACGTTCAATCGTTCACAAGT
>JGI24022J15233_10011790_pt1 | contig 10001 bp, 9 predicted proteins | sample Ectturendosymbi2_FD_15233 | JGI IMG/M metagenome (IMG submission 15233)
TGCTCCCAGACTATTGTGACGTCACACGCCTTTGCTCCCACACTACGCCTTTGCTCCCACACTCCCGCACTGCTCATACGTGCATTTCAGAAACCATCAGGAGCACTACTGCAATGTTGTACCTCTGAAATTGTTTAATCTTTCCCGCCTTTGTACAAAGTCGAAAGCGAGATTACTGTTCATTCGAGAACTGCTCCATGCAGACGATGCTACCTTTGTGGCAACCTCCGTATCCACACTTCAAAACCTCTGCAGCTCCTTCGCTAGTGCCTGTGCTGGACTTAATATTACTATCAGACTGTGCAAAAACGTGGTCTCATCTCATGGATCTAGCTCTCCCCCGCAAATCATTATAAACGGAACTGTGTTGCAGTCAGTAGACAAGGTCAGTTATCTGGGATCAACAGTCAAAAACACATTCACAAACTCCCTGAGATCAGAGCTTGACAATCGCATAGGCAACGCCGCGACCACGTATGGTCAACCTGGTGCGCGTGTTTGGTCCAATGGCAACCTCTCCATCCGAATCAGTTGTACATGGCCTGTATGGGCAGTGTGCTTCTCTATGGTATTGTTGCAACCTCTCCGGTGGTGTTGCGTTAAATGTTTGATTCACCACGAACGGGATGCGCGTGAAGAACAACACCACACATATATGTGGCGCGAACAAGAAATAGAGTGATCATGGCATGTGAACTATTGTTGCTTGCTGCCACAGTGCGAAGCTTTGCGCACATGCCGCTCGGGATTTCCGATCGCAACACTAGCGAAACGAGGACAACGAACTGGCACCAAGAACGCCGTCTTTAACGCTTTTCACTTGCGTTGTCTTCGCTCTATCTTGGGGCTGTCCTGGAGGGACCGTGAGCCCAATACCTCAGTACTGCAAGCGACGGGTTCCTACGACCTCGTAACCATCATCAGACATCGACGTCTGCGATGGGCTGGTCATGTGTGCCGGATTGAGGTTGCTGTCCAGCCTCGTGCTCAGCGTTAATGGATTGGTGGAGGAAAAAACATCCACGCATGGTGCTGCCATTGACTCGCCACCAGTGCAGTGAAGTGGGAAAGTTAGTTGAGCACGCACCACTAAAGCTGGTAGGGTGATTTCGATTCCCGGTCGGGTCATGGCGAAGACTTCAAAAACGGTACATACGGCCCCGTGCTCTGCATTGATGTGTGGGTGCAAGGGTACGGTTCATGCGCAGGGTTGCTATTGACTCGCCATCAGTGCAGCATCCACTATGATACGCTGCGTGGCTCATGGCGGAAGCGAACAGATATGGTTGCTGCAGGCCACTCGTGACACCGAAAGAGGTACAAAAAACGATTTTAAACAAAACTGAACAGTACCTGTTAACATTCTGAAATCTATAAAATAAGGCTTGTAGGTGTGAATATTCTGAAGAATTATCACATGAAAAGCTACTTGCTGTGGGAAATTCAAAGATAAAAAAGTCGTTAAACATGCAGAAAAAGACACTGTCAAAAACTTGTTTAATCATTTCCTTATTTTGCAGAAGATTTTCCATGTAGGAATTCAAGCCGAGAAAACCAGGGCTGGAGGCAAAGTAATAGGGTTTTGTTCAATGCAAATTATTAGGAAATAAAAAACTTAAGCTGCTTATTGAGCTGTCGCTTTTGATGCTCGATGGTTGAAGGCTGTTGTTAATTCGTTTCAGATTTGCTTGTGTGACATTTCATGATAATTTGTTATTTACCGGAAATATTAGACAAACACCTTTTAAACTTTGTGGAATGAAATTTTCAAAATGAAGTTTTTGCAACATTGCTTCTGTCAGCAAAAGCAACATTGAACTAAGGGATCAAAATGAAGGAAATAAATTGCCGCAATTAATAAAACAACTGCACAGAAAACCTCTAAATGCTGACCAAACTTATCCATTTGCCTGCGATTGTGGCCACCACGGATCCACGAACCTTGTTACTTGTAACCGTCATTGTCAGTTGCCAGCAGTGATACAGTGATGAGATAAGTAAACTACAAACGTGCGATACACCATCTGCTTAGTGAAAGGGAATTCGAATCTGCTTCTTATATAATTGAAAGTAATGGCGGTTTCTTTTCGACATAAAGGAAAACTTTGTTTTATTACTTACTTTTAATACATTCGCGAAAAAATTTGATATCTAGACATTATTTCTTTTTGGCGATGCGCCCCTCATTTTTGACATTTTGCTGTGTTGGTCATTATCGCACATCTCTTTCGTCCAGGATCGTTCTACAATACTCATTGTCACGTAGTTTACATAATTAGTTACTGAAAAATACCTTAATATTTCAATATTTTCTTAACACATCACGTAGGCTACGCTGAGGTGTGTGTTTATGACTAACGGTGCACTTTTGACTTCGTCCATTTATGCCTTAAGGTTGTAGTCATTGTTTGCCCATAAAATGGTTGCAACGACTAAACCAATGCTAATGGATGTAGCTTCTGCGGAAATCATCGGAAGAGGAGAAACTTGTGTCTCAAAGTCAACAGCAACCAACGTTCAAATTCCTGTCGAAAGAGATTGAAGAATGCAACGGAAAGGACGTAGAAATTGCTGAAAACGCATTTTCGGTAACCTGGTTGTTTCTTTGCTGTTGAGGATTAAAAATATTTTTGTAACAAAATCTGGAGAATAATTTAGCATGATGTGAACAGCTTTTAATGACCGTGCAAAACGCTTTGCTTTCTGGTGTAACGGGATTGATTTGCGAAATGGACGATGCTCTGGTGTTTGGGAGCGCAGAGAAAGAGCATGATGAACGCCTGCACAAAGTTTTGCGTATTATGCAAAAATGTAAATTGACCTTAAATGGGGAAAAGAGTGAATTCACCAAACAGTTTGTGAAATTTTTAGGGCATATTATTGACTTTCACGGCGTTCCGAATAAAGTGAAAGCTATTCATGATATGCCACCCCCAGCAAGCACAACAGAGTTGCGAAGGCTCCTAGGTATGGCTCACCGACTTGGTAAGTTTTCTCAGGAATCAACTGATGCCCCAGCCCCACGTCATGCACTTCTTCGCAAGAACGTGCCCTACTCTTGGGAGCAACAACAGAAAGACTTGTTTCTTTGCGTAAAACGTTTATGCAGCTCAACCGGTAATTTGTGCTTTTATGACCGATGCAAACCAACTATTGTGTCCGCAGATGCATCGTCCTTCGGCTTGGGTTGTGTTCTCATGCGAAGACAAGAAACTGACAACTGGAAACCTGTGTCTTTTGCGTCACGCGCTCTGACTCGGGCGAAAAAACGCTATGCTCAAATCGAAAAAGAGGCCCTCGCCGTCACGTGGGCATGTGAACGTTTTTCAGACTACCTAATCGGCTTAAATTTCGAAATAAAAACAAACCATAAGCCGCTGGTTTCATTATTCAGTTCAAAACCTTTGGCAAACCTTCCTACCCGTATGCAGCGTTTTCGCATACGGTTAATGCGATTTTGTTGCAGGATTTCGCACGTTCCTGTCACAGAACTGATTATTGCTGACGCGTTATCTCGAGCCCCGGTGGATGCAGCATCTTCTACCGACAACTGGACAGCGGACAGCTATTAACGACCGGAAAAAAATCAACAAACTTTGTAATGCAGTTTCTTTGACTACTTTTTCAAATGACAAAACACATGTATTGGACACATTGATATGGTTTGGGATGAGTTCTATCCTATTCTTGCCTATTATTTCAAGTACTATCACATTTCGTTTCCCCGTGCATCTCTCAAAATGCTACTGTTATACATGAGAATCAAGTGCAGAATTTGTTAATAAGGTATAGCTACTGTTTTTGCTGAACGTTTTTCGATTAAAGTAAATTGTTAGCTATATGGAGAATAATACGTTGCGTTCTTTTCATGTAGAAAATGAAAACATTCAAAAAGATGGATGAAGATACAAACTTAATCGAAAAGGCCTCTCAAGTTGAAGATGATTTACCAGGAAAAGTAAGTGTGGTTTACTCACATCAAATCTCGTGCCCTGGTGATTTGATATCTTAAAAGTTTCTTCCCAGTAGCGTGTCACACAAACCTGCTCATATGAGTTGGGATTGAAGTGTCTCACACTTTAAAAGGGAAAAGAAACTTTTTCTTTCTTGTTTCCAAAGCAAACAAAGTTTTAAAGAAAAAGACGAATCCTTCAGTGGTATGGCCGCCATGGTCCTTCCACAATCCTATGTAACACAGTGGCACTCATGTTTGCATTAATCAGTTATTTTGCCGTTGTGTTTTCATTTATTCTGATTTCCACTGAGAATTGCTTTCCTTATATTACGCAATGGCTCTCAGTATTGTTTCTGGTTAATAACTGAGTCATATGGAACGACAATAAACTTGAAACGTGTGCCTTCTAATGTCAGCGTCGCTGTTCAAAACTAACCATGAAGTGAGCTACGGCATGAAACAACCTTCTACAGTGCAAACTTTTAAAGTGCTGAAGTCAACGGCATGTTGAAATTATTTTAACCCCAACGTCAGATCGTTGGTGGTCTTCTGTTTGAAGCCAACTTCAACGCAAAACCATTAATACCAGCTGAGAATGCAAACTGCTTTTAAATTTGAAAAGTTTCGGAACTAATCAAATCGTTTGATGCGCGTTCTCTATGCGGCATACTTGCTATTGAAAACACAAATGACCAATTTTCTTAGTATATTGCATAATAGCGCATGTTACCCAAGCTATCCTGAAGCTCTGGATCAGTGTGAAATCAACGCTAAAAGCAATGGATAAAGAACCCAAAGACTGATGTTTCCAATGAACAGGTCTAGGGATCTACAGAATAAAATGTTTCTATCTTTACTTGGAGATGAAGACGCCACAAACTCATTTGCTTTCTTTTCAACGGTTGTGCAAATGCCACAAACGACACTAAATTTTGATCAGTTTTGTGCTACTGATTGGTATTGCCAAACAAGTAAGAGGAAAGGCTGTGCAGATCCTGTAGCTTTTTCTCACTGGTGACTTCTTACGACTTCCACAAAGAAAAGCTAACCTTTCTTAGATGGTAGAAAGTCTGATAGACGTAGAATCAGTCCTGTCGCCACGGGGGGGCTTTGGTGGGCTTAGCCCCCCAAAATTGAAATATGAAACACATTAAATTAGTGGAATTTTTGTCAAATTTGAATGTCAAGCCCCCCCCGCACAAATGTAAGGCCCCCTTATTGACGACTTTCTGGCGACGGTTCTGCGTAGCATGTGCTGATTTGATTCAATCGATGAACAGAGCTTCAGCGGATGACAAAAATCGCTGCGGTATCTATGATATGTCGGTGATGGACACATTATGACCTGCATGCATACTGGGGCTCACGAAACTGCAACCACTGACCATAGAGATTACTTGGAAATGGCCTCTTCCATCGAACCAAGTAACTCTGTAGCACTACCTTTGTTTTGAGTGGTCAAGCATGTGTCGACTTAAAGAAATCTGCTGTTAAAAAGTGAAGGAAAAGCAATTTCCATTGAAAAGCGTATTGCAAGAAACGTCTGCTCATTTCACACATCGAGGAGGATGATGCACAAGTTACAATGTTTTTGAAGTTTTAGAAAAAGTTATTGCTGCGCAATAATAGATCAGATGTCCATTCGCCAGGGGCGTATACTCCGTGTGTGCTAGGCTAGGTGTGCGGCGCACACCCTGTGAAACTGAACATGACGTGGCATTTTCCAGATCGTGCGATCAAGGTAAAATCACACAAAAAACAGGAAGATAATTATGTACTTTCCAGCCCGAAGGTGTGCGCCTGGAATGACGCACACCTTATGTACTCCACTGCTCTCGTATTCGAAGAGACATTTGCGCAAATTGCTTTTGCAGTTGCGACATTCTAGACGCACACCTGCATGGCTCGAAAACTTGTAATCGGCAAGACATTCGCGCAGAACCGCAGATTATTTTTGCAGTTGTAACCTGCGCTGTTCCAGGGCTGAGTGTATTTTACTCCCTTGTTGTTTCAATCGGAAGCCCTGCGTATGCGCTATTCGATGCGCACACCTTCTGGGCTCGACTGCTCGTAAGGAAAGGNACATTCGTGCAGACTGTTTTTGCAGTTGTAAACTGCGCTGCTGTAGGGTGTGTTTTACTCCTTGGTTTTATCGTGCAGTCTGATATTTTTTCAGTTATGATTGCTTGGTCGTAGCGTTGAGTGTATCTTGCACCTGCTTCCTAGGTTGGAGCGCTGATAGTTTAAAGTCAATACAATGACATATTAAGTTATACAACAATGAATAAGGAGAGTGCGCGTATAGTGATGTGCATTGTGTCAAAAAACTTCGCCAAAGCGTTGGATCTGAAACGTGAATTTGACGTCGCAGTGTGACGTCACAAACATCGCACACCCAGTAACAATGACCACCACACACCACTGCCATTCGTGTTAAGTCACTGCGAGCCACGAAATAACGATCTTCACTTCGTTTCATCGCTTTTCGGGAAATTAGTAGTTTGGAGATCAGCGAGAGTTAATTAGCGCTGAACCACAGCCAGGAAACTAAACTGAATAACTAGGCATAAAAAACGTCTCTGACTTTCTTGAAGCAGTTCTTTGTTAGAGGAAGTTTCACGTTCAAGTAAAAGGCGATCTCCTGCAAAAAACAAGACTGTGTAGCTGTAAATGTTGTTTCCATTCATGCTTTCCGCCATCGTTGGTCACTTCCGACGGTAAACTAACTTTGCTGTTTTACTCATTCTTGACACTTTGGATATATTTTTAAAAAGATAGAATTTCTTTGGCTTGGAACGGCTGCAGATCACAGTCATTTTCGAATGCTGTACTAAAACGAATGTTTGGGAGTTTAACATTTACTGGAGGTGAGTTGGGTGTCAACAGAGCGATTCATGATAGGGTGCAGCCAGGGGAGCTGCGGGACTGATGTTTCCCCCGTCTTTACAGCTTGTTCAGTTGCAAAATCTGGTGTTCATACTCAAACGTAACTAACAGGGATGGAAATTATTTGGGAAAAACAGCGTTCAGAGCTGTACTTAGTGCAGTCATTTCTTTATCCTGAAAACAGACACGTACGCTCCGCAACAGCGGCGGATCGAAAACCTACGGAAGTAACTTTACTCACCATGATTTTGTACAAATCGGAAAACAGCATTCGTGATATAAAGCCATTTTGTCGTCCATTGTTTTGTCACAGCCATGTTGTGAAGTATACTTCATCTTTCTTACAGTAGTGAACTCGAAATGAGACTTGACCAATAATCACTGAAACTCCCCCCCCACAACCTTACTGGCTGGATCCCCCACTGCTTTGCAATCCCCTAAAAAATTGCACCATTTTTAAAAACTGCCCAAGTTCAGAACCCCCCTAACCAGAACCGTGGCCACACCCTGATTCGTAAACACGTTACATTGACCAGCATAATTTTGCAGCAAAGTGACCAGATTTCATGTCGCAACATCGATAACCTATAACGATGGTGAAAATATCATAACAGCCTTCACTAAAAGCAAAGCAACCCTAGTGGCCGTGGCCATATAAATTCCCTGCAAATCCAGCAGTATCATCTCCTGAAAAAAATTGGCTTTTAAATTTGGCCATAAAACCAGCGTTTCCCATTGGTTTAATCACAAGACGATGAAATTTTGGCATCTTTTGATGTCGTATCACTGTTTACAAACGCTCCAACACTTCTAGCAGTAGAGACAGCCAGGAAAAGATTGACAGAATGTGATGACTTTGAAGAACGCACCAACTGGTCTACACAAGAGGTTTGCGAGGAACTGGATCTTTGTACGCAAGCATCATAATTTTAGATTCCGAGGAAAATATTTGGAACACCTACGTATTCACCGGTGTCACAAATCCTAGCCATGAAAGATATTGAAAATAAAGCAATGACAGAATTCCACCACCTACCTAAGATTTGGAAACACTGTGTGGATGATACATTCGTTATCATCAAGCGAAAAGATTTGCAGCAACTTTATTTTTTTTCAACGCCATTGAACCTGCCGGTAAATTCACACAAGAACCATATTTTTCTGACTGTAAAGCGTAATTAAAATCCTTTAATTTTCTAAAAAATTGACGGTGGGCTTTATAATCTGGTTCGTCGTATGCATTGACGCCGCCACACATCGGCCAATGGATCGTAGATGAGTGGGCCAAGGTATCAGCTTCAAGTGTCGTCCGAGCTTTCACGAAGGCCGGAATCATCACTGAACAGCAAGTAACAGCAACGAGACTGACACGGATAATGACGGCAGGGGTCCGGGCATGCTTGATGTCGAAATCGTGCTCTTGTTAAACTCAGACACTGGAGGTGAAGACTTTAATGGATTTGTGGAAGATTATGTATGAAAATAAACCAATCAATGATTGTTCATTGATAGTGTGCCTTATAACCCGGTGCGCCTTATAGCCCGCAAAATACGGAAATAGGAAATGATGGAGTTTAACCTTTCTTTGACGTGAAACTAACCTGTGATCGCACCGTTGTTTGAAACTAACCCGTGATCGCACAACCAACCCGTGATCGCACCGTTGTTTAGACTTACACTGTTTATAGAAAACCAATACACACAGACCGATACCTGAACTTTCGTTCAGAATATCCTTTGCAACACAAAAAAGCGATTTTGAAACATTGCTATGTAGAGCAAAACTTTTGATTTCCAATGAAACCAACTACCAAGAAGAGATGAATTATATTCAACAAGCTCTTTAAGAAAATGTTTATCCGCCTACGACTCGTTCAAAAGTTTGACCAACACCAAGTAAACGATAGACAGGCGACCCTCAGTGCTGCTACCACACTATCGTGGCTTATCTGAACAGCTTGCAGAGATGTTTAGAGGACCACAAAATTGAATCGTTGTTAAAACCCATGCGAACGTTTGGTGACAAGCTGCGAAATCGAAAAGATCCTGTCCACCATTTTGATCGTGAAGGCGCGGTATACTGGGTAACGTATGATGACTCCGACCAAAAGTACTTTGGTGATACGAAAAAGGACTTCAACACACGCAAAAAAGAACACATGAACTATATAAAATATTTTAATCTTGAAAAAAGTGCGCTTGCGAAAAAACGCATTGGACTTGCAAAACCGCATGAACTGGTGGCAAATTCAAATTGTTGCGTTTGAGAATGATTATAGAAAAAGACGATTTTTTGTATTATTTTTAATTAATTCCATACTCAACGCCGTAAATGAAAGAAGTTCATACCCTTTTCTATTCACAGCGACGTTCGGCCATAGTTTACTGAATATCAGATTGCATGCTTATACTTCGTTTTAGTTCAGTTTACAGTTTATTTTTATCGCTATTTCGCATCATACTCTCCATTATCTCCCTTGCCTTTCACTACTGTTATCACTACGTCATGCAATCACGCGCGTTTGGTGAATTCTACTGCTCTCCTGCTCTCGTTTCCATTCGCCCTGATGATAGTCTTACTGTTAGTTGGCGGAAACATGGGTGTCGTTTTCAGAAATTTTTTTATAACAGTTGAGCAAATATTTTCATTATTTTGAAAGTTCGTTGGCAACGATCTACATAAAGTACGCCGTCTGTGACTAGAAAGAAAGGCTGAAACAAACAAACAAAAGCAAAGTACGCATGACTTTTCTCACAGACAATGATGTTTCGGTTAAACCGACATCTTTTCGTCATCGAAACAGACAAGCAACGAGAACAATGAAGCCGAATAAAATGCGCGCCCAAGTGTTTCGAAGCCAATCACTTGTAAATACAGTTTTGTTTCATATTCAAGATCACAAAACTCACCAACAAAACCGAAGGTCACCCGGTCGACCGTGTCTTCTGTCCGGTCAATCAGATCTTTAGTGAGATGTTCAAACACCCAGTGGGGGTTGCGGCAACGTCTGTCGTATGATGAAACGTAGTTTTGCCGAATCTGCACGAAATGAGCGCAATACGAACGATGGTAAAAATAATAATCTTTTCCTGATGGGTTGCTACCCGCACTGAGATGGGAATTCGCAAAAATACAATACAGCATCAGGTGATTTTTCAT
>JGI24022J15233_10011796_pt1 | contig 10000 bp, 8 predicted proteins | sample Ectturendosymbi2_FD_15233 | JGI IMG/M metagenome (IMG submission 15233)
GAACTCAGCAGGTTGGATGTCTGCGAGGATGGGAAGGTTGTCCACTGGTGAAGGACGCAAGCATCCAGTCACAATTTGCAAAGCGTCGTTGTTGGAAGGGTCATTGAGGCGGGTGTGAGCACAGTGGCGCCAGACAGCAGCACAGTACTCTGCTGTTGAATAAACCGGGGGTAAGGTGGCTACTCGCAACGATTTTGTTCCAGCGCCCCAGCCGGTGCCAGCGAGACACCTCAGGAGTGCGACGCGCGTGATGTCATCTTTTTGCGAAAACTTCAAATAAAAACTGATGGCTGTGTTGATACTTCAAAGCCACTAAGCGTTCCATGCCATTCCAATCGTCTCATGTCTTGGAAACGTTTATTTAAAGTTTGTAGCTGTACTTACAAACTTCTTTCTGCTAAACAATTATTTAATTATTTTCAGGGCAATAGTTCGGCTTGCTAGAGGATAACTTGCTTGCAATATACTTTTGCAAGAGTCTCATAAGTTCAGCCATAAAGTCTTCATCGTGTTTTTTTTTAATTTACTGTTGAACTCCTGTGAGTAGATTAAATTACTTCAAACATTCTGGTTTCGGAACCTGTTTTGCAACTGCGATGTAAAGAAATCTCGACTAAACTGTCGTTCCTTCCCTTAACACATAACTGTTACCGATTGAGACGAATAAACCCATGTTTTACGATACGACATGATCCTTCCCAGTTTTGAACAAGCCACTTTTACTTTCGACTTTCACAGTCCATTCCGCTCGAGCGTAGATGTTGGGAACTTCATTGCCACATAGTTCAGATACAACACTGCCAACTGTATGAAGTAAGGTTTCATGTTGAACTGCTGTGTTGTTCAGCAGCTTTCTGATGACATTCCAGTTTGCTGCATTCGGTTCCAGATCGAACAATGCCTAAAAATAATATAATGAAGATCTCCAAGTTTTTTGTTGGTTACAAACGCTGAATGGTTTAGTTCGTGTGAAGGATATAAACATGAGCGAGCCATTACGAACCTTGTAGTAAAGCGTCCACAAAAGCTCAACCTTCACTTCTGGAAAAATATTCAGGCCACAGTGAAAAAAATGTTGCAAGAAAAATGGACGGTTGAGCTCCAGTGCCATCAGAAGCAGACTTGATAAAGATGCGTGATTCATCTGCAGGATGTTATGAAGTGTGTCAACAACTTTTGTAATAAAAGTAATTTATCATTAGCATCATCTTCAGCAGAACGACCAGTTACTCTACTATATGAAAAGCAACTATTTGAAAACAAACCACTTTCCACATAAATCCATACAATAAATATTTACGCGAGGATCGCATATTCAACTTATCAACAATACATTCGTTTGAGAGTCAAAATTGTGGAACGACTCATTGCTGCAAGTAATTTTTTGCGCAAAGTATTGCCAAATGCAGTACTTGCTTTAGGGTGTAGACGACTTGTTTTTGTTACCTTAGCTTAAAAATAGTTTTAACTTAACTTTACACTTTCAAGTATCAGAAGTTCAGTTATGGAATCAGTTGAATTTCAGATCAAGGCTTTAGTAGATTCCCCGAAGCATATTACGTAAAATAATGCTTGTCTCAAAGGAAAAACGAAGTTTCAGGTATCTGGCACATATTTTACATTTCAGACACATATATTTTACAGTACAGGCACATATTTTATACATATTTTTATATAATATGAAAAGCATGGGCAAATGTACATTACCATCCTTTACTTTTTCACTTTGCAAAGGGTATGAAAGGTGCACTTGAGGCACAAGAAGTTGTTTGTGCAATACTTTAGTTTAGTCATAAGCCTTGGGGTGTCCAGAATGGCTTTGGTGTCATAATGGGATGATCAAGATATTTTGGAGTAGTATTTCTTACAAAGTCATTTTCTTTTTCACGTGTGGGATATAGACAAATCTCCTGAATTTTTGTCGGGAGTTGCCAAAAATTTCATGTTTTTTGCTTTTTGTTCTTACCACAAAAAAATTGTTCTTACCACAAAAAATCCTTGAATTTCTTGTGTTTATTCTGAAATGGTTAATCTTTATTAGAATCTTGCCAACAGAAAACGCTCGTAGAAATTCGTAAGCTAAACGAAAACGCTTATCTAAATCAAGCGCTTCTCACAGATAAACAAACAAATAAATAACTGGTCTTTCACGAAACAAAAATAGATGTTGAAGCACATCAGGAGCATAAATGCGAAGACAAAAAACATTTGCATTTTTGTCAAACCTCAATAATTTATGTTTTTATTAAAAAGCACCGTACGACCTTTTTTTCAAGACAGCTTGTGATCATGAATTGCTTGACTATGTTGGTTTGGTTCCATGCAAGACCAAGACGAAGAACGGTTGCAACGGAAGCTTTTTTTTCTTTAAAATAAGACACAAGCGTTTGCTGAGAAAACGTTCCTTTTTAATTATTTACGTTGCAACTAATGCATGAGTTTTCAAAATAAAATAGTTGTAATATTTTTGTACAACATAAACAACGAAACGTTAAAGGTTGGTAACAATTTTACCTCCAATGAAGGCTTTGATAATTTGTTCATCCAAATCTTGTGAAAGGTCGTTTGTTTGCAGCACTATAGAAACCTGAAACAATGTCCAATTATAAACAAATTTTCAGAAGTCTGTTGTTTTTTAAAGCAGGCATTCCAAAACAGAGAATCCCCTGAATTGAAAGACCAAGCATACTTCAAATATTTTATCTTTTAGCTGAAAAGCAAGAACGAACATAGGTAAAAGATGCTAGGTATCCCTAATGTCTTTTCGTGAATGTGACGTCTTTGCAACATGCTTGTATCGCGAAAGAACATCCCCAATCAAACGTCCGGCGTCTGCAATGTGAAAGATACTACCAAAAACTTTTTTTTTCAAATGTATACCGTATGTTATTTATTTATCTGGGCACCAAAACAATGTGAGCCAAACCACCTGGTCATGATACCAAACCATTGACCACGATTGTTTTAGATTGTACGGTACACTATCAGGAAGATTGTGACATGTGAGCGAAAGATATGTGTGCGTCTAAAGGCAAGCAAAGCACTTCCATAAGCGAAAGCTGTCACAGACCGATTCAGAAACGGTCTTTCGCTTGACGTTAAGCCTGTTCAAAAATGATACAACTCAATCCTCCTTTGTCACCAACATCTCAGTCACCAACATCAACAAAATAAATAGGTAAGTTCAACGTCAGTGCAATTCAATAACCTTTTGGAGGCTGTACATTTTGAACAAGCTGCGAAGGTGTTGACCGCTTTCGTCATCTGGGGCATCCGTAGTGGTGTGAATAACNCTCTCTTTGCTGCGATCTTTGGAATCTGGTCTTTTCTGAATTCTACGCAAAAGCAATATTTTNTCATCATTTTACAACTTATACAGTTCCAGTTGGACCGCGACATTATTATGTCGCAATCTGAAGCACCCTAACCGATNACCGGTGGAAAAGATGTCCGTTTCTGTGAAGATAGCAGATAGATATTCAGGTTCTATTTAGCAATGAATGACTTTTAGTTTGTCTCTTTTAGTTTTGTTTTTGTCTGCATGTCAGCAGTTTCTTTGTTTAGCATGTTAAAGCCTTCAAACTCAGACAAACGAAAAGTTGATAGTAATGGTAAGATTAGTTTTCTCAGCAACTTATTTTATTTGCTTCGTTTGAAGTTTGTGATTAATCAAATTAGCTTCCGCTTTATCCAAAACCATTTGCATGATTCCAATGGATACACCGGGTAGTTTCGCCTTATTCTTAGATGTCTTCGATGTCAGAAAAACTGTCTTCCCCGCTGTACATTACGGAAGTCCAAAATATCCACGTCATAATTTTTATGCTGATTTTTTTGTTTCGTGAAAGAAATTTCCCATGCAAATGTTTGACAACCTGATGCGTGCTTAGAGGTTGCGCCAAACTGCGAGATTAGAATTACCAGTAAGGTTTTGCGTTTTTATTGTAAAATCAATCACGTGTATCAGGCATAACGATTACTATTCAGAAAAACGTATTGGGGCTGCTTTCTTTTACTTTTCATTTTGGTCTGCTGGTAGGCGTCAATCTTTGAGTGTTTCAAAATTTGTGCAAACTTGAAAAATACCCACATCGGTCACATATATTGGTCAATATTTTGCAATTTGATCAAATATACTCACAATAGTTGGTTCACACATTATACAATATAATATCCGGAAAGAGCATAAGGTTGCATTAATTGTAAGTTATCAGCGTTGAAACCGTTGGGATATTATGAATCTACAGCCCGTCCTCCCTTTAACGCCCACGCAAGCCACTATATAGCCTTGCTCTCTTTTGGCCACAACTCGCCAGGAGATTGAGCTAGAGGGCTATCCAAACCATTCCACGGATTCAGCAAGTCTTCGGCTTGAAATCGAAAAAAAACGCTTTTCATTTTCAGTTTGGAGTTCGCTGGGGGGACCGCTACAAGTGGGGATGTTTTGGCTTTTTTTTGGCCACCTTTACGTGGCCCTGTACCCTAACCCGTTGGGCCATTATTTTGACTCAAGATTTTTTTGGAAACTAGGCCAAAATCCGCGTCTTTAGAGCCCTTTAATGACTTTCTAGCATATCGGGAGCGAAAACTATGACTCATAAACCAAAAATTGGCCAAAATTTTGCTCCCTCAAAAGCCACTCTGGGGGGTATTTCTCTCCAGGAAATAACTCGCCGTCAGATTGAGCTAGAGAGCAGTTCAAATCCTCTAAAGACTCGTGAAGGTATGCATTTTGCAATAAAAAAAACGTTTCAGTTTAGGATGTCTGTTTTTTTAATGCTTGTATAATGACAGGATGTTTATGTTACTTTTTACTGACGTCAGTACTTTTTCCCGACCTCCCTTTAAGACCCGCAGGGGCCATTTAAATGACATACATTTTTTTTAGTTTAGCTGTTTTTTGGTTACATTTCGGGACTTTGAAGGGTCCGAATGGGTTTTAGCGTTCCTGGTTCCAAGATCAGGGCCAAAAAACATTAAAAATAATTAGGGAAATCCCCCAAAAGTATTGAGAAAAGCCCCATACCAATTAGCCGTTTTTTGGCCTAACTTTTGAACCAGAAACGCTAGAAACTCAGTCAAGGGCTCTAAAATGGCGTATTCTCGCCTAGAATCCAAAAATACTGCTAGCCAAAATATTGGCGCGTGGGATCGGATGATGATGTCATATAATTAACCAAACAACATGCCCCTGTCATGATCCCATTGGCCCAAAACCCCCCAACGAAATTAAATTTTTTTTTTTATTCTAAACTACACGACGCCGCTAGTCACTACAGGGTTTGAACAGCTTTCTAGCTCTATCTGCTGCCAAGTTATGGCCGGCCAGAGTTTGGCCTGAAAGGGCAAATTATGCCTTTTCTGAAAAGTTAAGAGTTAGGCCAAAAACTGGGTTTTTGGCCCATAATTTTGGTCACAGATGTGCTAGCAAGTCAATCAAGGGCTCTATAGACGCGGATTTTGACCTAGTTTTCAACAAAACTTTGAGTCAAAAGAATGAGTCAATGGGTTGGGGTCCAGTGCCGGCCAAAGGTGGCCAAAATTTCCAAAATATGCCCTCATTGTGACGTCACCTCCAGAAACCCCCCACCGAAAACGAAAAGCGTTTTTTTTCGATTTCAAGCCGAAGACTTGCTGAAACCGTGGATGGTTTGGATAGCTCTCTAGCTCAATCTCCTGGTGAGTTGTGGCCAAAAGAGGGCAAGGCTATATAGTGGCCTTGAGTGGGCGCTAAAGGGTTTTAACTCAAAATTTTTTGGTATATAAATGCCGTCACAAGACAAAATCAGCAAAACTTCCTGCACCCCAACGCTTTGATGAAACAACGTTAGGTGTGAAATTTAGTTTGACGTGGCAGTAAACGGTAAGCTGGCAAAATTCACAAAAGTGCAACTAGCGTTTTTGGGATAATTTGTTATAACTTTTTTTTGCAAACACTGAGTCACTGCAACTGTAGCGTGGTCTGGGACACGTTTATCAAAAAACACTAGTGCTATCAAAATATCTGAAATATGCCCCAAACGCTACAGCAACGCTTTTGCTCCTGCTTCAGTAAAATAACTTTTGATCGCTTTGAGAATCATTTGATGCCATGTGCGCTCATGTCGCTTAAAACCAGTACCTATTATACAGCAGTTCCACGAAAATAGCAAAAGTTGTAAGAAGATGCAGTATCTATGGTGTCAGGTGGAACTGCGTGCTGAATTAAAATATTGCGATGGCCAACCAGCCAGAGACCAAGAGCCACATTTCTTACTGTGTTACCGTAAAGAGCCACATCATACACATGGGCACACATGAACATCACCTCATCTCTTCTTCACTCAAACACATACGTTTGTTCAGCTAAATTTGCTGCAAACATCACACACCAACATCACAATGACAGAACATTACAAGTCATTTATTCTTATGCATGTTATTTAGTGGATTTCTGGTAATTGCCTAAAAGCCGCTTGAAACCGGACAAAGAGCCGCATGCCGCTATCGAGCCGCGGGTCGACCACCCCTGGCTTATACCTTTTTCTGTAATCATCCAACTTTCAGTGCTTAAACTACCAGGAGCTCCAAAAATTTCGCTGCATATTTCAAAATACACCAAATCCCGGGCCGCAACCAGCTGATATATTCGGGGGGAGTGGAAAAATGGTTATAACAAACAATTAAACATTTCTTTTTAAATCTCGAGGAGGGCAATTGCCAGGTTACACCCCCGTAGTTGCGAGTCTGCACAGATCTGAGGTATTATTCTAACTGCTAATACCTCTTGGTGATCTTGACCTACATATTTATTTTCCAGCAAAATGGTTAATGAAAGCGTTGCCTACACAGGAAAATCTTGCTGTAGTCCATCAAGGACACTTTCTTCTTAATGAATACATTTACTTCACTGAAGTAGCAGCTAATGCAATTGAAAGCTCTTAAAAATATTGACTGGTGGCTTGGTAGAATGCCCTATATATGCTATGAGGATCTGAACATGAATAAAACGGCCATATTATAAGTTGATGGAAAAAATTATAATCTCCACCCAATATTTTTTAATGAAGAAGCACGTCCCAAGTGCTGTGACGCTTGGTCACAATAACTACTAATTTACTGTAGCCTGTTAAAATGTTATTCCTAAAAGTAATATAATTACGGAAGCCAATCTGTGCAAAGTGGACTTCGAGATATGGTTTTGAACGCTCTGAACTTGTGTAAATCGCAGCGAAAACCTTGTAACATGAAGGTATTGCGTTTGATGAATGATCTCTGACGTAAAACTTTCCGTCAAACCTACTTATGTTGCAGCTTTGCAAAACCTCAAAACACTTGCTCTTTGAATTATGCTCTCCTCTGACAACGCATGCTCCGAATAACGTACTCTCTGCAGTTAGTCTGCCTTCGAAACGCCGTAATGGTAATGGTTTATTGTTTCATATGACTCAGCCAATAAGCAGACGTGCCTTTTATTCTGGCATCAAGTTGATAGTTAAGGGGGTTGGTGGTACCACAAACACTTTGTTTTCTCCCTTCAGCTAATGTTTATATCGACCAATTATTAGTGGCAGATTCATGAAGGCCATATGTTACAATTCCCCCAAAGAAAAATTATGGTTCCCCCACGACGTTCTTTTGAGTAAATTTGTTCCCTTTTCGCGTTGAAGTTTATATCATATGCGAATAGAGGCAGTCTTTAAATCATCTAGTGCAGCCACGGAAATCAGGTGCAACAGGATAACACAGAGGTTTTGGTATATTTGGTTGCGAAAAAACAGATGACTTCTACTTATTTTGTTTTCTGGTGGTCATTTTCGTTTCTAAAAGATATTACTGCATTTTTGTGCTCTCCAGTGGTGTGTGTACGTTGATTAACCAATTGTATAGCTATGGTAACGCATTTTGACGCCTTCTTTTTCAATTCTACCTGCAACAAAAGCAAGGTCTGGACTAGCACTGTTGTCGGCAAAGTGCCACACCGCTAACCAAGTTGCAAAACTGTCATCACAATAAAAACTCCGGGAATCTAAGTTAATGAAAAGCTTTTCCTAACAGCGCAAGCAGTTTATGAAACGTCATCATCAAAAAACTTACTTTAACCTGTGTTAGAATGTTACCTTTAAATCGTTAAACTACAACTGTTAAAGATCCAGACAGTTTTTACAACGGAAGTCAAACGCTTACGACAGCTACAAGATGTTTTGTCACATAAAATCAGTTTTAACAAAAGCATTTTTTCTATATTAGGCGATGCTAACCTGCTAGCACTTCTCCGCGCTAGTTTCAATAAATAGTAAAGCCTTGTCGCTCTCGGACTGACCGCCACTAGGTGTCTGTCTCTAGCGCACTGAACAGCTTGAGCAAGTGCATCCGCTTCATCAGATACAACTTGCACGATCACAGGCAGTGTGGCAACTGTCAAAGGTATTATGAAAACAACGACAGTTAGAGACTTAATGCCAAAGAAAGACTATCCAGAAAATGCAAGCTTGATTTATTTACAAAATAAACGACTTTTGCTTTTGAGCCGCAAAGCATACACAAGCAATGTTGCGTGAGAAACACATCTTTTCATACCTGATAACGGAATAACTTGTCCTGTTTTAGATGATACTATGTTGTGTAAACTCGAACAGAGTTTTTTCACGGTGAATAAGAATAAGAATTCTTACATTTTTGTCGTAATTAAATTTGCAAATACATAATTAAATTTGTGTCGTTATGGTTTATAAAGAAAGACGTTGCTCTAGAGTTATCATATCGAAAAGTATAAATTTGAGATGCCAGTGTAACGTGTGCAAAGTATCACCGTTTAATCATTCGTGAACCAATTTTTGTTTTTTTGGAACTTCAAATGATTGAAGATCGTGTTTTTTTGTCATAATGAACTTTTTATTCTGAAAATTTGTTGTGTGTTTTGAAACTTTCAGATTTTTCAATGGCACAAGTACTTTCCCTATTATAGGGGAAGAACCTGTCTTACATGGCTGAACGACGAAAGCACAAAACATCAAAATAAAAGAATGTCTGTGTTTTCTACTGTGCAATCAGCTCAAGTTTCTAACAGATTGCAGTTCGAACAATATTTTTCCAGATTTCTTTCACATTTTGAAACGTTGAGAGCAAATTTCATGAGCAGATTAATTGCATGAAAGTATCAACTTAACTTTTATTGTATGTGCAGGTCATGTTTTACTTCAAAGTGTGGTGCAGTGGCGACCTAAATTGTTTTGTTTTAAGCATAAAACACACTCGGATATCAATAAAACTCTTACACTGGGTGAAAGAAACATCCATTTCGACTGGTACAGCAGCTAAGAAAGACAAAAAACTGGAACGAAACCGCGACGCCTCAGCCTCGTCACCCTCGACGAAAATGTGAAAGTTATGATATTTGTCCAAGTGTCTTTCTCTCCCATTATCAAGAAGTCTGGCAGAGCTGCACTGGTATCTTGCTGGAAACAAGCCCTTCACAAAAGGTAATGTGCAGGTTTAGCGCAGAGATCCAAATTTTTCTAACTCGTTGAAATTATTGTAATAAACCTCACAACTTTATGTACTGATAAGTTTCCGAACATTCTCAGGGGCTTGCATCTTGTAAACAGGTCTTCTATTTGTCATAAAAGCTAGGGCAGCTATGTCCAACCCGCGGCCAGCGGGCCGCATGCGTCCCAGTGGAAGCTTTTGTGTGGCCCAGTTTAGTTTTCGCTGTAGTAAAAGCATCCTGCATACTGACATCCTGTCCTTGTTTTAATAATTTGAATTTGACATTTTTATGCAAGTGGTCCTCAGTGTCACTTTATCACGTCTATTACCATTGCAGTTAGGATTCGAACACTTTTAGTATAGGGTGACACAAAAAAAACGATCATCACCGAAAATCGAATAACTTCCAAAATTTTATTTAGATTGACACAAAACTTCAGCTACATTAGGTCAAGCCTGTATAGCAGACATCTCCTAAGTTTCAAGTTTGTATTACAAAAACTCTGTTTCACTGGCGCTCAAAAAATGTGCT